>Ga0315315_10005109_pt1 | contig 12103 bp, 13 predicted proteins | sample M140m3416metaG_FD_203699 | JGI IMG/M metagenome (GOLD analysis project Ga0315315, IMG submission 203699) | Ammonia-oxidizing marine archaeal communities from Monterey Bay, California, United States - M1 40m 3416 | ecosystem: Environmental > Aquatic > Marine > Intertidal zone | place: USA...
TTGGCCAAGAATAATTCAAGGAGCAGCCAAAGCCCATGAGCCGCATCGAATAGCGTTTTATTTATCCGATTTAGCAGCAGCTTTTCACTCTCTTTGGAACAAGGGAAAGGAAGATGAAAAATTACGATTTATTATTGAGGATGACAAAGAACTGTCTTCCGCTCGACTTTCATTAATCAAAGCGATCGCGATAGTTATTGCTTCAGGGTTGGAGGTCATAGGGATCGAGGCTGCAGAGGAATTGAGGTCGTGAGAGATCCCTTGAACGCGCCTCCAAGTCCTCCGATCTTGAAAGGTAATGAAAGGCCAGGACCGCCGCCGTTATTGTCTGAAAAACAATTACGTTCGGGGCCAGGTTTTCCAATTTTTATCGGATTATTTGCTGTCGTAGCATTTTGTTTGATCGTGTGGTTCGGCATTTATAAAGATAATATTATAAACAATTCTGATCAGTTGCCTGTTGTAGCGGCCAACGAAAAACCGGTTCGAGTCAGACCGATCGAACCCGGGGGGATGAAGATTCCCCATCAAGATAAATTAATCCTAAAAGAACTTGTAGATGGCAAAAAACAATCAAGCATGGAACTTCTTTTACCTAAACCAGAAGCTCCACTGATTTTTAATAAGAAACCTGATGAAAATATTAAGACCATTACAAAAAGCAAGGCCGTTCAGTCATTGAAAAAAACAGCTGCTTCCACCATTGAGGAGTTGGCAAAAGAAAATAGTGAACCGGTTAATCCTGAAAAAAAACAAAACGTTAATAATGGATTAAAGAAAGAAAGCATTACAAAAGCAAAGTTAAAAAAAGAAAAAATAGGCACTGTTAATAGAAAAAAAATACCAATGGGGACACCAGTTTCTAACTTCAGAATTCAGCTTGCTTCAGTAAAAAATGATAAGTTGGGGCGATTAGCATGGAAGAAATATCAGCAAAAATTTACCAAAATCCTCGTGGGTTTAGAACTATATATTGAAAAAGTGTCAATCCCCGAAAAAGGAACATTTCATAGAGTTCAGGCTGGTGTTTTAAATAAAATTGAAGCACAGAAGATTTGCTCAATTTTAATAAATAAAAAGCAACCTTGTATCATAACTCGTATAAAATCCGGTGGTCGTTGATGAGCTTGCCATTCATTCTAGGGTGTAGCCGGTCGGAATTGACTAAAGACGAGAAAATATTTTTTAATGATACCCAGCCTTTTGGGTTTATACTGTTCCAGAGAAACTGTGTTAGCAAAACCCAGGTTCAAGAACTGGTTTATAATCTGAGGGAGTCGGTAAATCATTTTGCTCCCATTTTTATCGACCAAGAGGGAGGACGTGTCCAACGTTTGAAAGAACCAGTTTGGCGGCAAGCACCAACCTCTGCGTCTTTTGGAAAAATTTTTGAAGTTAATGAAGAACTAGCAACACAATTAGTATTTCAAAATGCTCGCTTAATAGCTGAAGAATTACAAGTATTAGGTATAGATGTAAATTGCGCGCCGGTTCTAGATCTTTTAGAAAGCAATGCTAGCGATATAATCGGAGACAGGGCTTTCTCATCCAACCCTTATGCAACAAGCACTTTAGCGAGGTCATTTGTTAAAGGACTTGAAAATGGCGGTGTTGCTCCGGTCGTAAAACATATACCAGGGCATGGAAGAGCTAAAGTAGACAGTCACCTAGCGTTACCAAAAATAGATACTGAGTTAACAGAGTTAAAAAAACGCGACTTTATACCCTTTGTTAGACTAAATGACTCCGCTGTGGCGATGACAGGGCATTTACTTTTAGATAAAATAGATAGCAGAAAACCGGTGACAATTTCATCCCATGTTATAGACAGTGTTATTAGAAAATATATTGGTTTTCAGGGACTCCTTATTAGCGATGATATATCGATGGCGGCTTTAACGGGAGACTTGTCATTGACAACTAAAAAGGTATTTGAAGCTGGTTGCGATATAGTTCTCCATTGCAATGGTAAGCTGGATGAAATGAAAAAAATAATTGATAAAAATCAAGAGTTTGGAGTGGCGAGTAAAAGACGGGCAGATAAATTTTTAATAAAATTAACCGATTTGAAAAAACAACGAAAAGCTATTGATTACAGGACAGTGTTAAATTCATTTAACCAGTCTTTTGGTGAAAGCCGATAAGCCAACGAAAGCAATTTGGTTTTTTATACTCAGATTACGATACTTCTAAATCTATGTGACGAAGGATTTTTAATAAAAGTTTTTCAACGCCAAATTATCAAGAAAAAATAAAAACGGTTTTTGACGTCTTTTAATTTAATTAAAGTTTTTAATAGTAATCGTATTCGCCCTATATAAAATATAACGTTTGCCTACCTAAGATAAAGTAAAAGTGATATTCGTTGTGATATAGGTAGACCGTTTTTTGTATTAAGCTTTGGTCTTGAGACTTATTTTTGCAGTTTCATATTTCAAACATCTTATATTAATGCGATTGTTCATTTTGATGGGAAGAAACGAGGTATTTATTTGGGGCCGCATGTTAAATGAGTATTGAACAAAAATTGTTTGAGGAAGATAGAAAAAATTACTCTCCTATTGAGGAGCCGGTTCAATTATCTCTGTTCCTGACACTCGAAGGTTTTGAGGGCCCCATCGATGTCTTATTGTCGCTTGCTAGGGACCAAAAAGTAGATTTAATTCATATATCTATCCTAGAACTCGCCGAACAATATTTATTATTTGTTCAACAAGCTCAATCACTAAACTTAGAAATAGCAGCAGATTACTTGGTTATGGCGGCTTGGTTGGCTTATCTGAAATCTCGTTTGTTATTGCCCAAAAACGAAGCTGAAGACGAGTATTCACCTGAACAAATGGCAGAAGCTCTTCGTTTCCAATTACAAAGGTTAGAAGCGATGAGGAAAGCGGGTGCTGAGCTTCTGAAGTTACCACAGTTGGGAACCGACAGGCATGCTAGGGGTATGGAAGAAAAAGTGAGCAATCAATTTTTTTCGGTTTATGATTTAACTCTGTTTGAATTACTCAAGACTTACGGGGATATAAAACAGCGTTCGACAGAATCGACATTACATATTGTATCGACAAAGTTATTTGCGGTAGATGAAGCTCTTGAGCGTTTGAGGTTAATGATAGGTAAAATACCAGATTGGCAGTCCATGATCGATTATCTTCCAAAGGGGCTGCATAATGCTGTTCTAGCTCGGTCAGCTGTTGCTTCAACATTTGTCGCTAGCCTTGAGTTAGTAAAAGAGGGGCTTATTGATTTAAGACAAGATAAACATTTTGGTCCGATTTTCCTGCGTGGTAGAAAGTAATATGAATTTTGAAAACGACAATGTAGCGAAGATTAAAAAAAATTCCGAAGAGAATACTCATTTCTTTGAAAGTGTTCGTTTGGTAGAAGCATTATTGTTCGCTAGCGCTAAACCCCTAGACCGCGTATCTCTTCAATCGCGTATCCCGGAGGAGATAGATATTAATCTTGTACTAGAAAATATTGAAAAGGTTTACTCAACTAGGGGGATAAATCTATGTGATGTAGGAAATGCAGTGGCATTTCGTACTGCGAGCGACTTGGCTGAGAGTCTTAGAATGACAGTTGCCGTAAAAAGAAAATTATCGTCCGCGGCTATAGAAACAATGGCAATAATAGCCTATCATCAACCAGTTACTAGAGGGGATATCGAGGCTATACGAGGGGTGAACGTGAGCAAAGGGACCCTCGATACTTTACTCGAGGCTGGGTGGATTCGGCCAAGGGGACGTCGAAAAATCCCAGGGCGTCCATTGCAATGGGGAACCACTAGTGGATTTCTGGATCACTTTGGAATAGAGAACCTACAGGATTTGCCGGGACTTGAAGAGCTAAAAGCAGCTGGTTTATTGGAAAAACGTCAGAGCCTGACTTCGCTTATTTTACCTGATGATTTATTAGATGAGGACGAAGAGGATTTAAGCGAGGATCAAAACGAACTTTTCGGACCAGATGACGACGAAGTTTAAAGTTACAATCACATACCACAATTTATAACAGATTTGTTTAGATACGAGAATAAACTTGGAAAAGTACGCTTTAGAATTAAAAAATATATACCACGAATTTGAAACAACTATCGCGGTCAGCAATTTATCGATATCGATTGAGCAAGGAGAAGTTGTTTGTCTTCTTGGCCCCTCAGGGTGCGGAAAGTCAACGACACTAAGGTTGGCGGCTGGGTTAGAAAAGGTTCAAGCAGGTGAGGTTTTGTTGAATGGCGATTTGGTTTCCAGTGTCAACTTCCAGGTTCCACCCGAGCAGAGAGATGTTGGACTAGTTTTTCAAGACTATGCTCTCTTCCCGCATCTCTCTGTGATTGAGAATGCTAAATTTGGGTTAAAGAAACTTACCCAAGAGATCGCCGAAGGCTGTGCATTAGATGCATTAAAAATGGTCAATATGGATAGTTATTCTCAGAGTTATCCTCACACTTTATCAGGAGGAGAACAACAACGTGTGGCCTTAGCCAGAGCAATGGCGCCTAAACCTAAAATTATGTTGTTAGATGAACCTTATTCAGGACTTGACGCGCGATTGCGGGATAATATACGGGATGAGGTTCTTCATCTCCTAAAGGCGAATGAATGTGCTACGTTGATGGTTACTCATGACTCCGAAGAAGCAATGTTTATGGCTGATAGAATTGTCGTGATGCAAGAGGGGAAAATTATTCAAACCGGTAAACCAGAGGAACTTTACTGTAACCCCGTAAATGCATTTGTGGCTGGTTTTTTTGGTGAATTAAATTTCGCTGATGGGGTTGTAGTAGAAAAAGGAGTTGATAGCGATCTAGGACTACTTCCTTCTAGAGATTTCAATATTGGAGATGAAGTAGAAGTCGTTGCGCGTCCTGAAGCGCTATCTATTAGAGAGGGACCCTGCATTAATGAGGAGAAAAAAGCTATTGTTGTCGAGTCTAGATTGCTTGGACGCTCCAGTTTAATTCACCTTTCATTACCAATACATTCAAAAGTTGGGAATAAAACTAAACATTTGCACGCTAGGGTCCCGGGGGTAGTTCTGCCTAGACCAGGGGCAATAGTGGGTGTAGAACTTGATTTATCTCAGGTTTTTGTTTTCAGGAAATGATATATTTTTGAGAGATAACTGGAAAAAGTGAGTATGTTGGGGGTAGAAAATGGGCTTCACTAGCATTTGGCATTGGGTGATCGTTCTAATAATTGTTGTTATTTTGTTTGGTGGTCGCGGCAAATTATCTTCACTTATGGGGGACTTAGGGACTGGCCTCAGAAATTTTAAAAGAGGCATGAACAAAGATGGTGATGAAGAGGTCAATGAGGCACAATCCAAACAGATAGAAGTTGCTATTGATCGACCAGAGGAAGGATCTGTTAAGAATAACAATAAAGTAAAGAAAAATTAAAAATATTGTTAAACAAGATAAAATATAAACCTTAGAAGGTAAAAATGTTAGACCTTGGATGGCAGGAATTATTTCTAATTTCACTTGTGGCTATTATCGTTGTTGGTCCTAAAGATTTACCAGTGTTAATTCGTTCAACAACGAAATGGTTCAGGGCGGCAAAAAGTATAGTTTGGACGTTTCAAAACTCATTGGAAGAAGTAGCAAGGGAAACTGAATTACAAAAATTTAGGGACGAGGCCGAATATTTTATCGAGAAATCAGACGGCGAAGTATTGGCTAAAAAAAAAGATGACGATACGTACAACGACATCTTACCAGATAATTAAAATTATAATATAAAACAATGAATTGTTCTGGTTACAAATGAATATAAAAAAAATACCGTACCTGTATTTTAGCAATCTGACTGAGTATTGATTTTAATAAAATATTTTTAAATGGAACGATACTGGATGTTAGATGGTGATTTAAATAATAGCAAAGTCCCATTAATTGACCATTTGGCGGAACTCCGCAGGCGATTAATTTTCTGTTTTTCTGGACTGATTATAGCGTTCTTTGGATTCTATTTTATCGCGGATGATATTTATAATTTCTTGGTGCGACCGTTAGCCCAAGCTACTCAAGGTCAGCTAGATAGAAGAATGATATTCACGGGATTGCATGAAGCATTTTTAACGCAGGTGAGGGTCGCATTTTTCTCCGCTTTTTCCGTCGCTTTTCCAATAATGGCTATACAGGGTTGGCGTTTTATAGCTCCCGGTTTATATAAAAATGAGAAAAAAATATTTATTTTTTTTGTAACCGCGACGCCGATACTTTTCATTCTTGGTGCGTCCTTTGTTTATTATGTTGTTGTTCCTATCGCTTGGGAATTCTTTCTTGGCTTTGAGCAATCGGCGAGTAAGGGGATTTTGGCTGTTCAATTAGAGCCAAAAGTTGATGAATATTTATCTTTAATTATGCGATTGATTTTAGCATTTGGCATATGTTTCGAGTTACCGATATTGCTCGTTTTATTAACAAAAATTGGTATCACCAATTCAAGAGGTTTAAAACAAAAACGCAAGTATGCTATCTTGGTAGCATTCGTCATTGCTGCGATAGTAACGCCCCCAGACGTAATAAGTCAGGTTTTGCTAGCTATACCGATAATTCTTTTATATGAAGTGTCTATTGTATGTGCAGGAATTATGGAAAAAAAATAAGAAATACCGGGCAATAACTTTTTCTTTTTCGAAAACTAATGTGAATCATGATGCAAACTTGCACCAGCGATAAAAAACCTTTTTCTGGGAAACTGACATGCACGATATAACTATCATTCGGGATAATGCTGAACGTTTTGATTTACAGATGCAAAGACGTGGAATTAATGCATGTTCAAAGACAATTCTTGCGTTAGACGAGAAAAAGAGAAACGTTGTAACTAAATTACAGGAGAAACAAGCAGAACGTAACAAAGTTTCAAAAGATATTGGGTTGAAAAAGAGGGAAGGAAAAGATGCCACAGATTTAATCCAACAAGTAGCTGCCATCAAATCTGAAATTCAAAACCTGGAAGAACAAGAGCGAAACTTGGTCTCCGAACTTAATTCGTTCTTAAGCGATTTGCCTAACATATTGTCAGATGAAGTACCTGATGGCCTGACAGAGCAAGAGAATCTAGAAATACGTAGACACGGAGCCCTGCCCAGTTTCGAGTTTAGAGCCAAGGACCATGTTGAGTTAGGTGAGGCGTTAAATGGCTTGGACTTTAATTCTGCTGCCAAAATATCTGGTTCACGGTTTGTATTTTTAAAATCTCATTTAGCAAGGTTAGAGAGGGCATTGACAAATTTTATGCTAGATCATCAGGTGCAAAAATTTGGATATACCGAGATTTCTCCACCACTGATGGTTAATGAAAGAGCCTTGTTTGGTACAGGGCAGCTTCCGAAATTTAGCGATCAGCAGTTTAAAACCACAGATGATTATTGGTTGATTCCAACCTCAGAAGTTCCCCTAACTAATCTGGTAGCGGATAGTATAGTAGACGAAGCCTCGTTGCCACTACGTTATACTGCCTATACTCCCTGTTTTCGTTCCGAAGCCGGCGCAGCTGGGCGTGACACAAAAGGCATGATTAGGGTTCACCAGTTTGGAAAAGTGGAAATGGTTTCAATTGCCCACCCGGAACAATCAATTAAAGAACATGAACGAATGACAGAATGTGCCGAAGATATCTTATCAATTTTAAACATCCCCTTTCGGACGGTTCTATTATGTTCTGGAGACACCGGATTTAGTGCAACGAAAACATATGATATTGAGGTTTGGCTTCCAGGACAGGATAATGGAGCTGGAAAATATAGAGAAATCTCAAGTTGTTCCTTATGTAATACATTTCAAGCACGAAGAATGATGGCACGATTTAGGGAACGGGAGACAAAAAATATAGAATTTTTGCATACATTAAATGGATCAGGTTTAGCTGTCGGAAGAACTATAATAGCCATTTTAGAAAACTATCAAAAGAGCAATGGGGATATTGAAATCCCAGATGCATTAAAGCCTTATATGGATGGTCTTGATATTATTACGGCAAATGCATGAACAAGCCTGTCAAAAGTTCGCCGAGACAAGCCAATATAGGTGATGATATCATCAACACTCGAGTATTGGTGACAAATGATGATGGCATTTCGTCTCCAGGAATTAAGTTACTTTATGAGGTGGCTTGCTCACTTTTTAGTGAAGTGTGGGTCGTTGCTCCAGCGTCAGAGCAAAGTGGGAAGGGACACTCTCTTACCCTGCAGACAGGTTTAGAAGTGCTCAAGACAAGTAAACAAATATATTCGGTTGCAGGTACTCCAACGGATTGTGTGATTTTAGCATTGAATGAAATAATGAAAAACTGCCCTCCTGATCTAGTACTCTCAGGAGTTAATAACGGTTATAATCTATGCGAGGATACAACATATTCAGGTACAATAGGAGCAGCCATCGAAGCAACGATAGCAGGCATCCCAGCGATCGCATTCAGTCAGGAGACGAGCGAGCAGGGCGAAATTGATTGTGAATTGGCTGAGGAGCTTATTAAAAAAATCATTAATAAGCTCATTAATTTCAACTGGCCGGAAGCGACACTTTTTAATGTCAATTTCCCATATAGATATAATCCGAAGTTCAATATAAAAATAACTAAGCAGGGAAGAATGAAGCTTGGAGACGATATAATTGTACAGAACCAAACTAGGGATAAGGTTGTTTATAAAATAGGAAAAATGCATCAGTCAGGTATGTTTGATTCAGAAACTGATATAGCAGCGATGAGATCTGGCGACGTCTCTATAACTCCGTTAACAATCGATCTTACGAACCATAAAGAACTCGATAATTTAAAAACATTGTTCGAGAGTTGAAGTTGCTGGTTTATTTGGTGTGGCGCTCAAAAATTAATCTTCTCGATTCGTTAACATTAATGAACTCTTAGTAGGACCGTAGTCCTTGCGCTTTACAATAGATCCTTTGAGTTGTGCTATATTTTCCGGATTAGTGGTTTTAGTGAATGTGGCTGAAGGAATAAGGTTGGCTTTTATGAAGTGGTATATATTTTTTTTACCGATAATCCTCATTATTCTGGCTTCAACTAGTTGTTCTTTCGACACTAAGCGTAATGCTGGTAATTTAAACACAAACATGACTAAGGCAACAATACGAGTGAAAGCCGGCGACACAATCTATAGTTTATCAAAACGATATAATGTAACAATGCGGGACTTGATCATTGAGAATGACTTGTCTGCTCCGTTTAAAATATTCCCCGATCAACTATTAAAATTTAGGCAGCCAGGCATTCATATTGTTGTGCCGGGTGAAACAATATTCTCTGTAGCACATAGGTACGGTGTCGAGATACGTACACTGGTTTCATTTAATAGATTAGAACCGCCGTTCCAAATATATCCGGGCAATAAAGTCATGATACCGGGGAGTACAGAAACAACCGTTAAACAATCAAATAATTTAAAAAAAGTAATAAAAAATTATAAAAGAATACTTCCTTTCCCCAAGCCTAAACCGACCTCAAGAAGGTTTGTTTTGAGTTCCAATAAAAACAAAGACGATAATATTAAAACAATAGTTAAACTGCCAATTCCAGTGTCTAGATCCGAAAAAAACTTTTTATGGCCTGCACGAGGGCGTATAATATCCAATTTTGGTCCAAGGCTGGGAGGCTTACATAATGATGGTATCAATATTGCTGCTCCAAAAGGCACCCCGATTCTTGCTGCCGATCATGGTGTTGTCGCTTACGCCGGAAATGGATTGAAGGGATTTGGAAATTTAATATTAATAAAGCACTCAGGTGGTTGGGTAACAGCTTATGCCCATATTGAAAAAATTTTCGTTAGACGAGGAACGCAAGTTAAACGGGGACAAAAAATTGCTACTGTCGGGAACACTGGGGGCGTTAAAAAGCCTCAACTTCATTTTGAAGTTAGAAAGGGTTCAAGAGCAGTGGATCCAAGAAAAGAATTATCCAGTTGAAATATATCTAATAATTTGATTATCACTTATTTTTAATTGAGTGTGATCTTTGCATTTCAGTAGGTAACAAGTATAGTCGCCGAAATATATCTGTTTAATTACTCTTCGTGAATAAGCGGTCATATAACCTATTGGAGAATTAGGAGAAAATTAATGTTGATATCACCAGCTTTTGCCCAAGCGGCTGGCGCCCCGGGTGGCTTTGATTTGATGGCTTTGGCACCGTTGGTGCTGATTTTTGTTGTTTTTTATTTTTTACTTATTCGTCCTCAGCAAAAGCGTGCAAAAGAACATAAGGAAATGTTAACAAAAATTAGACGAAATGATCGAATTGTCACTAATGGGGGATTGATTGGTAAAGTTGCCAAGGTGATTGATGATAGGGACGAGCTCGAAGTAGATTTAGCAGACAATGTTCGAGTTAAAGTTCGTCGAGGAATGGTTGCGGAAGTTGTATCTAAAGGCGATGAATGAAGTTTTTTAGAACTGTTTGGTAAATATTATAATGTTGCAGTTTTCTGCTTTTAAAAAAATAGTCGTCATCGTCGTTTGTTTGATTGGTATCCTTTATGCTTCACCCAATCTGCTTCGCAACGATATTCCTTTAGACTTGCCGGGCTTTGCTCCTGGTAAAAAAGTTAGTTTGGGTTTAGATCTACAGGGTGGATCTTATCTTTTGTTAGAGGTTGATTTAACTGTGGTAATCAAGGAGTACCTCGAGAGTATCACTTCCTCGGTACGCCAACAATTGAGGAAGGAGAAAATAGGCTATAGAGGGCTTGGTACAACGCGATCGTCTGTCATTTTAACAATTAGAAATGAGCAGGAATTTGAACGCGCTAAAGAGCTTCTATTTGCAATTGATAAAGCTAATAACGTGATCATGGATGGGGCTGGCAATATACAGATTACACCAAAGGATGAAAGTATCAAAAGCCGGAAGATTGCAGCATTACAACAATCCATTGAAATAGTACGCAGAAGAATAGACGAAACCGGGGTTAGAGAACCAACTATTCAACGTCAGGGAGAGTCAAGGATACTGGTCCAGCTTCCTGGTGTAGACGACCCAGAGAGGGTTAAAGCTTTGCTAGGGCAAACGGCTAAAATGGTGTTCCGATTGGTTGATGTCACAACAAGCGCGAGCGAAGCAATGGCAGGGCGAACGCCCCCCGGTTCAGAAGTTCTCAGGGCTGCGATGGCGGAAGATGGCGAGCCTCAGGCATATGTTATAAAAAAGAGAGTGATGCTAAGTGGTGAACATCTAATAGACGCTCAAGCAACCTTTCAGGACGGGCAACCAGTTGTTAGTTTTAGGTTTGATACTTCCGGAGCCAAAAAATTCGGTAAAGTTACGACTAAAAATGTAAATCGTCCCTTCGCAATTGTTTTGGACAATAAGGTTATAAGTGCCCCAGTAATTCGTGAACCTATTCTCGGCGGTACAGGCATTATATCTGGCAATTTTACCGTTAGATCAGCTAATGATTTAGCTCTTTTACTTAGAGCTGGTGCTCTCCCAGCTCCCTTGACTGTTCTAGAGGAAAGAACCGTGGGGCCGGGTTTAGGAGTTGATTCAATAGAAGCGGGAAAAATGGCAAGTGTGATCGGGATATGTCTAGTCGTTATCTTTATGATTATTTGTTACGGCCTATTTGGAATCTTTGCCAATATAGCGTTATTTTTTAATATTGTTTTGATAGTTGGCGCATTATCGGTGCTTCAAGCTACATTAACACTCCCAGGTATCGCTGGTATAGTTCTGACCATCGGGATGGCAGTAGATGCGAATGTTTTAATTTTTGAACGAATACGAGAAGAAGTGGCCTTGGGTCGAACGCCTATCTCTGCGATTGATGCTGGGTACAAGCGAGCTCTGACAACCATAATTGACTCTAATCTCACTACATTGTTTGCTGCGTTGTGTCTTTATTCATTTGGATCGGGACCTATCAAGGGCTTTTCCGTGACATTAGCTATCGGAATATTAACTTCGATGTTCACTGCAATTATGTTAACTCGTCTGCTAATAGTGGTTTGGTTGCGCCGAAGTAAGCCAGACGTAATTCCAATTTAATCAGATAGGTTTCGTATGTTTAAACCTCTTCGTTTAATCCGGCCCAATACAAAAATTCCTTTTGCAGAATTTCGATTAACGGC
>Ga0315315_10005112_pt1 | contig 12097 bp, 24 predicted proteins | sample M140m3416metaG_FD_203699 | JGI IMG/M metagenome (GOLD analysis project Ga0315315, IMG submission 203699) | Ammonia-oxidizing marine archaeal communities from Monterey Bay, California, United States - M1 40m 3416 | ecosystem: Environmental > Aquatic > Marine > Intertidal zone | place: USA...
CATAGACCATCGGTGCTCGCAGGCAACTAAAACACTTGGCTTGTCGTCGACCATCACACCTATTTCGACGAGCCCATCTCGTATCGGCTTAAAGGACGCAACCAGGTTATCCCAGTCAGGCTCTCGTGTAGAAAAGCGCTCGCACCGCATTCGCACACGGGTCAGCGGATCTTCAGGCAAATGACAGTTTTCAAGCACAGCGTCTCGCACCGCTTGCTTCCAGCGCTTGGCTTCGGCGTGTCGTTTCCGCCAGTGTCCACCACCGGAACCGGCAACCTGCAGCGAAGGCAATCCTTCCAGCTCGAACTCAAGTAGGTAAGTCAAGACTTCGCCGCCTCTCGTTGTGCCTCAACTGCCATGCCCAAAGTGCTCAGGTGAGGCGTCGCAATAATCAAGAGCCATTTTAACGAAAGCCGCCATGTACCCGGCAAATTTCCGTTTGTCGCAAAATGCCCCCGCAGATCGTGTTCAGGGCTAGCCTGGTGCTGGTCGTGCAACAAAACTCCGATTTTAGTCAGTCGCCTCAGATGATAGCGAGCTGTAGTCAAATTCAGACCTGTCTTCTGCTGCACTTCTTGTGCTGTCATGCCGTACTGAGAACTCGCTACTGCAGATAAAACAGACATAACTTTTTCGTGAACGCCTTCACCGTCAGTCGCCAAAAGAAAACTCCTTAGCATTTGCAATTGCAACGCTGTTCTTCAAAACAACTCACCACTTCCAACAAAGCAACGCGACTAAAATCGCCGTCCTAACGACATCTCCAATTGCGTACCCTGCTAGGTCACGCATTAAATCCATCACCCGAGGCTTTGCCCAGTATTCGACGCCCGCCCTCTGGCCCTCAATCGGCATCAACACCACCGGGTAGAGATCGTTTTCCGGCGGCAACTGTCTCCACTCGCGGACAACTCCGAGCCCCGGAATCAACCCAATTGCGACGTGGCATAAATCCTCAACCCAAGTAAACACTTTGATCACATTTCCTCCTTAGCTTCAGAAATCGCAATTTCGATGTGTTCCAACACCCGACTCAAAACTTCGATTCGACGCTTTGCAGCGTTAGCACAATTTGGCTTTTGCATTGTTGCGTCGATCCGAGACATCAGCCTATCGGCTAAAAGTTGGTATCGTTGCTCGTTGCTCTTGGTCATAAACTCATCTGCCTGTACCCGGATAGACCTCTCCTGTTCCCCGAAAAACGAGGTCAGAGAAGTCGGTCGCTGCCTATGCAGTGCCGTATGAGGAGTCGGGATCTCTCCGATGCATCCTCGAAGCAGTCGCTTTAGCCATCTGGATCTGGCCGTCACTCGCCCTCTGCTTTTTCACTCTGGCGATACCGGTTGTGTGACGTTCCCACGGTGGCTTCGATTCTTACCGGCAGGACCGAAGCTATATGTCGAGCACGCCCCGCCGTTATCCGACAGCGCGCTCCAGTCGCCTCAGACGGCGCGTAATTTCTGCCCCTCCCGAGCGGCCCGTGCCGCCGCAACTTTCTGTCTCGCGGCTTCCTGGCGCGCCTTGACCGCATCCTCACGAGAAAGCGGCTTTTGGTAGGGTCCGTCAAAGCCGAGTTCTACCCGACTCTCAATTTTTTCCAATCGGAATACGCTTTCAGGCGTGAAATACTTGCGGGGATTGAAGTCCGATCCGTCCTCTTGATCGAGTCCTTCGTGGAATCTGACGTAGCCATGCACGGCTGCAACCAGTTCTTCGCCGTCGTACTCCGTCAAGATTCGCTCGATCAGCTTTCGGCGAGCCCCTCGCAGGCGAGGCGTCACCCGCTTGCCGTAAAACGAAAACGCTTCGGCGACTTGCGCCCAAACCTCATCAGCGCCCATCAGTTGTCACCTCGCTGCATCGTCGCGAGCGCCCAGACGGAGCTGCGGTTACGCCTCTCGCCGCTGTCGACGACCAAACCCTGCTGGACAAGCTCGCCCCGCCGAGGTCGCTCAGTCGAGCCGCTCAATCCCAGTATCTCTTGAATCTCAGCGTCAGTCTTTCCGCCAGACAGCAAGACGTTCAAAATCCTCTGCCGATCCCCCGTCACTCGCGTGGGCTTTGCACCCATTTGACGTGCGGCCTGCAAACTCGTGTCCGAGCCTGCCACAAACGGCAATTTCAATTCTTCTTCAATCATGCTTCCCCCTCTCAAGGTGCCGCCCTTTTTGAACCAGCCGGGGCGGCAACGACTGTAGAGGACTTAACCAGTGTGATGGCTAAGCGTTCACTGTTAAACGTAGGGCTACCCTAGAATTAGCGCCAAGAGCTTGCGGTTCGCCGCAGTCAGCGGCACGTCTGTGCGCTTCACCACGCCTTTCGTCGCCTTCTCGATTGCGAGTGCAAGCTGCGGACTAGCTGTTCGCCGCTTCTTGCGGAGCCGGTTGATGGTCGGCTGACCTACGCCAACCGAGTCGGCCAGAGTTGTCTCTGTCCAGTCGGTGCTGCGGAGTAATTTATCTAATGTCATTAGATGAATCTATGCCGCTCGGCATCCTGTGGCAACTCGGATTTCGTCAAAAACGCGTTTGAACAAGCTTTTTTCATAACACCTGTTGCTAATGATTATTCCATCTGTCATATTCTGTTTGTGGTCGGGATCAGCCGGCCTTCGCACCAGAGGAATACAGAGATGACGAACAAAACCTACGAAGCGATTTTCGGCCCCACCGATGAGTACCTGGACGTGGACTACGACACGGTTGCCGAGGGATTGGCTCTGACCGAGCTTGGTCGCCGCGTTGAAGTTCGCGCGAACATCCTGCGAAACGCATATGGCTTCGATGATCCTCGCGATGCGCTGGTCGAGCCTAACCTGCCACGACGAATTAAAAACCTCGTTAGCAAGTTCCGGCAAGATCGAGCGGTTCTGGCTCAACGCCAGAGCGAGGCTCGCGAAGCCGAAGCCGCTGCGGCCAACGTGGTCGTCGCCGATGACCCTCCGTTCTAAGCATCGCACGCTGACCCATTCAGTCACCCCGCCACGGCGGGGATTCTGAATTGATCAACTAACACACACCAGAGGGAAAGAGAAATGACGAACGTCGCAAAAGCAACACTGATCGCGTTTACCAACAACTACAACGCAGCCGAAGTCGCAGCCAAGATGGTTGCCGCGTTCGGACCGGACGCCGCAAATGTCGCGCGCGAAGCCGCGGCGGATGCCATAAAAGGGCGATATGACACCGCAGCCGACCTTTGGCTTACGGTAGCGGCGGAACTCCACGTCGTCGCAGGAGGTGAGGCATGAGCGTTTCACAGAGCGTGATCGAGATCCTCGCGCAAAAGTGCGTCGGAACAACCTTTGTAAACATCTCGTTGGCAGATCCGTCTGTCGATCCGGTCAAGACGATCCGAGAGTGTGAGCTAGAACTGCGCGAGCTGATCCGCGACGAGCTGGAGAAGGAGGGCGTGCCCGTTCAGCGGAAGCGGAAAGCGGTCGTGTTAGGCGACGAGTCTGCGGAGAAGATCGCGAGCTACTTGCCTGGGAACTTCAAGGCGTTTCGACGGAAGGACTTCGTCGAGATCGAGGGCTACGACCGAGCAGGCTGGACACTAGACGACTACGTCATCCCTCGGCTGGCTTCGGGGCTCATCGTCGCGACGGAGGTGAAGTGATGACACTCAGGTATCACGACCAAGAAATATTCGACCACAATTTGAACGTCTCGGCGTTGAGGAAGACCAATGAAAGATAAAATGCTTGATCGCACAACCGTCGAAAAGCTTCACGAAAAACAGCGCAGCGCTATCGACAGCCTTTTCGCCCAGAGCAAAGCACGGCTGCGCCTTTACCAATTAGCAAACGACGCACTTAACAAAGCCGTCAATCGAGCAAATCGTCTCGAATCTAATCTTGAGTCTTCCCGCTCCGCCCACCGGGATTGCCGTGATGCTCTGAAGTCCGCGCTCGAAGCCGCTAACGCGCCAGACTGCAAAGAGTGTGACGGCACTGGCGACGGATTTCGATTTGTATCGGGTGGCCCAACCGACGAAGATCAACCTGAAATGGTTGACAAGGGCGGCTGCGAAGACTGTGACGGCCTCGGATTGGAGTGGCTCTAATCATGTGCCGCTTACTGCACCGATTTTACAAACGCCGGCTGTACTGCCCGCACTGCCGAGAACTCAATCAGGTCTACCGACCTATGTCACATAGAGGTACGAAATGAGCGAACTACGAGGCTTTGAACTAGCCCACTACAAAAGAAGAATCTTACAACTTGAGTCCATCATCAACTGGCTCGTCAATCACCCGAATAACAAAGTTGTAGGCGAGTGCATTGGCGGGGGCTGGAGCTGCGACTCATACCCCGACAGTGGCGGAACACGTCGCGAGTATTTTGCAAACATTCTAGAAGAAGCTATTGAAGATGCTATGGAAGATGCCCCCGGCGGCGCGACAGTAGAAGACGATGACTCCGACGAGGAGGATGTCATTCTGGCACTGAACGAAATGCTTCTGAAACTCAGATCTTCTTCAGGAGCTTGAGCGGTGGTCTGCCGGATCTTTCTTCATCGGTGGCTGCGCCATCGCACTAACCGACTTCGCTGTCCGCGATGTCACTCACTAATTCAGGAGATTAAAAATGGGCTTGGCTAGCGTATCAATTCAAGGAAACCTCGGACGAGATGCAGAACTGAAAGACCACAACGGAGACGCCTTACTCACGTTTAGCGTTGCTGTTTCGACCAAGCGAGCGGGCGAGGAAGCGACCTCTTGGTTTTCCTGCACCGTCTGGGGAGTTCGCGCAAAGGGTCTTGCTCCCCACCTGACGAAAGGCACGTCCGTCGCTTTGACTGGCGGCTTGACCTGTCGCGAGTACACAGCGAAGACCGGCGAGACTCGCACATCGCTCGAAGTGCGTGTCGACCAATTCGCGTTTGCCGGCAGCAGCCAAGAGGCCAAGCAGCCTCGTGAGCAGCAGGCCGCGCCAGCAAGTGCCAGCAACGATTCTTTTGACGATCTACCCTTCTAAGGAGAAATGATGACCACCACACACTCTGAGATTTGGAAAACACTGAGCACTGTCAACGTGTCACAGCACGTCGAGAAGAAAGGCAACCTCTCATATCTGTCATGGGCATGGGCCTGGGGCACTTTGATGGAACACTACCCGCAGGCCGAGTTCGAAATGGACTGGAAGCCTAGTGTCGAAGCAGACGGATCTGTGACGGTATGGTGCGAGGTCACTATCGATGACTGCGTCCGCAAGATGTGGCTACCGGTGATGGATAACCGTAACAACGCAGTCTCTTCCCCTAACGCTAGGGAAATCTCCGACGCTCGAATGCGCTGCCTAGTAAAATGTCTCGCACTGTTTGGGTTGGGCTTTTCGCTCTACGCTGGCGAAGATTTGCCGGCCAAGCCGAGCCGCGCTGCGTCGCCGAAGAAACCGGCTTTGTCGGAAAGCAACAAGGAACGTCTGCGCGTTGCTGCTGAGCTGAAATCAGCGGAGCTTGAAGACGATTCCCTGCTGCCGAAGCAAATCACAATCGAGTGTCTGAAGGCAATGAATCTGAAGTGGGGCCAGATCAATGACACCAACTTCTCTGATCTGTTCTCTCAGATTCAACAGTTTGAGCCTGGTCGGGAGGTCAGCTTCTAATGGCGAAGATCTCCCACTACGAAGTGCTAAATTGCCTAGCCGCAGCAGAGAATGCGTTTGGGAAATCGGAAACCGCGCGAGATCTTTCTCGCCGATTGCTTAGTGAAATTATCACGCAGGAGCTTAGGTTTTCTAAGTCAGCCGAGCGCAAGGCGAGTCAGGCAGAGGCAGAATGGGAGTTGCTAAATCTTCCAGACAGCGAGGACATCGTATGAGCGAACCAACTTACGGCGAAATCATTAAAGCAGCCCGAAAGGCAAAAGGTTGGAGCAATCAGAAGTTTGCAGCCGAAGCCGGCTTGAGCGATTCGACGACACACGCGGCAGAGAACGGACGCGGCAGACCAACCCGAACAACTCGCGTCAAATTGGAGACTGCGCTAGGTCTGTCTATTACGCCACGCAAGCCAGAGGATCCGCCTGTCCTAATACCTGCCGACGCTGATGGGCCTTTGCTCTGGTCACACGAGTGGGCGATTGAGCTTCGCAAACACCGCAAAGCGCAAGGCTGGACAACCGAAGAGCTTGCGAAGCAAACAGGCACTAAGGCAAGTCACCTTTACGCCGTCGAATCAGGCACGCGGATTCCACGATTAGACGTAGCAATGTCGTTAAGCGATGCGCTGGGGATGGCGATTGAATGGTGAGAAGAATGCACAGTGGGGTAAGCTATCGGCGAGCAACTGAATCCAGCCAAGCGTATTTAGCCAAAGAGTCTGCCTCAATTTCGCTGCGTTCTAATTCAGAGACTCGACCTTCTTTTGCGAGTTGGTCGACGTAGTTCGACAAGTCCACCGCCTCTGCCGCTGCCTCGCGTGCTGCATCGCCGCGAAAGGGATCACTAGGCTTTCGTCCGTACTCCTTCAAACCGTCCTCCCAAGCGGATCGCTTGCGTTGTTGAAACTCGTCGTACAGTTCTTCTATTCCGCGGCTCGCGTTCATTTTGTTTCCTTAGCAATGAGTGGCAATTAGTCCAGCGGGAACTCGTTAGCTTGCTCGTGCCCGTGATCGTGGTCCCAGCGGTTTTGGATCTCTCCCATTAACGTGTAGAACGTAGGAGGGTGGTGGTCGGCATTGTGCTCGATTGACGCTAGCCCCCACTGCACAGCGTGAACGTACTCGTGGATGAGGGTGGAGTTCATCTGCTCCCACGTCCGGCACTTACGCATCGACAGCTCAATTACGATGTGCCGGTCTTCGCGGTATGTTTGACCGTGGCAATGACACGCAGCGTCCTCGTCAATGATCTCGTCGACCCAGATCATCTCGACAGGTCGTCCTGCGGGCCATTCGGATTGAAGCCAGCCGAGAACCTGTTTTGATCTCTCGAATCGGTTGCGCGCTTTCCTCACAGACATCCCCACACGCGGTAAAAGTCGCTGATCTCTAGCCTTTCGAGATCTATCACGAAAGCCATTTGTGCAGGTGGCTCTGACGGAAATCCGCCATCGGTCGAGTATCCATTCATACCAACGAGCGAGCCATTGCAGACGGCCTGACCCGCTCCAAAGATTTGACATTGATGGTAGTGCCCGATGCAGATTGTTTTGAAGTCGTAGTCGCGCGCAAGCACGCCGGCCTTCTTCATCAAGGGGATGGATATCCCGCCGACGCCGCCGCCATAGCGAATCCCGTGACCGTGGTGGAACAGGATCGGATAGCCGTGGACATCGACGAGATTCCATTCAGCGGTACTAATCTCAAACGTAATCGAGGCGTCACGAGCAAACCACGAAGCAAGATCCTCGTACACAATTGAAGCGTGGCTGAAGTCTTTTGCGAGCCCAGGCACGATCTTCATTGACGACCTGTCATGGTTGCCCCAGGAAGTCGGTATGTGGATGCGTTCGACATCTAACTCGGCGCGCAAAAACGTGATGATTTCGACAAGCAGATTGCGAATGACGCGAGCTTCTTGCTCGGGCGTCATCGCCACGTCCCACATGCCGCCGTAATGCATTCCTGAATTGACCAAAAAATCGCCGCCCAACCACAGAACTAAAGTCTTAACATCTAAGCGCTCTTGCGAGAGCTTGACCATTTTGACGAGATTGCGAGCCCACTCAAAAGCGCGCTCTCGCCCGATGTCGGGGTTGTGTTCGTTCATGCCGTTAGACTGATCGAGCGTCACAAGCTCGCAGGTGTGCCAGTCGGATGCCAGAGCCACCCAGGCGACAGGTAGCTTCCTGCCCTTTCGACCTCGGACCTTCGCCATCTTGCGACCGGGGCGTGGTTTTTCGCGCAACGCTTCAAGCGCCTCAATCGTAACGGCTGATTCATCAAGCATTTTTGAGAGAGTTCGGACTTCGCCTTTCAGCGCAGTATTGCTACGCGACACTTTTCGCATTTGCTTGCGTTCGGCAATGCGCTCTCGCTCGTCCTGCTCAGCGTCGGCTATGGCGCTAAGCCTCTTCTTGATCTCAGAGTCAGAGACGTTTGATCCGCTCACTCAGCGCCCCCTTCAGTGCTTGGGGGGCAACGTCAAAGCTGGGGATATCTTCGCAGCAAAGCTCGGAGAATGCCTTCCATCCGATGTTGTGCCCGTCATCCCTAAGCAGTAGCCAATTGCGGACATACGCCTCAAACGTCGCCCGCTCCTTCTTCGGTGCGGTTTTTTCCCACACCTGAAGGGCATTTGTCCTGCTCGCGTACTGACCGCGCTTGGCTAGCCTTTGCTTGATTTCTTCGTCAGCGTCTTGAGTCATTAGATTCTTCCGGCCAACAGAACGAAACCAAACGCCCAACCCACCTCACTGATGGCCTGTCAGGATTGGCAAAAACAATTGCTTCGTAATCGTCGACTTCGACCACGCTCGGTTGTGGGCAACGGCGCTTATGCGTCATCGGAGTCCAGCACCCGACGCAAAGCAGCGACGCTAGTAGCGCCATCGAGAGGAGCACGCGCCATCTCAGCATTTTCGTTCTCCAGGCTTTGTATTTGCAATTTCAAATAGACTAACTCACGTTGGAGCTTGCCTACCAAAAAAGCCGAGCGGCTGCGCTGCCATCCAAACCAAACCGCAAGCAAAATTGCAGAAGACGTTACGGATAGCGCGAGCCACATCAGTTTACGGTTTTGTCGTTAGCGGCGTGACCCCAATTCATCGCAAGCCAGTTAAGGACCGTTGAAACAATTGCCGGCATTTTCGAGTCAGGCACGACAGCAGAAACCAAGCCTGCGATGGCGACCACGAGTGACATGATTTCAATCCCGTAGGGAATTTGCGAGACAAGAACTTCCATTTTCATTCTCCTATCGCGGATCAATTTCCGCGTGAATGTGCATATTTAACCCTTCGCCGTGAACCGCGAATTGATACGAGCCAAGAGGGTCGTCAAGCCGCTGTCGAACGCGACTAACCCACTCCCACATAGCAAACTTTCGAGCATCGCCATCTGCCGCTTCTACGTTGTGAGAACGAATGTCAAACGCGCTGCACCAAGTGTGGGCATCGTCGGTGTGTCGAGCGGGTCGGTGCCCTTCGGTGATTACCATTCGCCCATCGGTCGTATCTGGGGCAGTTACCAAAAGTGCCGTCATCAAAGCAACCATTTCAGGACGAAAGTTTAATGGCTTAAACGAAGCGTTTTCTTTAAATGCGATTGTTTCGGTAATCATTGCCTGCGCTTTCTGTTCTTAAACAAACTAAACGACATCTCGACCTGCTGCGTTATTTACCAGCACCTTGATGCCGTCTTTAATCTCGTCGATGTCACGGCTCAGGTTATCAATCGTTGTCCCGGTTTTCGCAGACGACTCAGCCAACGCCTTGATCGCTTCCGAGTGCCGAGCAAGCCGAGCCTCGGAAGCCTTGTGGCGTTGTTCAAATTCAGCTTCCCGCTGGTTTTGCTTGTAAAAAACACGCGCAAGCGCGCCACTCCCGGTCACACCAAGTGCAGCCATAAGTTCCGTCATCCATGAAGTTGTTCCGGGGTCGGTGGGCATTTCACCTGCCTCAGTGTAAGAGTTTCCGCAGGTTTAACTCGCAGGGTTTAGGTCGCCCATATTTGTAAACGGAGCGAGGTGAGAGTTTGCGCCTATCCCCGAGCCGTCAGATAACTTGTACACCTTAACGGCTGTAGCCGTCCAAGTGCCGTTAGTCACTACGTCGCTAATTTCCAACTCGTCAGCGGCGGTTCCAGAAGCAACAAGGATAACAATGTCGCCGGTAGCCACATCATACGACACTACGGTTCCATCTTCTGCGCCGCTATTCCAAGTCACCGAGTCTCCCGCAGCGGGAGTGCCACTTGCGAGATTTGTTTGCGTCATACGGGTAATCTCGCGAGTACCTACGCGATTTGCTGCTTGCGCGGCACCTGAAGAAAACGCCTGATAATAGTTGTCAGCGACTAGAGTTTCGTCTGCGCCAGAAACCTCCCGAATAACAAAATCCAAACCTGCTCCGTTACCGCAACGAAACTTGTTTCCAACAATCGTTGCCCCACTAATGTTTGTTGAGACGCAGCTATTCGTGCCAAAGATATCAACCCCTCTGAGACGGCTACCTTCTTTAGTTAACGCAAGCGTATACGGAGCTGAAGTTGCTGAACAACTTGCGCTTCCCCCTATCATTGCGTTAATTCCGCCAAAGCAAGAATCGCTGTCTTGGGTTGTGTTTGTTAGAACTGTGTTTGTAAGAAACAGATCCCCGTCGGCAACTGCATTTACGCGACCAGAAACCCGCGTATTGACAATATTTGTTTCCGAAGAATACGAGCCTGTAAGCGCAATTGCCTCTAAATCGTCGGCATCGAGCGTAATCCGTGCGCCAGTCACTACTACGCCAGAAATGTTTGCTTGATTAGCGTTAACTGCAAACGCGGCTTCAATTAAATTTGCGCCAGTGCCAAAGTCGTAAAATTGGGTTCCAGTAAAACTAATACCTTCGACTTCGGTTTCGGTGTTTGCAGAAACGGCAATGATTGCGCCGGATTTGCCGACTGAATCCGTTCCACCCTCGTAAGACCCTCCAATAACCGAAACCCGTTTACTGCCGCTTATACTGATGCACGAACCACCGCCGTCTTCTCTCCCGCAACCAAGACCGTAACTGTCTGTGATTAAAACGTCTTGCGATTGAAAAATATCAAAACTTTCATCTGCTAGTCGGTCAGCCACAATGTTAGTGATGTTAAACCGATTACAGAATTTGCACGCAATACCGTGCGACTCTTCGACGGTAGGGCCTTCAACGCTAACTGCGGTAGCAGACCAAGTGCTGTCGGTAACTACATCACCAGCACTAAGACTCCCGCCAACGATGTAAATATTGATTCGGCCACTTGCAGCGTCGTATCCGAGAACTGTGCCGCTTGAACCGCCCCCGTCCCAAGTCACGCTATCGTACCGAGCGGGCACGCCTCCACTAAGGTTAGTTTGTTCTATGCTTGAATAGTTTGCGTGCCCCGAGTCACCGAACGTGTCTAAGTCTTCGATAGTAAGGTTTTCAATGCTGATGTCTGTTAGAAGTTCCGCTTTGCTATAAGAACCTCCACTTGTATTCCCCGTCGTGTGTCCGGTTCCGTTCTCTCCATCGAGCGTAAAAATGACGCTGCTCAACACGGAACCTACGGTAAAATACCGATCATTGATCTCCACCATTGAGTTTCCGTTGATATAAACTTTGTCTCCGACCTCTAAAAAATGAGCGGAAGCAGTTTGAATTTGCACTGGATTTGCTTTTGTCGGGGCAACGGCAATATCCTTCCGAGACGCACAAGTCCCTCTTGTAGCGTTAGCGCAAAAAGAAACTGCATAGTTTCCATTGTCGCCGCACGGTCTGAGTACAGTTTGACCAGGCCCATCTCCAATCACGCTGACGTTTGACGAAGTGATTCGGAGCCCCGAGTACACCCGCGCCGATCCGTTTTCACCCAAGCAGTACGTCCCCTTTGGGATATAAAGAATGCCTCCACCCGCTGCGGCAATGTCAGCGCTGGCAGCGTTAAATGCCGTAGAGTCGTCGGTAACACCGTCCGCAACGACGCCATAATCCAAAACATTAAAGACTTTCTGATCGCCACCGCCTCCCGAAAGTTGCTGAGTCGGATGACTCCGAATTGTTAGGTACGAAACATTTCCGGCAGTTTCAGCCGCCGTAACATCTACGATCAGCCACATGCGCCCCGTAGTAATTTCAATCCTTTGGTTTGTTGATGACAAAGTAGACACTGACGTGCATGTGCTGGCGTTGTACTTTTTGGTTTCGCAAGCGTAAACAGTGGCAGTAAACGCACTACCCCGTGTAAACGCTAACCGCTGCACTCCGTTTGCTGGAGCACGCAGGAAATCCGCAGTCGTCACGGTTTCGTAAATGGTCGATTGATATCCGCTCTGCCCAGAAAGTTCCATCATGTCGTAATAGACTTGGGCTGATGCCAAAGACGCGCCCACCATGAGCAACGCCGCCAGCCCAAAAATTCTCAAAATTCTCATTTCGTCTACCTCCTATCAACTAGTTCGTTGATCGTTAAATTCGTCATTGG
>Ga0315315_10005114_pt1 | contig 12096 bp, 8 predicted proteins | sample M140m3416metaG_FD_203699 | JGI IMG/M metagenome (GOLD analysis project Ga0315315, IMG submission 203699) | Ammonia-oxidizing marine archaeal communities from Monterey Bay, California, United States - M1 40m 3416 | ecosystem: Environmental > Aquatic > Marine > Intertidal zone | place: USA...
CAGTTTATTATCTGACTTTAAATTCTATTTTTATTGGAAGCTTGTTGTCTTGTTTCGCATGGTTAATTTCAGCTATTGTTTTGAATAAAAGCATACAACTATTAGGTATTCATCAAAAATATAGAAATAGAGCATTATTTTTTTATGCCATTATTCCGTCATCTATTCTTTTTACTAGTGTTACCTTAAGGGAGGTTTATCAGCTGCTGTTTGTGAATACCCTTATATATTCTTCTCTAATGATTTTAATAAGAAAGAATAGTAGATATTGGTTTTTGTTGTCCATTTCAGCACTATTTCTTGGATTGCTGCATTTTGGTCTCGTCTTGTACGCACTTCTAGTCGCTGTGCTCACTTTTTACTTTACATCTATTCGACAAGAAAAGATTATTTCACTAGAGTTAATTATTTTTTATTTTCCAGCATTGGTAATTCTTAGCTATGGAGCTACTAATTTGTTTACTAGCATAGTCCCCTTTGATTTTTCTGATGGTCTCGCTGCTGCAGTGGAGGCATATCAAATGGGACATAATGAATCAAGAGCAATGTACGTTTATAAGCCTGAAATTAATAGTTTATTTGATTTGTTTCTGTTTATGCCAGTTAGCCTGTTGCAGTATCTACTTGAGCCAATGCCATGGAGAATTGCTACAGGATTAGATTTAGCATTATTTGTAGAAAATATTTTTAGATGTTTTTTTATATTTTTTGCAGTTAAAGCTTTTTTCACTGTCAAACAATATTTGAGAACTCCTTTAGTATTTTTAATTCTTACCTTTTTAGCCATTGAGATGTTATGGGCACTTGGAACTGTTAATTGGGGTTCAGCAGTAAGGCATCATATACCTGGTATGGGGATTTTAATGATTATAGGTATATGTTTCTTAGATCCAAATCTTCATATTCTTAAAAATTCTCAAAAATCAAATAGAGCTAAAAATTTCTGATGTGTGGTTTTACTGGTTACCTATCATCAGGACAAATAGATAAATTCAATAATTCAAAGATTATCCGCGAGATGACAAATTCTCTTTATCACAGAGGCCCTGATAGTGAGGGTTTTTGGTCCGACTCTTCTGATGGAATTACACTGGGATTCAGAAGACTTGCAATTTTAGATACCTCATCAAATGGGAATCAACCAATGCATTCTAGCAATGGGCAATATGTGCTGGTCTTTAATGGAGAAATATACAATCACCTAGATCTAAGAAAAGAGATTGAAGTATTTTATTCTGGAAAAAAAGTATGGTTCAGCGGATCAGATACAGAGACTATATTATCTGGTTTTGAAATTTGGGGAATCAAAGAAACAATCCAAAAATGTATTGGAATGTTTGGGTTTGCTGTTTGGTGCAAAAAAAGAAAAATCCTTACTCTTGGAAGAGATCGGCTTGGTGAAAAACCTCTTTACTATGGTTGGCAACAAAGCAATCAAGGAAAATTATTTTTCTTTGGCTCAGAGTTAAAATCTTTTAAAAAACATCCTCAATTTATAGGGGAAATCAATAGAGGAGCTTTGAGTTCTTTCATAAGGTATAGCTATATTCCAGCACCAAGCTCTATATATGAGGATATTTTTAAATTACTTCCGGGGAATATTTTAGAAGTATCATTGGATGAGCCTAAGCCAATTATTAAGAAATACTGGGCTGCTGAAGATATAGCGATTAATACTGAAGACAAATTAAATTTTAGTAATGATCAAGAAGCAATGGATTCATTGGAAACCATACTAATGAATTCAGTCAACAAGCAGATGATAGCTGATGTACCCATTGGCGCATTTTTGTCAGGAGGTATTGACTCATCTCTTATTGTTTCTCTAATGCAAGCCCAATCAAATCAAAAGGTTAAAACCTTTACAATTGGCTTTAATAATGATGCTTACAATGAAGCGACTCATGCTAAAGCAGTTGCAAAATACTTAAATACCGACCATTCAGAGCTTTACATAGACTCTGATGATTTACTGAAAGTAATTCCAATATTAGCCAAATTGTATGATGAGCCATTTGGAGATTCCTCACAAATACCTACGTATCTAATATCTCAATTTGCCAAAGAAAATGTTACTGTTTCATTGTCTGGGGATGGGGGAGATGAACTATTTTGTGGATATAACCGTTACCAAATTACTAATCAATATTGGCCAAAGCTTAAAGCTGTCCCCAGTTTTCTAAAAAATATTATTTCAAGAGGTATTTTAAAAGTCTCTCCTTCAAAAATTGACACCTTATATAATTTTTTTATAAAAAATCAAAGGTATTCAAATTTTGGAGAAAAAGTTCACAAGGGAAGCAGAGTACTTGCAAGCCAAGATATCTCTTCTCTCTATCGAGGGCTGACATCAACTTGTTTTGATCCAAATTCAATAGTGCATGGAGGAATTGAATCTAATACTTTTTTAGATGCAAGCGCAAACCATCTTAAGGACTTAGATGATTTGTCTTTGATGATGGCATTAGATTTACTTACCTATTTGCCTGATGATATTTTAACAAAGGTAGACAGAGCAGCTATGGGAGTGTCATTGGAAACAAGAGTACCTTTCTTAGACCATAAAGTTGTCGAGTTTGCCTTAAGATTACCGCTGAAATACAAGTTAAGAAATAATCAAACTAAGTGGCTTGCAAGACAGGTCTTATATAAATTTGTACCTATGGAGTTAATTGAAAGGCCAAAGTCTGGCTTTGCAATCCCAATTGGCAGTTGGCTAAAATCAAGCTTAAAAGATTGGGCTGAAAATTTATTAGATGAAAAAACTATGAGAGATCAGGGTCTCTTAAATGTAGATAGCATTAGAGAAAGATGGACACAGCATTTAGCTGGAACTCATAATTGGGAACATTTTCTATGGAATATACTAATGTTTCAAAGTTGGTTAAAAGAAAGTAATGAGTGATAAAAAACTCTTATTTCTTGTAAATGTAGACTGGTTTTTTGTATCCCATCGATTGGAGATTGCAAGAGCTGCTATAGAAAAAGGATATGAAGTTCATGTCGCTACAACCTTCACAGATCACGCCTCAACTATTAGAGACAATGGTCTGATATTACATGAACTTCAAATGTCTAGGAGTGGCTCAAAAATAATAGGAAACTTAAAAACTTTTATCGAGATAGTTAAAATTTTTAGAAAAGTAAATCCAAAATTGGTTCATCTAGTTACCATTAAGCCTGTGATATTAGGAGGAATCGCAGCTAGATTTACGAAAATCCATGGAGTTATTGCAGCAGTTTCAGGTTTAGGATCTGCATTTTTAGATAATGGTATCTTCGGAAAGATAAAACGTTTTTTTATAAAAAGACTTTATAGAATTTCTTTAGGTAACTTAAATATTCAAGTTATCTGCCAAAATCAAAATGATATTGAAGATATTCAAAAAATCTCTAAGTTACCTTTAGCTAATTTTTCATTAATTGAAGGCTCGGGAGTTTCTTTAACAAAATTTACATTTTCTGAAGATGATTGTGAGGTTCCAAATGTAATTATGGCATCTAGATTATTACGTGATAAAGGTGTGATGGAGTTTGCTGGCGCTGCAAGATTATTAAAAGAAAGCAATACAAATGTAAAAATGATTTTAGTTGGGGAGCCCGATCCTGATAATCCTTCAAGTATCACCAAATCACAAGTCATTTCGTGGGAAAGAGAGGGAATTTTAGAGTATTGGGGGCATCAAGAAGATATGGAAAAAGTTCTTCAACAATCATCTATAGTTGTTTTGCCATCATATAGAGAAGGCTTTCCTAAAATCTTAATAGAGGCTGCAGCTTGTGGAAGAGCAGTAATAACAACAGATGTTCCAGGCTGTAGAGATGCAATATACAACGGAATAACAGGTATTTTAGTGCCAGAACGAAATGCTATAGCGCTTGCTAATTCAATAAAAGAACTTGCCATCGACCCAATTTTATATAAAGAAATGGGCAAAAGAGGCAGAAAAATGGCTGAAAGAAGATTTGATGTGGATAATGTAATTTCTCAACACTTTAAGATATATAATCAATTACTTTCAACCATTAATAGGGTATAACTTTTTTTCATGAGATATTTAATAACAGGTGGAGCAGGTTTTATTGGAAGCGCTTTGATAAGACATATTTCTGAAAATCTAAATAATGTTGTCGTCAATGTGGATGCTCTTACTTATGCTGGTAATTTAGATTCATTAGCATCTATTGAAGGTCAGCCAAATTACTCTTTTAGTCAAATTAATATTTGTAATTTTGATGAATTAAAGAATGTCATTAATTCTTTTAAGCCAAACTATATTATGCATTTGGCAGCTGAAAGTCATGTTGACAGATCTATTGATTCACCTAGTGCATTTATTCAAACAAATCTAATTGGAACTTATAATTTGCTTGAAGCATCAAGATTTTATTTTGATTCGCTGCCAAAAAGTGAGCAAAATATTTTTAGGTTTCATCATATCTCGACAGATGAGGTTTACGGCGATCTATTTGGGACAAAAGATTTATTTACTGAGGTGACTCCCTATTCACCAAGTTCGCCATATTCAGCTTCTAAGGCTGGTTCTGATCATTTGGTTAGAGCTTGGGGTAGAACGTATAATCTTCCTTTTATAATAACAAATTGTTCTAATAATTATGGACCTTTTCATTTTCCTGAAAAGCTTATTCCTCATACAATCCTTAATGCTTTGCATGGCAAACCAATACCTGTATATGGTAAAGGAGATCAAATTCGTGATTGGTTGTATGTAGAGGATCATGCTTATGCATTAAATTTAGTTGTAAAAAAAGGAAAAATAGGGGAAACGTATAACATTGGCGGTTATAACGAAAAGAAAAACTTAGAAGTTGTAGAAGAAATCTGTATCATCTTAGATAAACTTGTAACAAAAAAACCTAAAAATATTAAATCTTTCAAGGAGCTTATTTCATTTGTATCTGACCGTCCTGGTCACGACAAAAGATATGCTATTGATTCTTCAAAAATTACATCTGAACTAGGGTGGACGCCCAATGAAACATTTGAAACAGGATTAATGAAAACAGTTAAATGGTACTTAGCTAATTCAAATTGGTGGGAAAGGGTACTAAATGGAAAATATAAATTAGATAGGATTGGAGAAATTAATTAAGATTCTATTCATTAAATTAAATAATATTTGCAATGAGTCAAAAAAAATATAAAGGAATTATTTTAGCAGGTGGTTCTGGGTCGAGATTGCACCCGATTACATCAGGTACGTCAAAACAGCTTTTGCCAATCTACGATAAGCCAATGATTTATTATCCGCTGTCTGTTCATATGCTAGCAGGCATCAGAGATATTTTGATCATTTCAACTCCCCTTGATCTTCCTTTCTATGAAAAGCTGCTAGGAGATGGAAGTCAGCTTGGCCTCTCTATTACTTATGCAGCGCAATCATCCCCAGATGGTCTAGCTCAAGCGTTTTTAATAGGAAAGGAGTTTATTGGAAATGATAATGTTTCGCTGGTGCTTGGCGATAATATTTTCTTTGGCCCTAATTTTTCAGATTCATTGATTCAAGCTGGGCAAAAGAACTCTGGTGCAACTATCTTTGGGTATTATGTTGATGATCCAGAGCGCTTTGGAGTTATGGAGCTTGATTCAAAGAATAATGTGCTTGGATTAGAGGAAAAGCCAATAAACCCAAAGTCTAATTATGCAATTACCGGCCTCTATTTTTATGATAATAATGTGATTGATATTGCTTCTGAATTAAAACCCTCTCCAAGAGGAGAGCTTGAAATAACTGATGTAAACTCTATTTATTTAAATCAAAATTCTCTCGAAGCAATTATTCTTGGTAGAGGGTTTTCATGGCTAGATACTGGAACTCCAGATTCCTTGTTAGAGGCAGGGATGTTTGTTCAGATGGTTGAAAAAAGACAAGGTCTTAAAATTGCTTGCTTAGAAGAAATTTCATACTTAAATAACTGGATTTCTAGTGCTAGAGTTGAAGAGCAAGCTAATAAGTTTGGTAATTCGCAATATGGAAAATATCTTCTTAAACTATTAGATTTAAAAGTATGAAAGTAATTAAAACAAATTTGGAGGACTGTTTTATCATCGAGCCTAGGGTATTTGAGGACGAACGGGGTTTTTTTCTTGAGACTTTTAAAGCTAAAGACTACAAGCAAGAAATTGGAATTGAAGAGGACTTTGTCCAGGACAACCACTCACGCTCATCAAAAGGCGTATTGCGTGGTCTACATTTTCAAGAGAAAAATCCTCAAGGAAAATTAGTCAGGGTCTCAAGAGGCTCAGTCTTAGATGTTGCTGTAGACATAAGACCAGACTCAAAAACTTTTGGCAAATCAGAATTATTTGAACTTTCTGATAAAAATTTTCATCAATTATGGATACCTCCTGGTTTTGCTCATGGGTTCCTCGTTTTATCCGAAATAGCGGATTTTCAATACAAATGCACTCAAGTTTATGATCAAGAAGATGAGGAATCAATTCACTGGCAAGATCCAGATTTAATGATATCGTGGCCTACTGATATGCAGATTAGTGTGTCTGAGAGAGATTCAAATGCACAATCATTCAATGAGTATTGTACAAAGTAAATATGGCTCTAAATGACTCTTACATGAATTGGTTCTTAAATTGGCAAATATAGCTGTTATAGGTGCAGGCTATGTAGGTATGTCACTTTCGGCTCTGCTAGCGAAATCTGGTCATTCTATAAATATTATCGATATTGATCCAGTTAAAATCAAAAAAATCAATGAAGGAAAATCAAGTGTTGATGAAAATGAAATTAATGAAATTTTAAACAACAAAGAGCTTGACTTGAGTATTGAAGCGACTGAATTGTCCCAAGCTATATATGAAGACAAAGATTTTTTTATAGTTGCTACTCCTACAGATTTTAATGAAGTCTCAAATTATTTTGATACATCATCCGTAGAAAGTGTAATTCATCATATTTTAAAAAATTCAGATAGCGGCCTAATAGTAATAAAATCAACAGTCCCAGTTGGATTTACTGAAGATCTAAACAAGAGATTTAATACCAATAGAATCATTTTTTCCCCTGAATTTCTTAGAGAGGGTAAGGCTATCTATGATAATACTTGCCCATCAAGGATAATAATTGGTGGGGATTGTAAAGATTCTATAAGATTTTCAAAAATTCTGATTGAAATATCTGACCTAGATTCAGAAAATATTTTATTCACAACATCTACAGAAGCTGAGTCTATAAAACTTTTTTCAAATACTTTTTTAGCAATGCGTGTAGCTTTTTTTAATGAATTGGACAGCTTTGCTCTTGCTAAAAATTTGAATTCAAAGAAAATTATTGAAGGAATTTCTTTAGATCCGAGAATTGGGATGCACTACAACAATCCATCATTTGGATATGGAGGTTATTGCTTGCCAAAAGATACTAAGCAATTACTTGCAAATTACTCTGACATACCTCAAGAACTTGTTAGCGCAATAATCTTAGCGAATGAAACTAGAAAAAATTTTCTTGCAAATCATATTCAGTTGAAAAAAGAAAATATTATAGGAGTTTACAGGTTAACCATGAAAGAGGGGTCAACCAATTTCAGAGAGTCAGCAATTTTAGATTTAATTAATAAGTTGAAAGATGAGAATAATACAATCATCATATATGAACCGTTGTTAAATGAATTACATTATCTAGGATGCGAAGTTTGCAATAATCTAGATAATTTCAAATATCGCTCTCAAATAATTATCTCTAATAGATTTAGTCAAGACTTAGAGGATGTAAATGAAAAAATATTTACTAGAGATATTTTTGGTATAAATTAAATAATAATTCGTACAAACTTTCTTAATAGTTTATTAAGCTCGGCTATTAAATTTACGCTATAATTCCGTATTATTTTTTATAAAACATAACATGTGCAACCTAAATAAATTATTACATTTCCATATATTTCTATTTTGTTTATTTTTTCCTTATAAATTATCCGCACAGGCTGCTATGCCATTAACTGAAGAGTTCCTAGCAGGACTTCCTCCATCAGTAGCTGATGAACTTCGATTAAATAATGCAGTACAAAAAGAAGAAGAATTAGAGAAACTATTTAGAGCAGATACAAATTTTACCAAAAGTAAAGACATTCTCGAAAGAGTAAGATATGAGCTCAAGGCAATTGAAAAAAGGTTAGATGAAGTCGAAGGAACTCCTGATAGAGGAGGTCTTGAAAGGTTTGGAGAGAGCTTTTTTAGCACTATTCAGGCTTCTTTTATGCCTGTAAACGTTCCAAGTGCTTCAGGAAAGTATGTTGTGGGTGTGGGGGATAAATTTCAGCTGATGCTTACTGGTACTACTAAAGTTTCTAGCGCTAGTTCTGAGGAGCAAATGGTTCAAAGAGATGGAACTATTACAATCCCAAATATTGGAAAACTAAGAATTGCTGGATTAACTCTAGATGAGGCGGAAATTGCCGTCTCTCAATATTTAGAAAAAACTTCTCCCGGCGTTCTGAGTTTTCTTTCGCTTACTAAAATTCGTGATATTGACGTTATTTTATTAGGAGGAGTTGTAAGCCCTGGAATATTTACGCTTGGCGGAGGGTCGAATGTATTAACTGCTCTAAATGTTGCCGGTGGAATATCTACCAATGGGTCATATAGAAAAATTGAACACAAAAGGGATGGAAAGACACTTCAAATGATAGATTTGTATGAAATCTTCATATTTGGAAATATAAACTTTGATCATGACATGCAATCTGGTGATGTCCTCTTTGTCCATCCAATTGGAAATAGCATTCCTGTATCTGGCGGCGTTAATACTGAAGCAGTTTTTGAGTCACTGCCAGGAGAAACAGTCGATGATTTGATTAAATATGCTGGTAATTTCTCAGCATCTTTTGATGGTTACAAAAGCGTATTTGTTAAACGCAATGATCTTAATTCACAGCAAATTATAGATTTGCCTGTTCAAGATATTAAATCTTTTGCTATTAAAGCAAGAGATGTCGTTTTGGTGCCCTCATATGTAAATCTTGATGAACCTGCGAAAAAAGTAACTCTTGAAGGTTTGGTAGAAAGACCCGGAACATATTATGTTGGAGATACTGAAACGCTTAGTGAATTAATAATAAGAGCTGGCGGATACAAGGAAAATGCATATGAATTTGGCGGGGCTTTGTTTAGAGAAACTGCATTAGATACTGAGGAGCATTTCTCAAAATTAACATACTCTGACACTATTAACTTTATTATTGCAAGGTTATCGCAACCAGGAATAAACATCACGGCTGATTTTGGTAAATTATTAGCAGAGGAGCTTAGATCTCGGATTAGTACAGGTAGAGTAGTTACCGAGTTTAGTTTAAATGAATTAAGAGACAATCCCTCAAAAGACATTATATTGAAACACAAGGACAGAATTGTTATTCCACCGTTAGAGAAAGTTGTTTATCTTTTTGGCGACTTTAAAAAGCCTGCCAATCTTAGCTACAACCCTAACTTAGGTATTGAGGAATACATTAAAGATGCTGGCGGTCTTAATGATTCGGCTCAGAAAGAGATCATTGTAATAGATCCGTCGGGTGCCTCTAATGTATATACAAAGGCTTTATTTGCAAGTAGCAATGTTGAGATTTATCCTGGATCTATAATATATGCCCCTAGGGATATTGGCAAAATCGAAGGCATAAGATATGCGGCAACTATTTCACCAATATTAAGTAGCTTGGCAATATCTCTTGCTTCTTTAAATAGTATAAGTGATTAGACGTTAAAGGTTTATAGATAATCCCAAGTACAAAAATATTTTGATTAATCATCCTAATTTAGAAGATGAGATATAAAAATTATGTATATATTTTCTTGCTGCTCTTTAATAGCAATTCAGTTAAGTCATCAATAGATAATTATATATATCCTTACTCATCCCCCAGTTTTAATGAATATGGCGCTCTTGGGCTTATAAGAATGCCGTCAGCTAGATTTCATGAAGAGGGAACGATAGCTTTTCATTGGTCAAAGAATGATCCATACACTAGAGGAAGCATTATCGCATATCCATTCAGTTGGTTTGAAGCATCTTATCAATACACCGATGTGAATAATGCCCTTTATAGTAATGTTGAAAGTTTTAGTGGCAATCAAACATATAAAGATAAAGGATTTGATGTAAAGTTTCGTTTGATTAGAGAGAGAGACTATTTCCCTCAAGTTGCCATAGGCATTCGAGATATTGCGGGAACTGGTACTTTTGCTGCTGAGTATTTGGTTGCATCTAAACAAATCAAGATTCCAAAATATTTAAATGGGTACAATTATCTTACAAATGTTGATCTAACCTTTGGTTTGGGATGGGGTGATTTGTCATACTCAAAATTTACAAACCCTCTAAAGAAGTTAGATTCAAGTTTTGACAGAAGGACGCTTATTAAGAATACTCAAGGAGGAGAATTTAGTCCAGGTAGATATTTCAGTGGGCCAATGGGTGCATTTGCTGGGATTGAAGTCCCGCTTCCAAATTTAAATGGTCTTAAACTTAAAATTGAGTACGATGGTACTGACTATTCAGAAGAAGGATTCCCATTTGGCAGAAAATCATTTCAGTTAGCTTTTCAATCTATTAAACAGAGTCAGTCACGCATTAACTATGGGCTTACTTATCCTGTAAACAACTACATACAGGTTTATGGCGCTTTTACAAAAGGCAATACTGTGAGTTTTGGTTTTACTTTATCCGCAGGGTTTGGAAAAAAGAATCCAGTTATTAAAAGCACTGATAGGCTTAAAACTGTTAATAATCCAATTTTACGAAAAGAGCTTGCAGATGGTGATGATGAAACCTTAATGATATTGGCCATGGATGTTCTAAGAAGGAATGATATACACGTATCTAAAGGTAGCAGAAAGGGAGAAGTGCTCACTGTCGCATACGCTCAGAATAAATACATGAGTCATGTTATGGCCTCTGGGAGGGCCGCTCAAGCATTAGATCAAATATCTCCAGACTATATTAAAACATTTACACTGGAGACAATGAATGCTGGCTCAATTATGAACAGTATTTCAATAGACAGAGAAGCTTTTAAAAAGTATCAAAAAGACAAAATATATTTATTGGCTAAAAATGAAATTGAGGTTAACTCTTCAAAATACAATGAAGATGATTACACATTTAATCCACCATTTGCTTATCCTTATTTATTCTGGAAAATAGAGCCTGATTTAGTAGCCCAAATTGGAGGGCCGGATGGATTCTTTTTTGGAAATGCAAGACTTGCTGGCCATGCTGAAGTAAAGTTTTCTCGTAATTTTAATATTAATACAGAAGCTTCAGTAGGTATTTTTGATAATTTCGATGAATTAAAGCTAGCTTCTGACAGCGTTCTGCCTCATGTCAGGACAGATATAGTTAAATATTTAAAGGAAACAAAAGATTACAGCATTAATAGATTGCAAGCTAATTATTTCATGAATCCATGGAATGATTTGTATGCAAAGATATCAGGAGGACTGTTGGAAGATATGTTTGGTGGGATTGGTGGAGAGATCCTCTATCGCCCAATGCATAGAAATTTTGCTATCGGAGCAGAAATTTGGTCTGTTCGACAAAGAGATTACAACATGGATTTTTCATTTCTAGATTATACAACTGATACCGGCCATATTAATCTTTATTATAGGGAGCCGCGAAGTAAAGTTACATTTGCTGTAAAGGGTGGTAGATTTTTAGCAGGCGATTCTGGTGTAAATATTGATTTTTCAAGAAGGTTTAAGAGCGGTTTAAGAATAGGCGCATTTTTTTCGCTTACTGACATTAGCAAAGAAGAGTTTGGAGAGGGAAGTTTCGACAAAGGTTTTTATTTTAATTTGCCTATGCAAGCATTTTTTACTAACTATTCAAGAAGTTTAGCAGGATGGGGTTTAAAACCTCTAACTAGAGACGGGGCTGCCTATGTTACACACTCTCATCATTTATGGGGAATAACAGAACCTGCTCAGGCATATTCTATTGAAAGGGATTGGGATGATTTATATGACTAAATTTTTATTTACGCTATTGATTATTTCTTCATGTTCTTATATTGATTATGGGCAACTTCCTGCAACAATTAAAGACTCTGTTTACGGCAAAG
>Ga0315315_10005115_pt1 | contig 12095 bp, 12 predicted proteins | sample M140m3416metaG_FD_203699 | JGI IMG/M metagenome (GOLD analysis project Ga0315315, IMG submission 203699) | Ammonia-oxidizing marine archaeal communities from Monterey Bay, California, United States - M1 40m 3416 | ecosystem: Environmental > Aquatic > Marine > Intertidal zone | place: USA...
AGGAGGTCTTTTTAAATGATATAAATATTAATTTAATATGTAATTCAGTTAAATTTTTCCATCAGATTTAATCCAATCCTGCTTTAATAATACATCTTGTTTAAGCTCATCAAGTTTCCATGTAATAATTTTCTTATTTCTTAATTTTAAGTCATGAATTTGCTTCGGATACATTTCTACTCTTTTTTCATTTGGGTTTAACTTAGTATCTTCTTCAATTAATTTTAAATACTCATTTTCGTATTTAAATGTAAGATCTGAAAAAAGACTAGCCGAAACCCAAGAGTTGATTCCCTTTGTCATGTATTTATGCAGTTGAATTAAATCATCAATGTAACTTCGATTATCCCAAGTTGTTGTTTTTAATTGTTTTTTTATAAATGTTGATTTTATATTTGAATATTTCATAATTATTTATTTTTATATTTATACTATATGTTAAAGTTGTTTCAAAAGCTTAAATCTAAATGGGGAGTAACATCCAATTTTCAGTTTTTTATAATAAACCTTATTTTTGCAATTAGTGGTTTTAGCTCTTTATTAATATCAAGACCTCTACTTAACTTATTTAGAATAAATAATGATTCACTTAATTGGTATTTATACTATCCTCTTAGAATTTTTATTATTTTCATTGCCTATCAATTCACTCTTTTAATAGTTGCTTTTGTATTTGGTCAATTCGATTTTTTTTGGAAGCAAGAAAAAAAAATTTTGAAGAGATTAGGTTTAAAAAAAATTTTAAGTGAAGACTAATTTTTTTACGCAGGTTTTTCATAATACAATAATTTAAAATTTAACATTATTGCATCAATTAAAAATAGTGATTTGATTACCATATTATTTTAGGATGACCACCTCACATCTTTTTTCCACCGCCGCCCTGGTTAGGGTCGGTTGGCATACTCAAAAGTAACTCTTGATGCTACAACTAAATTAAGAAATAAATTAAATACCTAATTCTTTTTTTAGAAAAAATAATAAAACCAAAACCAAAAGAGCGGGTAACATATTAGTAGGGTTGATTTTTTTATAACCTAATATTTTAAATCCAATTGCTATTATTAGCACACCACCAACAGCGCTTATATGCTCAATTAATTCTAATCTTAAAAAATCTTTATAATAAAATACTGCTATTGTTATGCCACCTTGAAAAATTAACATTGGAAAAACAGAAAATAAAACACCAATACCAAAAGCTGAAGCCAAAATTATTGAAGCAATTCCGTCCATTACAGACTTGGTATATAATATGTCTGGTGTTTTACCTAAACCCTCCTCAATGGAGCCAACAATAGTCATTGAGCCAATACAAAAGAGTAAAAAAGCAGTAACAACACCATCTGTAAAATTATCATCCTTTACTTTGATTTTATTCTTTATTTTTTCAGTGAACTTTGTAATTGATTTATCTAGATTACAATACTCTCCATACATCGTTCCAAAAACAAGAGATAAAAACATTAGAATAAAATCAGAACTTTTTATAGACATACTAAGCCCTAATACCACAGTAAATAAACCCATTACAAAAAATACTTTTTTGTTTAACTCTGGGTTAATCATTTTTTTAAATAACAAACCAATCAAGCCGCCTAATAATACAGTAACTACATTAAATAGTGTTCCAAATGGGATCATAATAAATTTTATTTTATTTCTAATCCCAACTCATCAAGTTGGTCTTTATCAATTTTTGAAGGAGCGTCTAACATCACATCTCTGCCTGAATTGTTTTTTGGAAATGCAATAAAATCACGAATACTATCCGAACCTGCTATCACTGCACATATTCTATCAAGCCCAAATGCAATTCCTCCGTGAGGGGGAGCTCCATATTCAAAAGCCTCCATAAGAAAGCCAAATTTATCGTGTGCCTCTTCATCACTAAATCCAAGTAAATTAAAAACTTGTTTTTGCAATTCTTTGTCGTGGATTCTAATAGAGCCCCCACCTATTTCTGTTCCATTTAGAGCCATATCATATGCATTTGCTCTAACAAGTTTTGGGTTAGTTTTTAATAACTCTATATCTTCAGTATTAGGAGAAGTAAAAGGATGGTGCATAGCATGATAATCACCTGTTTCATTATCAAATTCAAATAACGGAAAATCTGTTACCCATACTGGCTTGAATACATTTGGGTCTCTAAGATTTAATTGATTTGCAACTTCTAATCTCAAATTTCCAATGGCATTAATAGTTGATGATTTTTTACCGGCAAGAATCAAAAGCATGTCTCCATCATTAGCCTCACTAACTTCTTTCCATAAGCTCAAAGCAGCTGCGTCAAAAAATTTATCAACTGATGATTTGTTTTCGCCGCCCTCATTAAATTTACAGTAGATCATTCCAGTTGCACCAATTTGTGGCCTCTTTACCCAATCAGTCAAACTATCTATTTTTTTTCTTGTAAACTCCGCACCACCAGGAACAACAACACCTAAAACTGTTTCAGCAATATCAAAAACATTAAATCCTGAACCTTTACAAACAGATTCTAAATTTTTTATTTTCATACCAAATCGAAGGTCTGGTTTATCTGTTCCATAGTCTCTAATTGCATCTTCATAAGTCATTCTTGGAACTGAATCTATTTTAATTCCTTTAGATTCGAAAAGTATATTTTTCATTAAACCTTCAAATGTTTTTAAAATATCTTCTGTTTCAACAAAAGACATTTCACAATCAATTTGCGTAAACTCAGGTTGTCTATCTGCTCTAAAATCTTCATCTCTAAAGCACTTGACGATTTGATAATATTTGTCATAACCTGAAACCATTAATAGCTGTTTAAACGTTTGAGGAGATTGGGGTAGGGCATAAAACTCTCCTTGATTTAATCTAGAAGGAACTATAAAATCTCGAGCACCTTCTGGAGTTGACTTTATTAATACAGGTGTTTCTATTTCTAAAAAACCTTGATTTTTTAAATATGCTCTAGTATGAAAAGCAACCTCCGATCTTAAAATAATATTTTTCTTTACTGGGTCTCTACGAAGATCTAAGTATCTATATTTCATTCTTAAGTCATCACCACCATCTGTCTCATCTTCTATAGTAAATGGAGGTGTCTTTGATTTATTTAGTACTATTATTTCATATACTTCAACTTCAATCTCTCCAGTTTCAATATTATTATTAATTGAAGAACGCCCTATTACTTTTCCCTTTATTTGAATAACAAACTCTCTACCTACACTCCTTGCCGCCTCACACAAATTAGCATTTGATTGCATATTAAAAACAAGTTGAGTTTTTCCATAACGATCTCTTAAATCGATAAATGTCATACCACCTAAATCTCTTGATTTATGAACCCAACCACACATTGTAACTTCTTGTCCAATATGGTTTTTTCTTAACTCACCATTATTTACTGTTCTGTACATAAAATATTATTTGATGCAAAAGTACAAAAATGAGATAATAAAAGTAGGTCTTGTTCCGATTTTACATAAATTTATAATCATGATAAATATGGACGAATTTTATATGAGAGAAGCCTTGAAAGAAGCTAAAAAAGCCTTTCAAGAAGATGAAGTTCCTGTTGGTTGTATCATTGTACACAAAGACACTATTATTGCAAGAGGGTATAATATGTGTGAAAGATTAAAAGACCCAACTGCTCATGCTGAAATGACCACTCTAACATCTGCTTGCAATTATCTTCAATCAAAATATTTAAATGATTGTACAATGTACGTTACTCTAGAGCCATGCGTGATGTGTGCGGGAGCTCTATATTGGGCTAAAATTGGAAAAGTGATCTACGGTGCAAGAGATAAAAAACAAGGAGTCTTTTTATTAGAAAAAAATATTTTGCATCCAAAGACTAAAATAAAAGGAGGAGTTTTAATTGGAGAATGTGCTTACTTATTATCCTCTTTTTTTGAAAAAAAACGTAAATTAGATAAAAAAAAATAACTATGTATCCAGAAGAAGTATGTACCCCAATGAGAGAAGAGTTAACCTCTGCAGGTTTTCAAGAATTAAGAACTGCTGAACAAGTTGATGAAATGTTAAATAAAAAAGAAGGCACCGTATTAGTTCTGGTTAATTCTATTTGTGGTTGCGCAGCTGGTTCATGCAGGCCTGGTGCGTTATTGTCACTAGAAAACGAAAAAAAGCCAGATTTTTTGACTACTGTTTTTGCAGGCCAAGATAAAGAGGCAACTGATAGAGCGCGTGCGTATATGCTGCCCTATCCGCCATCTTCACCTTGTATTGCAATATTTAAAAATGGTGAATTAGTTCACTTTGTTGAAAGACATAATATAGAAGGACATTTAAAAGAAGCTATTGCAGAAAATTTATCTGCAGCCTATGATGAATTTTGTTAACTTTTCTTAACAACTTTTGGGACTTTTATATAACTAGAATCTTTATCCGGAGCATTTTCTAATGCTTCTTCGCTACTTAACATTTCGCCTACATTATCATCTCTTAATACATTTGTAACCTCTTCATTAACATATATTAATGGCTTTACTCCTTCAGTATTTACTTCTTGTAATGTGTCTACAAAGCCCACCATTTTCTTAAAGTCTTCAACCATTTCTAGTTTTTCCTTTTCAGAAAAATCAAGCTTTGATAGATTAGCTAATCGTTCTACGGTAGTTTTATCTATTTTCATTCTTTTGTTTTGATTTATAATATTAAAAACTTTATTAATGATTTCATAAAATTATAGGGTTTATTTGTAATAACATTTTTCTATATTTATCTTAAAACAAATCCATGGCAAGAATATTAACTGGCATACAAAGTTCTGGAGTCCCCCATCTTGGTAATATATTAGGGGCTATAATACCTGCTATTGAAATGTCAAAATCTATAGAAAATGAATCACTTTTTTTTATTGCGGATCTACATTCATTAACTACAATAAAAAATGCTGAATCCATTAAACACAATACCTACGCCACTGCTGCAGCATGGCTAGCCTTTGGATTTGATACTGAAAAAAATATTTTTTATAGACAATCTAATATTTCCGAAGTCACTGAATTAATGTGGATTTTAAATTGTTTCACTGCCTATCCAATGTTAGCAAATGCCCATTCTTTTAAAGACAAAGCAAATAATTTAGCCGATGTTAATTCCGGACTTTTTACGTATCCAGTATTAATGGCTGCAGATATTTTATTATACGATGCTAATATAGTTCCTGTTGGAAAAGACCAGTTACAGCATTTAGAAATGACGCGAGATATTGCAGGTAGTTTTAATCACTTAATGGGTGATGCCTTTGTTTTACCTGAAGCAAAAGTTTCTGAAAATGTTATGCTTGTACCTGGTACTGACGGAAAAAAAATGAGCAAATCATATGATAATACAATTGATATTTTTGCTCAAGAAAAATATCTTAAAAAACAAATAATGGGAATTGTTACCGATTCATTAGATCTGGAAGCATCAAAAGATCCTAGTAATTGTAATGTTTTTAAAATATATAAGTTATTAGCAAGTACTGAGCAAACAAAAAAAATGGAACACAACTATAAAAATGGTGGATTTGGTTACGGACATGCAAAAATTGCTTTATTTGAATTAATTTTAACAAAATTTTCAACTGAAAGAAATAAATATTCTGAATTAATGCAAGATCCAACACAAATAGAAAAAAAACTAATTGAAGGGTCAGAAAAAGCTAAAAAAATAGCCTCTTCTGTCCTTCAAAGAGTTAAAGGGAAATTAGGAATTTAATGCCTTGCCAAATAATCAGCAACACCATCATGACTTTCTTTCATTCCTTCTTTTCCAGGAGTCCAATTTGCTGGACAAACTTCACCATTTTCTTCATGGAAAATTAATGCATCTAAAATTCTAAGAGCTTCATCTACATTTCTTCCTAATGGTAAATTATTTACTAATTGATGTTGTATAATTCCTTTTTTATCTATTAAAAACAACCCTCTATATGCAATCATTGAATTGCTTGCAATAAGACAACCATCTTCATCGTAATCATATTCACCATTTAAAACATCATAAGCATCTGAAATAGTTTTATTTGTGTCTGCTACTAATGGATATTTTACACCTTTTATTCCACCTTTATCTTTTGGTAATTGTAACCATCCCCAATGTGTTTCTGCTGTATCAGTTGAGCAACCTACAATTTCACAATTTCTTTTTTTGAATTCATCCAATTTTTCTTGAAATGCATGTAGTTCAGAAGGGCAAACAAAAGTGAAATCTTTTGGATAGAAAAATAATATGACATAGTTTCTGTCATTGTATTGATCTAATGAAAATCCACTTACACTCTCTCCTCCATTTATAATTGCATTTGCTGAAAATTTTGGCGCTGAAGTTCCTACTAGTCCCATATTTAAAATAATTTTAATTAATACAAACGAAAATATAACATTTATTTTTTTTACCAAAAGAAAAGGCCTCGCAAGGAGGCCTTTTTAGAATTGTAAAAGAATTATTTGAGGACTATGCCTTTTGTAGAAATATTATTCTCCGTCTTTATAACAATAGAATATATTCCTTTTGGTTGGTTCGATAGATCTATTGATGCTGTTACTTCTTTACCAAATAAATCTGGGTAACCACACGCAATTCTACCACCTAAAATATTATAAACTTCTATTAAGATATCTTTAGCTCGGTCAGTATTGTAAGTAATATTAAGTATTCCTGTAGTTGGATTTGGATAAGCTATCAAAACATCTAAATTTACCATCTCTTCTAATGGTAAAATATATTCACATCTATCACCAATTCCATTTTCATTTACGTCGGATTGATCAACATTCCAATTTTCAGGACAATTGTCTATTTCATCACAAAATCCATCGCCATCTTGATCTAAAATACAATCTCCGTTGCAATCATAGTATAATTCAGTATAAATACAAGTACCATCTTCTTGTGTCGCTAAATTATTGAAGTTGCAAGCTGAATCATCCAAACAACCAAAAACAACTTCTATACTTTCTTCTTCACAAACAAGTAAATCTAATGTGCTTGCCTTAGCCAAAATTATTTCTTGAACAAGTGGGTCGAATTTCATAGTTATACCCCCACCTTCATTTTGATTCCAGGTGTGACAATAACTCATTATCGTTCCAATTTCTGGCGTTGGATTATTTATAAATAAATCACATTGACCCGGTGATGATTCTTCTAAATCAACACAATTATTAATTGGACCACCTGGCCACCCACACCATTGGGTATGCATCGAACCTAAATTGTGACCTATTTCATGAGCAGTACACAATAAGTTCCAATGAAAAAAGGGTGATGGCACCTCACTGTATTCCATATTGGATGTTAAATTACTACTATAACCGAATCCGTAACTTGTGCTCCCGGCCCCATTTACAAATGCGATTCCTCCAGTACCAGTATCTTGACGTTTTGTAAATAAATGAACAATCTGCCTTTCCACGTTATTTAAATCTGTATCATTAGCCCACTTATCTTTAATAGAATACAGCATCTCTGAAGACTGGTCTACATAATCGTTATAGGGGTCTGTTACATCCCAAACATATGCATAATTAGAATTTAATTTAATATTTAATTCTTCTTCATAAATTGAACTGACTCCAGCTAAAATAGATAAAGCCCAGTCAATAGAATCATCAATTGAGTCAAATGTTTGTCTAGTAAAATAATCAATTTCTATTGCTACATTCATACAGCTTACAGATGATCCTAATCTTCTTTCATAACTTGATTTTATAATATGGTCTGTTTCTATATGATCTAAATGATCAACACCGCATGTAAAATGATTATCTGCTGGATTATCACTTATATCTGATAAGATATAAAGATCATCTGAAATGTTTTGTGATTTTTTATCATCTAACTTAGCTAACTCATATATTGAATTGGAGTTATTAAAGACGGCATTAATTCCATATTTAGAAAAAATCATGATGCCCTCAAAATCACTATTTGTAATTTCATAAACAACGAAACCTGGATTATATTTTTGTAATATATCTCCACCTTCTGTTTTAACAACTAGTTTAAAATCCTCTAATTGCAAGTCTTTTTTAGTTAATTTCAAGTTAATTGTATTATCATTATAAAAAGGAATTGTAACATTAACAGATTCATCTTTTTTTTCTAAAACCTTATTTACAAAATCAAAAGAAATAATAATTGGTATTGATCTATTTTTTATTTCTTCTTTTTCTGCAAATAAGCTATTCCAATTATTTAAATCAGTTAGATTATTGTTCATGTTATATTCAACAAAAACATCCTTATTATCTTCAATTTTTTCAATTGGTGTTTGAGAAAATCCGTTGAAACTAAACAGTACTACGGTAACTAATATATTTTGTATTGTTTTCATAATGATGCGTTTTTGATATTAATTTATTATGCATAAATATTATTCCACTGCTCTATGGCTATAGATTTCCAAGAACCTGGCATCCAAGACCAACCTCCTTTAACCTTTTTCCAATAACCAGGCAAGAAAATATACCCTGGTCTTTTATCGACCCAAGATCCTTTCTCCCAAACATAATTATTATCAGAAACCACCCATTCTCCACAAATCCATACTTGTGTTCGATTAGAATTGTTTTTAACGTGAAAATCTGGTGTTTCTAATTTATTTACAATAACTACCTGGGAAATTGTAATAAATGAATATAGAAATGCTACTAAAAATAGTAATGTGGTTTTTTGTAAAGTATTCATAATTATATTATTTAAGTTAAACATCAACTTCATACTCTTGTCTTTAATTCAAATGCTGTGCCAAACTTATTTTAGAAAACAAAAAAGAGGACTACAAATCCCCTTTTCTTATCTGTTAAATTTTTTTTAAATTATTTTTCTAATTGAAATTTTTTTGAAAATTTTTTATAAAGTTTTGTTTGATGATTGTCTAGCGATAATTTTTTTCCCATTAAAAAAAGCACTTCAATATTATGAGAAATCATATCTAAGGCATCGCCAGTAGAAATAAATAAATTTGCATCCTTACCAGTTTCTAAAGATCCTGTTCTATCATCAATCCCTAAAATTTTAGCAGCGTTTAATGTTATTAATTGTAATGCTTCTTCTTTGTTTAAACCATATGCTACAGTTGTGCCTGCTAAAAATGGCAGGTTTCTAGAGCCCATTCTAGGCATATCTCCTGAGTAATCCAGACAAAAAAGAATACCTGACTCTTTTAGTATACTTGGAGTTTTATATGGCTGATCAATATCATCATCTGAATAGTTTGGCAAACTATGTACTCTACCTAAAATAATAGGAATATTGTGCCTTGTAATAAAATCAGTAATTCTCCAGGACTCGGAAGCGCCAACTAAAACAATTTTTTTGATGCTATTTTTTTTTGCAAATAATACTGATTCCTTTATACCATTAGCTCCATTAACATGTATATATAATTTCTTTTTTCCGATAAATAAATCTTGTAAAGAATTCAAGCGCAAATCAGTTTCTTTGTTTTTTAAGCTAGAATATTTTTGAGCCTCTAAAAACAAGTTATTTAAAGTGCTTATTGATTCGAAGACTTCATTTTCTTCTTTTTCTTCTTCAGAATTATCTGAGGATGTAAACACATGACTGTGACCATGATAATCATAACTATATTGTTCTGGCCAGTATAAATGAATTCCATCATCCTCATGATAAGTTGCATCTTCCCAATTCCACCCATCGAGCTTCATAATTGATGATGTTCCAGCAATTAAACCTCCTCTTGGAGTAACTTGTGCTATTAATATTCCATTTGATCTTACAGTACTTGAAACTATAGATTCTGTATTATAGGCAATTTGTGATCGGACATTTGGATTAAGATCTCCAGTTTCTCTTTCATCCCTTGTTGCTCTTACGGCATCAATTTCTGCTAATCCTAGTGTTGTATTAGGTAAAATGAAAGAAGGATAAATATGTTTTCCCTTTAAATCAATTGTATTTCCTCGATCTGTGTTAACAATTACTAAATCTGAAGGGCCAATAGCAATTATTTTCTCACCCTCAATTATAATTGTTGAATTTTCAATAATCTCTCCGTTTCCAATATGTGCGGTTCCTCCAATTAAAATGTGTCTTTTCTCATCTTCATTATTTTTTTCTTGACAAAAAACAATTTGAGAAATAAAGATAATGACAGCTAATATTCTACGCATTTTTATTTCTGATTCATTAATTTATTTAAAAGCCTACTCTTTTCATGCACAATATAATTTCGAAGTTCTGTATCCTTTTCAATAGAAAAATAACATCTTCCGTCAATATACGTTGACTCTACTACAGAATAAATAGACAGCGGATTATTAGACCAGATTACAATATCCGCATCTTTATTTTTCCTTAAACTTCCAACATAATCATCTATTTTTAACATTTTTGCAGGATTCAATGAGATCATTTTCCAAGCATCTTCTTGAGAAGTTCCACCATATTTAACCATTTTAGCTGCCTCTTGATTTAATCTGCGTCCCATTTCTGCATCATCGGAATTAATTGCAGTATTTACACCCATTTTATTTAAAATTGAAGCATTGTGAGGAATCGCATCATTTACTTCATATTTGTAAGCCCACCAATCAGAAAAGGTAGATGCGTTAGAACCATGTTTTTTTAATTTATCGGCTATTTTATAACCCTCTAAAGCATGAGTAAATGTATTTATTGTAAATCCAAATTCATCTGCTAAATGAATTAACATGTTCATTTCAGATTGCAAATAAGAATGACATGTAATAAATCTTTTTTTATTTAGTATTTCGACTAAAGCATCTAGCTCTAAGTTTTTTCTAGGCTTGGGTTTTTTATTTCTCTTATAATTTTTATAATTATACTCATATTCATAGGCTCTAGTAAATGCATCATATATTATCTGCTCAACACCCATTCTAGTTTGAGGAAATCTTGTTCTATATCTATTTCCCCAATTAGATTGTTTGACATTTTCACCTAATGCAAATTTGATAAAAGGTTTTGCTTTTGAAAACTTTAAATTATCTGCTGACTTACCCCACCTTAATTTAATAATGGCAGATTGCCCACCAATTGGATTTGCTGATCCATGTAGGAGTTGTGCTACCGTAACACCTCCAGCTAATTGCCGATATATATTTATATCATTAGCATTAATAACGTCCCCTATTCTAACCTCAGATGTCACAGCTTGAGTTCCTTCATTAACACCCATACTTATAGCTATATGTGAATGCTCATCAATAATTCCAGAAGTAATATGTTTTCCAGTCGCATCAATTATTATAACATCTTTAGGGTCCCTAAAGACATTCTTTTTTATTTTTTTTCCCACAGCAATTATTTTCCCTCTTTCAATTGCTAAATCACAGTTTTCAATAATTCCCCTTGATTCATTAGTCCATACTGTAGCATTTTGGAATAATACGGATTGTCTTTTTGGATTATTTATTAAACCATAAGCCATATTTGGAAATAATATTTCTCCGTATTTTTTTTGAGGCTTTTTGTTAGTTTCTATGATTTTATTCGCGCCAAAATTTTTTACTAATTTCCAATTTCTCCAATGATTTGATGAATCTAACATCTCCCCAAAAATATCTAAATCAAATACACCACTATAAAAATTATTTTTTTGTGAAAAAGAAATTCTATCACCAATCAATTGTATATTTTTAATCTTACTCTCTTTTAAACTATCACCTAAAAAATTTCCAACTAATCTTTTGTTTTCAATACTAAATTGAATAACCCCCTCTTCTTTTTCATCTAAAAACAATGTGTGATTGCCGATTATTTTTAAACCGTTTTTATTGTTAATTGAGTGCATCTTACCATTAATCCAATTTTCATATATTAAAAAATCATTTGAAAATAATTCACCACTAAAAATTATAAAATTTGCTTTCTTACCTTGCTCAATTGAACCAACTTTATCATATATGTTTAAAAACTTTGCAGGATTATAGGTTAATGCTTTTAAAGCATTTTTTTGTGAAAAACCACAAGAAATAGCCTTTTGTAAATTTTTAAAAAAATCAACTGGTTTTTGTCCATAAGTTGTAAGAGCAATTTGCAGTTTGTTTTCTGATAATATAAAAGGATTAAATGGGGCGATTTCCCAATGCTTAAGTTTTTTTAAAGATAAT
>Ga0315315_10005116_pt1 | contig 12095 bp, 15 predicted proteins | sample M140m3416metaG_FD_203699 | JGI IMG/M metagenome (GOLD analysis project Ga0315315, IMG submission 203699) | Ammonia-oxidizing marine archaeal communities from Monterey Bay, California, United States - M1 40m 3416 | ecosystem: Environmental > Aquatic > Marine > Intertidal zone | place: USA...
AATATTTGTCGGGGTGCCTTATACCTGTACCTTTCCAGCAGCACAAACAGAAACAGGGACTATACGAAAAACACGTAGAAATATTATACCAAACCAGCCATAAAACTGCAAACGCAACTGAAATTATACTCCCAACTATACCAAAAGTAAGGTAAACAAACAGAAACATTAAGACCAACCGGCTATATCGGCCCGATACTTTGTAAGATAACTTTGGTGGCTGTTCCACGTTTTCGGCAGTAATATGTTGTTTCATAAAGTCAGTGCGCGCTTCCAAAGAGGTGACCACGTGTCGTGTCGTGTTGTCCACCATAAACTTGGCTATTTTATTATTATCGGCTCTCCACTCTTGAGATGCGCGGCGAATAATACTCGTCAATTTCCCACATCCATGTGACAATGTTAAAATAGATATGTCGAAAGCAGACACATAAAAATCTTTTTCTTTCTCTACTTCATCCCAGACAAGTTCCCCCATGGTTTTGTCTTCGGCATTTGATAATTTTTTTTTCATTTTCTTCTGGTATTCGATTGCTTCCTGATTTCTTTTCTTCTTGTATATTCTTATCTTTTCGGCCCATTTTTTCTTTTTATTATTATTGATTAGATCAAGTGTAAACTCGGGGTTCAGCTTAAGCAAATTGCCATGCTTAGATTTAAGCAACTTAAATTTTTTTCTTTGATCAGAAAGGAAATTTTTCATTGAGACTGTCCCGTGTTCCTCTTGAAAATTCAAGATACTCACCGTGCATTCTATGGTGGAATGAAACCACTGTTCTGTCAATTCCCCTATTCGGTGTTGTAGATCATTGAAACGCGTTGCCGCAGCCGTCATTGGAGTTTTTAAACTGGTTGAACCGGTTGGATCAATACAACTGCACAGTAATAAAAACCGCAGAAGCCGTCTACCGTGAATTTGCTTGACATATGAAGATAAAAACCGATAAACAATAAGTGCGTAAGTTGTGATTACAATGAAAGTTAGCACGACCGCCGCCGCCACATACGTGGGTTCAAATACAGACATCGATACGTTTTTTGTATTCGTGTCCCATCTGGTGTCATTTTGAAATAATTGCCCCTCCACATTGATTATGCGCAAATCTTCGGCAAAGACATTGTTTGATAACCCCAAACCGATATAAACCGTCCCTAATATGGTCGTAGAAAATATCAAGAACGAAATGAAAAATGTAAGTATAATGAAATTAAGATTTGAATTCAAATCTTCCAATTCTTCCATAGCAAAGGACCGTCTCTTATCTTTGGTTATATGTGGATATACGCCACCAACAAACCGTGCTTCCACTTGATTGATATGAATGGCTAAGAAAAAAGATTCAATCACAGACATAACAGAAAAAGATATTGTTAACACACAAGAATACGTAAACAATACAATTTTCCATTCTGGTTGGTCATCAACGTTCCCCAACAGCGATCCGAAAGCCCCAAGCCCCATACCAAGAGCCAATGTCGAAACAATAGAGACCTGATTGATCATTTGTGTATAATCGGATAAAATAGACGTAATTCTACTCTCCAATTCTTGACGGAGACCAATCATATCATTGATATTTTCAAACAACTGTTGCTGCGTTCCATATTGTAACATTGCGCCTGCCAGTGAAGCATCGACAAGTTTGGCCTTTGAATCCATCGCAGTAAAAATACCAGAGGTCAGTATTGAAAATGGGTCCATGCGCCTGTCCATTTTTTAAAATACTATTTATAGTGTAAAATCCACAAACAAGAAAACCTCTAAAAATTGTAATCCTCTAAAAAACTTCTAAAAAACTTCTAAAAAACTTCTAAAAAACTTCTAAAAAACTTCTATCCTCTGAAAATAACATGTCCATGTCAAACACACCCGAGTTTCATGCCGCCGTCATCCTTATGGACATGTCCAATGCCTCTCCGCGTGGTAACAAGCTCACTATACAGCTTAACAAGACTTCTACGGTGGCTACGCGCTCCCCCAATGCCCGAGAAATCAAAACGGGCATACCTTGCGGTTTTTCTGTAAAGGAGACATTCCGTAACAATGGTCGTGTCGACAAAGAATATTTTTCACCGACTGGTCAGCGTTTCAGATCAATGGTTCAGGTTCGTAAAGCACAGGGAACTATTTAACCACTTTTGTCTACACAAATGCTAAATCGCGTCATTAGCAAAATGAGACGTGTTCCAGCTTCGCAACGTACCAGTATATTCTTAAATTACAGGGGAAACGACTGGACAACAATACCATCTCGTCCTATATATGATGGGTGGGAATTGAGGGTTCTTACAGCTGAATCCGATGATTTTTTAATTTGCCATGCCCGTTGGGCGGTCGGTGCTACAACAGCCGAAAAAACCACACATTTGACTTTGTGTGGAGATCTTATTAATACACAAGAAAATAATCTTATTTGTTTGACACCGTATATTACGCGGTCGTTGCATTTATTAAAACCGGAACAGTTTAATAAATGTTTTAGGTTGTAAGCAACTGTGCTGAGTTTTTTCAAAATAACTTTTGTATTTTAATCATTTTAGAAATATTAAGAGGAGTGGCGTAACAAAGAATTGTGGAAACAATATATTTTGAAAGTCTTTGAAATGTCTGGATAATTTAAATTCATCCAGTATATTTATAACAAAGGGTAATATCATTAATTTTTGTTCCCACAAAATTGCCAATAACATTAACTGTGAAATGGTCAGTTAAATAAGTATTTTCAGATGCATACTGTGGGTATATATGTTTTTAAAGACCAGCGATACAGTCCACGGATTCTACCATGGGTTTCATTGTTTATATAGCCATAATATAATGTTGCGAGCCCACAAATATACGGACCCAACAAATCGGCAGTTATATGTGCTTTATCCATTGTATCGTCTATAATAAGTAAACAGTGGCCATTTTTAAACAATCTGTAGTCAGAGTGCCACCCCGGGAATTGAAAGTTTTTAGGGCGTGGCCACCAACCCGAAGATGCCAATTCGTCTAACAAGTTTTTGTTCATAGTGACAGTGGGTTTAATTACATAAATAGTTAATATAGTTTTTTTTACAGTTGTCGTCCCTGTACTCGTTTTAAAGTGTTGTATTTTGTAATTTCTCCCAGGACCTCTACTTCAAATCGTAACTTGCAATGCCCCATGCGATAAAAGCGGAGTTCTCTAACTATTCTGGCCGGCACCCCCCATCTTTTAGCTTTTGCTAAAGCACTGGATGTAGATATCATGTAGCAATTTTTCTTTTTTAGTGGATATGGAATCCCGCGACACAGTGGGCAAATATGCGTTCCAAAAACACTCGTTATTGTTATTTTACCACACCCCTGACAACGATCGCGTGACATATGAGATATAACTGCCTCTTTCCAACTCAAAACACCTGCCACATTTCTTTTGCGGCGTTTAATTTGGAGTTGTTTTTTCGCAAATGCAACCCATGTCAACCAAGTACGAGTAACAGTTCCGTACATCATTATATAAGTAAATACAAGGCGTTTCGATTTCCAAGAGTGTAACTGCATACCCTTTCTTAGTATATGGTATTTTACCAACTGTTTGGATATCGGTGCTATTCTATCATAAAAACACATAAATTCGCCAATATAAAAAATAACGTCTAAATTTAAAGCAATTGTCATATATTATCCTATATTGTCGATGTATTCTATATTTATTAATCCTTAATAGTTGGGGTTTTGTGGTGGTCCACTAAAAAATTAGATATGATCTAAACTTTCGTATTTTTTTTGAGAGACAACATACCCACCATCAACATTATAACGGCCTATAGGATGTTGATATCGATCCGCCCCTGGTACTTTTTTAGAATGGTCGGGCGGCCAAACAAATGCGGGTTGATCTTCAATAACTTTCCATCGGGCAAACCAAACAATACCGTCTAAAAGAACATGGTGTAATAGAAAATAGGCCGAAGCAACAATCAATAATATATTTTTTGTTCCACACGCTTTCGCAAACAGCCCTATAGAGCCACTTGCAGCCAACCAAAGAACAATCAATACCGAAATAGATTTAGTTTGACGATGGATAGAATCGATGGCCATGGGGGCCCATAAAATAGCACCCGAGAAAAACAACGCGTACATGCCCAAAACAGTGGCATCGGGGTCTTGGTACCATATCCACTGTATAGACATATATATAAATGAAAGTGTAGTCACAAACATAGACGTGAAAAATACTAATAATGGTATTGGATCCAATAGACTTTTTGTGGAAATCGCCTGTGTCATATGGAAATAACTAAATAAAACACCGACGCCAAATATTAAAACAATCCATAATAATTCAGTGTACATTTATTTGTCTGTTTGATTACATTTATACTACTTTAATTAAGAAGAATAGGTTTCTCTCTCAAAAAGTCTTCGTGTTTTTTTTTCAGAACTTCGCGGCGTTGGCTTTCCAAATTTTTCATACTGACCCGCCGCGCTTTCAATTCGTTTTCAAATGCGTTGTGTCTGCGAAGTTGTACCTGTTCTTGGCTTTCCAGTTTTTTGACGAGTTCACGTTGTGCTCGCATCCGCCATTCAAAAGGTGGTCCGATATCGGTGGAAGAACTCGAATAGTACTGGCCGTTATTAATCACATCTTCCCACGTCCAGTCCTTTTCATTGTCTTTCCAACAGTATGGAATAGCATATTTAGGTCGTTTAATGGTAAATGGCACAAAACGTATGAGTACATCTTTGGAAGAAAACTTTTCACTGCCGCAAATGACTTGAATATCCGGGCGACTGAATTTTAATAAAAGCTGTTCTTGTATATATTCATATACGGAGTAATCGCCTTCGAATTGTGGTACGATCATTCTTATCTCGCCGTATTTCGCCAGTCTCCTGTGCACAATCTCTTCGATAAAGAATATGGCAGTGTTTATAGCGTCTTTCGCCGATGCTTGGCCCCATTCTGGCACGTAACATGGGTTTATCGCTTCGTCGAGTTTAACATTTCTATGTCGAGTAAACATATTTCTTAAATAAAACGAATTAAATACTTCTTAATTTTAGAATGTCTTAATCAAAATAATACATATAACAAAACAATAGTATATAAATTTGGTCTACTTCAAAGAGAATGTCATCTTTGACTACCACTGTACAAACTCAGATGGAATCTTTTATACCAGTGTATCAGCACGAATCTATATTTGCCACGGGCGATCGTTTTGTTGGCTCAAAACACGCCAAAACATGTGTTATTTTAGCACTGAGACACGAAAATAAAGTAGTGCTGGCACACATTGACGCGATGTGTGTCAATAGTGTCCACGACATGGTGAAAAGACTTCCAGAGTACGATGAAGTCCACGTGGCGTGTCCAAAAGTTTCTACGGCAGAGTATAATGTTTGGGCCCACGTTAAAAAGGATTTGAAACCAGATGTACATTGTCATGTGGGCCACGAGTCGTGTCTTGCAATCTGTCCTGAAAGTGGCGAAGTTGTACGTGAATGGGGGAGTGAAGTAATCGAAGAAACAAGTGAAAAATGGGGGCGACAGATGAAAATGATATTGACGTTGGAAAAGTTTCTACCATTGCGCTGGTTTACTTTTGATGGAAATACTTTAACGTGCGAATGGGAATTACCACGGCCAGTGTTCACGTTTTAACTACATGCAGTTATAAAGTTGTTACCAATGCAAATACTATTCCCGACAATTGTAATCCTAATAACAATTGACACAATCGTTGTTCATGCATGGGGCCAAGTAACCAAAGAATGATATTCATCAATGTGCCTTTGCCAGAATGATATAAACGGTTGGACACTGGGTCATAGTTGGGCATCCGATGACGAGGACAATCCCACATACCTATTAATTCTGGCAGAGAAAGAAATGTATTCAATATTTGTGGCCACATGATCAAAGCAAGTTGCTCAGTTTCGTGTCTTGCAACAGCTACAAAGAACATACCACTAAGATAACACCATGAGTCGCCGACAAACACCGAAGCAGGATACCAGTTATGAATTAAAAGAGCACTGGCCACAAATATATAACTGGCGAGTGCATATGTCTCATTTGAAAAAAAGAGAAGGCCAATCGCAATCGTAAGTGTCTGGCCAACTTCAATACCGTTTATTCCCGCGTATATATTAATGGCATTTCCACACCAAATACACCAAAGTATCATATACAAATGGTATAAGACTCCGAGATCAATCAAATAACCAAAAATGTTAACAGACGTATTCTTTTCAGCCATAAGTAGAATATAACTGCCAGCTGACAATAGTATTTTGTATCTCCATCTCATATCAATGAGATCGTCCAATGCTCCTATCCATAACCCTACAAGTGTCAAGAAGAATGTTGAATCTTTAGGCAATACTATTGACAACACTATGCCTGCAACAATCCCCATGGCTTCGGGTAACTCCGGTGTATCTTTTTTATGCATGTCTCTTCCTACAATACCCCATCGTTTGAACAGTGGCCCTGCACAGGAGATGGCCATGTATGCTGCAACTCCTTCCATTTCATTATTACAAATATACATTTATAGAGACATGTGTTAAAAAAAAATATTTTAATTATCCTATTTTTTACTCTTTGTTTCTTTATTTTTTTAGACAAAAAAGTAACTCCAGAATATGATCTGACACATCTCCGAATACATCACGCACTGCTCCTGCAGTGCGTTGATAAGTACGCATGCGCTTCTGAAGGCGGCGGCATCTTCGCAATGTTTTGCTGGTTTTTTTTAACTTGGGATAGAGTATTTTGTCACGTAGCAGGCGAAAATTAATGTTTGTGTCAATAGCTCCCACAAGCGAGTTGGTAGTATTTCTATCCCCTCCAATAAATGCCAACACGTCCATTTTTTCGCGATGTGCGGCCCGTTTGACGGAGCGAAGTTTTCTGAGCCTGGCCGCACATCGCGAACGGTCGTACATCGTGATAGCGCGCCTGTGGCGATAACATAACGCGCGTTGGGCGCGGCTTTTTGACATTTTGGGCTTAATATTTAGGACAGGCTTAATATTTAGGACAGGCTAAACTTTTAGGACAGGCTTAATATTTAGGACAGGCTAAACTTTTAGGACAGGCTTAATATTTAGGTCAGGCTTAATATTTAGAAAATTCAGAAGAAAATATACAACTCGTATTCACCAAACATCATGGCCGCCAAACAAAACCAAACAACATGCCCGTGGGAGCGCGCGATACGCTTTGCAGACACGTTTTCGCTTTGCAGACACGTCTGTGATACCATTGACCTCCGCGAAGGCGTCGAAATCGTCGGGTGCACAGCAGAACCCGCCCCCGACCCAACCAGTAAAGCATTTGTCAAAGTATTTTTAAAAAAAAACACTAAAACTTTACAATTCCATGTCGATATTCAAGCAGCCGTCGAAGCCGAACCGATGCTAAAAGCCAAGTCGACCCTCGCACAAGTTATTCTGAACGATCCGCTTCTTTTGCGGGGTGTTTCACAGTTCGATTGTTCGGAAATCGTTTTCCACGGTCGCAAGATTAATATCTCTAAATTTTATGATGGTACGACCATTCAAACGGGTGCTATCATCAATGAAATTATTCGCAATATTTCGGCCGAATCGTCGAGTACATTTATTTGCAGCATTGGATTAGTGCCCATTCGCAAAAACATTGCGTTTTTGGATTGCGAGACCACCAGCGAGGGTAAAAAACGACTTTACGAAGAAGACAATATCAACAAATGGATTTCAGAAAATGGAACAGCACCTTTTACCAGAGACGCATGTACTTTGTCAGATATTCGAATTCATGCTGCTGCCCCCATACCCATGTCTGATGTACCCAAAATGGCACGGACTCGGGCTTCTGAAGAGATTCCTGCTGCCAAACGCACGCGTGTGATTCGTAAAAAGCATGTCTCGTGTCTTTGGGATCGTTCTGGTTCAATGCACTCAATGGCTTCGCAATCCACTCAAGGACTTCGTGATACCTTTGAAGAGCAACGCGCTTTGGCGGAATCTTCTGGCAACCCTACGCGTTTCACATTAACAACATTTGATAGTCAGATCGAACGACCTGTGGATACAGATGACATTTGTGGTGTGGATATCACATTACTGGAGACATGGGTTTCGCCACGTGGTCAAACAAAACTCTATGATGCTATTGTAGACGAAGCTGGGCGCCTTTCTAAAATAGTCGCAGAAGGCGAATCCGGTGTCTTTATTGTCATGACAGACGGTTATGACACGAATAGTGAATCGAATAGTGAAATTGTGCGCGAAACACTCAAAAAACTACAGGGCGAAAAGGATATTGAATGCATCTTTATGGCTGCCAATATCGGAAATGCACAAGAAGTTGGCGCTTCACTCGGGTTTAACGAAGATACGTCACTTACATTTGACGTCCAATCTGCCGCCGGGGCCTTTCGTTGTGCATCGCAATCTGCTCTTCGTTCTGTAACTGGCGGTTCGGCGGCATTTACCCAAATGGAGCGACAGGTATCACATGCGCCAGAATCTGTCCAACATGCACCAGTCAATTTCCGCGGTGCAACAGTAGCTTAAGATTCTTTGTTTGGGGGTTCTTTTAAAAAAAGAACTTGAAGATTTGCAGCAGCTTTTTTTAGCTGTTCGGCTAATAATGTTATTTCGGTAACGGTTGGAAGTGCAAAAAGTGGTGCATCCGGGTTTCGCGGTGGAAGTGAACGAGCGGCTATCCACCCAGTAGTAACGCCTGATAAAAATTTAAACATTTTATAAACCCAAAAGCTTAAAATAGTGTATTTTTGTTTTATGTTCTCTATCCCTAAAATTCTTATCAGCATTGGCGGTCGTCTTGTCTAAATATTTAGACAACTATTTAGACAACTCGGTCGTCTTGTCTAAATATTTAGACAACTATTTAGACAACTAATTATTACCACATATAACACCAACTTTATACGAAATAACGCCACCAAAAACACAACAGCTACCACGATCATGGCCGTCAATCGATTCTGCGGCTTTTCAGAAGCCGCTATCGCTGTACACTGTCCATGTGAGGCCGCTATCGCTGTACACTGTCCACGCGAACAGGGACTTGTGACCCTACAGTTTCCATCTTACCATGGAGTGGTGGGAAACATTGTTGGGACAAAGTGGGCAAGAATTCGTTCGCTTCGCTCCGACTTCCAAGACGCCTTTCCAGGCTTTGATCTTACGGTCAAATTCGACGAAAATTCGTTTCTGGTTCGTTTGCCGGCGATTTCGGCAGCTGTGGAGTTCGTTAACACTACTCTCGGCGTAGAAATAGCCCTGGCAAACGAACCCATTAAAACCAACAACAATTGTGTTGGCGCTGTGATCGGCAAGAAAGGTTGTGGTCTTCGTACGATTGAATCGGCAGCCCCCTGTGACTGTGTTGTTTATTACGACGATGGCGCATTCTTTGTCAAGTTTCCTTACGACACACCCACGAGCTCACGCGTGCATTGCATGGCTATTGTCAAACAGAACATCTATGGTCGCTCCAAGTGGCTTGAAGATCGCCTTGGGCTTAGTGATACTGCTTCCACTGTCACTGCGTCCTCGAACGCCGATTCTGTGGAAAGTGTGATGACCGATCTGTTTTCAGAGATGTCTCCGACTCCTTCAGAAGCTTTTGGCTCAACAACTTCTTCGAACGCCGATTCTGTGGAAAGTGTGATGACCGATCTGTTTTCAGAGATGTCGCCAACTCCTTCAGAAGGTTTTGACTCGACAACTTCTTCGGAAATTTCTGTCGAGGAAGTTCGCGAAGCAACCATGGCAATGCCTATGATGAAGCGGAGCAAATCTATCTAACCTCTTATCAAATATTAGCAGCAATTATTTGCATGTTTTGGTTCTCTAATATGTATTCCTTCAGAAAGACTGTATTTTTTCCGTTCTTCTGCTTCAAAATTAGAGATCTCCCTTCGCTCTATAATTTTTTGAGAAAGAGTAATAAACGTCTTATTTATATTAACATCCTCCTTTGCGCTTATTTCCATGAACTCGATATCATGGGCGTCTGCAAAAGCTGAAGCAACCTCTGTCGAAACTGTTCGCTTGTCTTCGAGTTCAGATTTGTTGCCAATTAATAATTTGACCACTTTAAGACTCCCATATCGATCAATTTCTTTGAACCACTGTTGAACATTATTAAAGGACGTTTCGTCTGTAATATCGTAGACAACAATAATGCCATGAGCACCATGATAATAGCTACTGGTAATCGTACGAAAGCGTTCTTGACCAGCTGTATCCCATATTTGAAGTTTAATAGATTTTCCATCCATTTCAACGGTACGAATACGGAAATCGACCCCGATGGTGGATATATAGGTTTCGGCAAATGAGTTGTCTACAAAGCGGAGAAGAATGCACGATTTACCGACACCCGAATCTCCAATCACTAAAATTTTAAAAAGATAATCATAATCGCGATAAGATGCCGACATATACACACAACTATTTGGTTGTTTATACTCTAAATTAAATCACTTTGGATTTGTAAATAATGTTTATAAACACTTCATATAAATAAACTAAAACTTTAATGCATCATCATCAATCATGTAGAATTATATTCAAAGATGGCCTACAAGTATCAGGCGCATACGACGAAGAAAGATCTAATTCGTTTAAAATTGCGTTGTTAGGCCATCAACACTACATTTTTAAACGCAATATACAATATATGTTTGTTAATATTGAAGACAAATGGATTCGAGAAATAGGAACACCCTCATTATATGACGAATATATCAAGCACGGCGGCCAGGATTGGCCCAAAACATTTTTTGATGTTATTTTCAGCGACGATTTATGATAAACGTTTAGCTATATAATTGTCCTGCATAAATATGCTATTTTTTTCATCCTCCTTTCTTTCTTTCTTATTTGCGTCTCGTAAAAGGCAAAAATTCAATGTAAATCCTTTGAAGGGGTTTAATGTATTGACAAAGCCTAATTCATTTACCAATGCCCGAGCAGTTCTTTGTGAATTGCCAAACAACGCGCTTGACTTTGCTTGGGTAATACCCCGCCTTTGTTGTTCCCCTGTTCGAGTATGTCGACCATAAATATCACACAAATGTGCTTTTGCTTTTTTAAGTGACCATCCACGTGGGAAATATTTATTCATATACGCTTGTTGTTCGTCAATAAACGTTTGCCGATGAATTTCGTCCAATTTTCCTTGTTGTTGTATTTGTTCAACGATGATGTTTTTACTGTTTAAAAGTACAGTCCATTTTTTTTTTAAAGTGGCCAGATCAGTTATATTTTGCTGATGTTTTGGGCAAATATCAACGACAAAACTGATAGCCCATGTCACGCCCGGTTGACCACATTGAGCAATTTCAGTTTCCAATGTAGTCCGTTCGTTCTTATTTTTTTTCATTTCATATTCTGTCTCAATCTGTTGCTTCTGTAATTCTTTTAAATGACTCGAAGGTTCGGCAGAAAGTTCAATAGGAAAAGGGTGACTTTTTCGGTATTTTTGCCACTGTTCCAGTTCGAAATTATACCAGTCGAAGCAATCTGGACCGTGTTTTAGACCACACTGTGTATGAAGAGTCATTAGAAATTTTTCGTCGCCGTCTTGTGGTGCTTCTTGATACTTATGGATTTCGTCGTCTTCTCGAAAGTAGGCCTGGTATACATCGAAATATGCTTCGTACCGCGTTATTGTCGGTTGGTGCTTGATGGTTGGTGTTTTTGCCGGGGCAAGTGGCTTTGAGGTAGTTTTTTTCTTTCTTCTGAACTTTTGAAAAAAACTCATATTCGTAGTTTGACCTCTGTTATATAGTAAACTATTTTTAAAATCAGTTTTCATTTGAAATTTCTTTACATTTAGCCGACATTATTCAGACTACGAATAGGATACTATTTAGAGAAATATATGTAATACATATATTTCTCTAAATAGTCAGTCTTAATATTTAGACAACATCATGACCAAAAAAAAACCACAAAAGAAAAAAAGCAAAAAAATCTCCGCCGCATGGAAAGAACTGCGTAAAATTCACCGCAAGGGGCCAAAAAGAGTGCGGATTGACAATCCGCGCCGTAAAAACGGAGTAGATCCACTGACGGTCCGCAAAAACATTAA
>Ga0315315_10005118_pt1 | contig 12092 bp, 6 predicted proteins | sample M140m3416metaG_FD_203699 | JGI IMG/M metagenome (GOLD analysis project Ga0315315, IMG submission 203699) | Ammonia-oxidizing marine archaeal communities from Monterey Bay, California, United States - M1 40m 3416 | ecosystem: Environmental > Aquatic > Marine > Intertidal zone | place: USA...
TCCATTTTTATCAAACCTAGAGGTGCCTCCGTCAACATGTTCATCAGATTGAGGTCCACCAATATAGGACCCGTATAAAATATTTGACATGTCAGCCGCCATAACCATCAAATAAAAATCTGCACCACCCGCCGGTGTGGATTGAAGGGCATTTGCTGTGACTGGCATACCATTAAGTACTGTATTAGCCTGAAGAATATTTGCACCCCATCCAGAAACGTATATATTACCGCAATTATCAACAAGAAAAGCTGCAGGTGATATTTGTATATCTGGACTGCCATTTCCGAATCTTGTAGATGCTAAGTTTGTTGAAAGCAAAGAATCTAACTTAATAACAAAATTACTGCTTGCACCATTTGAATATGTTGCATTATTGACAGGGAAATTCCCCCCAACTGATTGACCAAGAAGAAAAACATTATTGACCCGATCAATCTCCACAAAAAATACTTGGTCGTATTGATTCATGCCAACATAACTTGCTTGAGTTATCGTGTTTCCTACTGATGGAATCTTTACCACAAAACCATCAGTTGATCCTCCTCCATTATTTGGCTGAAAACCACTTGCCGTACCCGGAATATTATTTGATTCAGTTCCTCCAGCAAATACCACATTTCCAGTTAGGTCCATTTTAACTGAATAGCAAGCATCATCCTGAGAACCACCATAATAACTAGAAAATAGTAATTGACTAAAATCTGATGAAAGCATGAATACAACCCCGTCTTGATTACCTGCATTAGTGTTCTGAAAAGCATTAACGGTCGGGAAATTGGTTGATTTAGTACAAGATGCCACAACAACATTATTGGCGTCGTCTAGCGTTATCTCTCCTCTGAATTGATCTCCATAATTGGAGACAATTCCAGTGTAAGCACCAACATTGTTATAGGGTAACAAGGCTGCTTCATAATTCATCCCATCATTACCTGAGCCTCCAACGTAAGTTGAACCCATTAATGTTGTTCCGTCTGCGCTAAATTTAGAAACATATAAATCAACTCCTTGGTTATTGTGAGACACCCCATTGAAAGACAACTGGGCTGCTGATCCACCATTGTGCGTTGCATCATAAGCTCCTGAGCTCGTTGGAAAGTCTGCACTTGATGTTGAGCCAAAAACATAAATATTATCGTTAAGGTCACAAATTAAGCTGTGAGCAGCTTCCGTTCCTGAATTATTATTGCCCCCGCCTAAAAAAGTACTCCATAACATATTCTGTCCATCTGGAGAGTATTTGGTAATGAATACATCTGTTACTCCATAAGCACCATTAAGAACCGTAAAATTCGAATTAATATCATAGGCTGATGCACTTGGCATTGGATAATTATTTCCATAAACCATTCCTCCTGCGTATGCAGAACCATCGTATCCATATGTTGCCGTCATTCCAAAGTTGTCTGAAAATGCGCCATTGTATGTAGCAAAAACGAGAACAGGGTCAATGACAAGAACTTCACTTTGATCATATTTCCCCAATTGAAACGAAACATTGTCTCCTGAGAGAACAAAATTACACTCCACTTCCACTTTTTCACCATTTATTTCCTGATAAGCAAAAGGCTTTTCTTCGAAAATCTTACCGATTGAAGTAGAAATTTCCAAATCACCCGCGGCATTGACTTTTATTGATTCATGACCTGCGTAATTCAATTGAATTACATCATGCCCTTGAAATGGTGAAATAACAAATTCATATTTAAACTGACCCTCATTATTTTGCACATTTAGATCAACACCATTATATAGGTTTTTCATTACTGTATTTCCGTAAGAATGCACCTTTGAGGCCCATTTCGACCGATCATTTCCTTTAAAATAATTAAAATAAAACGAGCTTTCATCATGCTTTTCAATTGAAGAGACTTGATTACTTCCAACAAAATTTAGATGAACAAGATGTTCTCTTATTTCTTGACCTACATTAACATCAAAACTCCCATGATTTTCGTGCATTGAAGAATAATCTTGCAGATGGTATATAAACTTATTTTGCTGCACCCAAACTTTACCTCCGTTAATGGACGATTGAAAAAGAACTGGAGAAGGCCATTGCCCTTTATTCTCCAAAAGATTCGACCCACTATAATTATGAGCGTGGTCATGATGATTGACATCATCCGTTGGAAGTACTTGTGCTTTTAGAAATTGAGGACCAACTAAAATGCAAATGATGAAAAAGAATATCGCCTTCATGAAATAGATTAGTATAAGCTAAGATACAACAAAATAATTCAAAAAAATATTTTATTGTACTCGGCTTTTGAGTGGGATAGATTATAATTAATTATTTTCGTTTTAGAAAAATAAAAATCACCTTATGGGTAAAGCAATCACAACGCTTTTTAAAGTTAAATATCCATTAATTCAGGCAGGTATGATCTGGTGTTCGGGCTGGGAATTGGCTTCTGCAGTATCTAATTCTGGAGGACTCGGAATTATTGGGTCTGGATCAATGTATCCTGATGTTTTGGATGAACAGATTAAGAAATGCAAAGCCAACACGAATGAACCTTTCGCAGTAAACCTGCCCATGCTTTATCCTAATATCGAAGAGCACATAAATACAATTATAAAACATAAAGTTCCTATCGTTTTTACATCTGCAGGAAATCCCAAAACATATACAGCACTATTAAAATCAAAAGGGATAACGGTTGTTCATGTAGTATCTAGCGTTAAGTTCGCCTTAAAAGCAGAGCAGGCTGGCGTAGATGCAATCGTTGCCGAAGGATTTGAAGCGGGTGGACACAACGGACATGATGAAACAACCACATTATGTCTTATTCCAATGGTTAAAAAAGCTGTTTCCATCCCTATTATTGCTGCTGGAGGAATCGCAGAAGGAAGGTCAATGCTTGCTTGTATTGCACTAGGTGCTGATGCCGTCCAAATTGGAAGTAGGTTTGTAGTAAGTAAAGAGTCAAGCGCACATATTAATTTCAAAAATGCTGTTTTAAAGTGTAAAGAAGGTGATACAAAGCTTACACTAAAAGAATTGACACCAGTCCGATTGATTAAAAATGATTTTTTTCAAAAAATTGAAAACGCCTATGAAAACAATGCATCAAAGGAAGAGATTAAAGAACTACTCGGTAGAGGAAGAGCCAAGAAAGGAATGTACAGTGGTGACCTTAAAGATGGCGAACTTGAAATCGGTCAAGTCTCTGGATTTCTCGATGAAATAATTCCAGCAGGAGAAATCGTTTCCCAAATTATTGAGGAATTCCATAGCGCTCAAAAAGAATTAAGTGAATTTAAATTATAGCCATGGTTGAATTTCAACGATATAAGCTCGAAAATGGATTGACCGTATTGTTGCACCAAGACAAAACAACTCCAATGGCAGTTGTAAATACTTTATATGACGTCGGTGCTCGAGATGAAAATGAACAAAAAACTGGATTTGCTCACCTTTTTGAGCACCTCATGTTCGGAGGTTCAATAAACATTTTAGAATTTGATAAAGAGCTACAAAAAGCAGGAGGCGAAAGCAATGCATTTACAAGCAATGATATCACAAATTACTATGAAACAGTTCCGGCTCAAAACATTGAGACCGCACTTTGGTTAGAGAGTGATAGAATGTTATCATTGGCATTTACTGAAAAAAGTCTCGAAGTACAAAGAAATGTTGTTATTGAAGAGTTTAAACAGCGCTACCTAAATCAACCCTATGGTGATGTTTGGTTAGAATTACGACCATTAGCCTATGAAAAACATCCTTACAAATGGGCGACTATAGGAAAAGACATTTCTCATATCGAAAATGCAACAATGAGTGATGTAAAATCTTTTTTCAAAAAATATTACAATCCATCAAATGCCATTTTGTGCATTTCAGGAAATTTCGATAATTCAATTATTCGGAAACAAGTCGAAACCTATTTTGGGGGTATTCCGGGAGGGCTTAAACCTGCAAGGATTAACCCTCAGGAGCCTAAACAAGAAGAATTCAAGTGCAAAAGCATTGATCGAGACGTCCCTGCCAATGCATTCTATTACGCATTTAACATGGGGCCTAGAAAAAGCTCCGATTACTATTTGGGGGATATCATGAGTGATGCTGTAGGTAAAGACAGCTCCTCTATTTTAAATATCGCATTAAAAAAAGAGCTTGAATTGGTTACAGAAATCAGTGCTTTCATCACCGGCTCTTTGGATGATGGCTTATTCATAATTAGCGGGAAATTGTCAGAAGGGATTAGCTTTGAAGAATTAGACAAACAACTTTGGATTGAACTTGATAAAATAAAACAAACTGGGGTGGATGCTGAAAAATTAATAGGCATAAAAAATAAAATCAGCACTGCCAAAGCATTTCAAGAACAAGGCCTTTTAAATCGATCAATCAATTTATCCTTTTTTGAATTATTAGGCGACGCAAATGGGATCAATGAAGAGCCTCTTATTTATCAAAAAATAGAAACTACTGACTTGATTGTATTTGCTAAAAACACCTTTGTAAAAACAAATTGTTCATTATTAAAAGTTTGTACTAATGCTTGATAGAAATACCGCACCTGCAATTCAAAAAATACAAAAAATTAATTTTGTTGAACCTCAAGTGTTGTGGATAAATGATTCCGTTAAATTATTGTGGATGCAAGATGTCCCAAACGAAACTTCAAGAATAGATTTGTATTTTAACGCTGGACTAAGACAGGATAGAAACGTGATTGTTTCTCTGTGCTCATCATTGTTATTATCGGGAACAAAGCAAAAAAGTTCAACTCAAATTCACGAACAAATTGATCAGCTTGGAGCTTATTTTGATATTGGACTTTCGCATGAAGGTGTATTGATTTCTATTTTTGCCTTAAAACAAAACCTTTTAGAAGCTTTTTGTTTAATTTTTGACTCCATTCAAGAAGCCATATTCCCTGACAAGGAAATAGCAGAAAAAGTAACAGAAAAAAGAGAACGATTTAAAATCAGCTCAGCAAAAGTGGGATTTACCGCCCAAAGAAAATTTCAAGAAAAAATATTTTTCAATACGCCGTATGATGAGCTCACTCAGATAAGTGATTTTGACAACATTTCCAAGAAAGAAATTGTGGATTTTCACGACAAATGGATTAAAAAAGGACTCTATAAAATAGCGGTAGTAGGAAATATTGACAGTAAAGAGTTAGAAACAATTAGATCCCGTTGCAAAAGCACCTGTATAACATCACCCATCACTTATTTCACAGATTTCTGTAATTCTCCGGGCGTATTCCACGCAGAAAAAAAATCTGCTGTACAATCTGCAATTCGTGTTGGTAAAACCCTATTTAACAAAACACATGATGACTTTTTTGATTTTTCCATTTTAAACACAATTCTTGGCGATTATTTTGGAAGCAGACTCATGAAAAATATTCGAGAGGATAAAGGGTATACGTATGGTATTGGATCTGCTATTGCAGAAACAGGTGGGTCAGGGTATTTTATTATTGGGTCTGAGGTCGGAACAAAACATCGAGAAGCCTCTTTGGATGAAATAAAAAAAGAAATAGAATCGCTAAACACCTTATCCATTGGTAAAAGTGAGCTGGGATTGGTTAAAAATTATCTTTTAGGCCAAATGCTGAAAGCGGCGGATGGTCCTTATGCCATGATGGATTTGTTTCTGAGTGTTGATGCTTATTCTTTGGACATGGAATTCTACAATCGTTACATTGAAAGAATTCATCAAATCCATTCAGATGAACTAAAATCTATTTCAAAAAAGCATCTCCAATGGGACTCCATGTCCATTGTATCTGCTGGTTAGCAACTTTATTTTGTCACTTCCGTTATAATACTACGTATTATTCCTCGTTAACCAACTATGAAAAAGTTCGCTTTTTTCTTTATCATGATTTTTACCTCCAATATGGTATCGGCTTCTCATGTCATGGGAGGAGAGCTTACATGGAGGTGTGGTGGAGGTGGTGTCTACACTTTTGAACTTGTTTTTTATAGAGATTGCAATGGAGCTGAAGTTAATGTAGTCTCAGAAACCATAAGGGTATGGAACCATCCATTAATTTCTCAAATCACATTAGATTTTGTATCAAGGACCGATATTTCTCCAAGCTGTACTGAAGTTTCGGGTTCGCCACCAATGCTCGAGTGTGGAATAGGTAGTGCTGGAGGAAATGGATCAGGAGCAATAGAACAAGTCGTTTACCGTCAAGATTATATTCTATCTGGAACCCCCCCAAGTGAGGGATGGATATTTACTTATGAAAATTTCTCTCGAAGTAATGCGCTCACAAATATTGAAAACCCCTCATCGTATGGTATTACCATAGCTGCAACTATATTTCCCTCGCCAAATAGTGCAAGTAATGAATGTACAGATTCGTCCCCTCAATTTTTGCAATCACCCTATTTCGTTACATGTGCCGGATCCGAATACAGATATAACATGAATGCAGTAGATCCAGATTTAGATTCAATGCTCTTTGAGTTTGGAACCCCATACGATCATTTCCCCACTGGAACATATGACCCACCCAACAACCCAATACCTGTTCCTTTTGAATCAGGTTTTGCCGCAACATCACCAACACCAGGGCCTAGCAATGATCCAAACAACATAGAAGCGACAATCAATAACGCTACTGGCGAGTTAATTTTTACGAGCTATACTTCAGGTAATTTCAATATTAAAATTCTAGTTAAATCATACAGACAAGGGGTCTTGGTGTCTCAAGTTGAACGAGAGATGCAAGTTGTAGTCTTGCCATGTTCTAGTGTAAATGATGCACCTTCGATTACTCCTCCATTTCCTGGAAATTCATTTGAGGTGGACATTATTGCTGGTGATTTAGTTTCGTTCGACTTAATAGCCAATGATTTTGATTTACTTCAAGACGGTTCGAATCAAAATGTGATCATTACGGCATCTGGACCGATGTTTGGTGCGAATTACACCTCAGACCTCGGATGTGATATTGAGCCTTGCGCAACACTTAATAATAGCCCTCCAATCGTTGCTTCTCAGACAGCAAATGCCTTATTCTCTTGGCAAACAACATGCGATCATTTAATTAATCAATTTGGTGAAGCTGCAGACGTTATTCCATATGATTTTGTGTTTAAAGTTCAAGACAATTTTTGTCAGGTACCGAAAGTCACCTACGCCACAGTTCGAATTAACGTTCGAAACTCAGGCATTCTTGATGCTCCAAAAATAAATTGTATTCAAACAGATGACAGCGACAATATCACCATATTTTGGAATTCAATTGTTGATCTTAATGGCTCATTTGTTGACTACGGTATTCATTCCGTTCAAGACGGCTTAATTGCTACTATTTCTGATATTAGCATTGATAATTACGTCATTAATAGTATCAATACTGCAAATGATTATTATTTATCGGTAACGTCAGGAGTGTGTGGGAATACGAAAAAGTATTCTGACACCGTTAAAAATATCCATTTAAGCTTAAACAATCCAGGAAACGGAACTGCTTTATTGAGCTGGAACAATCCAAGTGCTTATGATTCTTACTACAACGCTTACTCTCACATTTATAGAGAATACCCTTTAGGCACATTGACTCTCATCGATAGTGTTGAATACGATATTACGAACTACAAAGATACGATTGACATATGCGAAGCTTTTCTTAAATATCAAATTGTAATACCAACCTCTGTATGCGCTTTCACCTCCAATAAGGTAGGAGACGATTTTGAGGACATGTTAACTCCAAATACACCAACCATATTATCTGTCGGTGTTGATACAGTAACCAATAATATGCTCATTCAATGGGATGAAAACAATCAAAGTGATACCTATGGATATGTTATTTATACCTTCGATGCGGCTGGAGTCTTATTCGAACTTGACACCGTTTGGGGCATTTCAAATGTGAACTACACCTATCCGGTAAATCTAAGTGCTGGCCCCTACTCCTATTCGGTTGCAGCATTTGATTCATGTACGACCAATACCGCTCCTATTATTTTTCAAACCAGTGCTAAAGCAAGTGTTAATACTTCAATGATTTCATCTGCTGACGTATACATGTGTGATCAAGAGGCAGATATATTTTGGACTCCTTACATCGGGAGAGTTGTTGATTTTTACGAAATATGGAGCCTTGTAGATGGAAGCTGGAATCTTGAAGAAATTAGTCAAGACACCAATGTTCGAATACCCGTTATAGGTAACCAAAATTATGCGATTTACATCAACGCTGTATTTACAGATGGGTACGGTGCTTTTTCGAGTCCATCCTACTTCTTTGTGCCCACGCCAGGGCAACCTGCTTTTCATTATTTTAAACTAGCTACGGTCAATAACGACAATGTAGAATTGTATGACTACATCGACGAATCTGTAGGAATTACTGAAATTATCTTTCAACGAAGAAATCTCAGCGGCGCGTATGAAGAGATAGGCAGAAGCGATGCAAATGGGAACGAAGTGTTTTTTCTAGACGAAGAATCAAATCCAAATTATCAATCTTGGGAATATAGAACGAAATATATTGATAGTTGTGGAACAGAAGGTACTTATGCCAATACCAATAAAACCATATTTCTTGAGGGCTCTGCTGAAGATTACGATATGATAAACACCTTGAATTGGTCGGCATACGAAGGATTTGATGGAGGCATCCTTGAGTACCATATCTACCGATCAATAAATGACGTTTACGACTTAAGTCCTTTAGTAATTTTAGACGAAACAGAGCTGAGCTATGTTGATGATGTCAATGGATTGGATTCGGATGGTAAAATCTGTTATCGTGTTGAAGCTGTAGAGGTTTTCAATACCTACAATTTTTCTGAAATCAGTGCATCAAACGAGCTTTGTTTGTATTATAGCCCTAAGATCTATATACCCAATGCGTTCACACCTAATGGAGTCAATCCCATTTTTAAACCAGTCGTATCAAACGTAAATTTCGCGACCTATCACTTATCAATCATCAATCGTTGGGGACAATTGGTTTTTGAATCTTATGATAAAAATGAGGGTTGGAATGGCGAAAATCAATCAAATGGTAAAAAAGCGACGAATGATGTATATGTCTATATATTTGAAGCTGAAGATGAAGATGGAATTATTATGATCAGAAAGGGATTTGTCTCATTAATTGACTAAATGGCTAAAAAATATTTAATCATTCAAACGGCTTTTATCGGAGATGTTATCTTGGCAACTCCCCTCGTAGAATCACTTAAACAGAATGATTCTAAAAATCAGATAGATGTTCTTGTAAAAAAAGAAAATAGCTCCGTTTTAAAAGACAACAGAAGCATCAACGAAGTCCATTCTTTAGATAAATCAAAAAAAATACAATCCCTATTTTCACTCATTAGAAAATTTAGGAAAAATGAATATGATATTGTAATTAACCTTCATCGCTTCGCCACCTCAGGAATAATAACTGCTTTATGTAAAGCAGACGAAAAAAGGGGATTCAGGAAAAATCCATTTTCATGGTTTTATAATAAAAAATTCGATCATAATTTTGAAAATGGGACTCATGAGGTCGATCGCAACCTGTCGCTAATTAAAGATCTCATAGCTGAACCCATTCGGAGACCTCAGATTGATATCGCTGATGAAGTTTATAAAGGATTATTGACTTATCAATCAAAAAACTATTACTGCCTGGCTCCTGCGTCAGTTTGGGAAACGAAGGCCGCTCCATTCTCAGTTTGGAAAAAGCTCATTGAGAAATTAAGCACTGAAGATTGCCATGTCTATCTTCTTGGTGGCCCTGACGATTATGAAAAATGCGAGAAATTAAAAAATGAATTTGAAAATAGTCAGGTCTCAAATTTGTGCGGTAAGCTCACTTTAATTGAGTCAGCTGGGTTGATGAAAAGTGCCAAAAGAAATTACGTAAATGACTCTGCACCTCTCCATCTCGCATCTGCAGTAAACGCACCCGTAAGCGTCTTCTACTGCTCTACTTCACCCAAGTTTGGGTTTGGACCATTATCAAATGACTCTCAAATTATAGAAGTTCACGATTTGCCGTGTAAACCATGTGGAATACACGGCCATAAGGCTTGTCCAAAAGGACATTTTAAATGTGGAAATGATTTATCCTTAGGATAAAACCTCTTTTACCTTATCTGCAGCTTCTTGAAGCAAGACAGCAGAATGTACATTAAGACCTGATTCGTCTATCAATTTTTTTGCCTCAACAGCATTTGTCCCCTGAAGTCTAACAATAATAGGAACTGGTATTTCTCCCATATTTTTGTACGCATCAACAACTCCTTGAGCTACTCTGTCGCATCGAACAATGCCACCAAAAATATTGATAAGAATCGCTTTCACGTTTTGGTCTTTTAAAATGATGTGAAAAGCCTTTTCAACTCGTTCCGCATTAGCTGTTCCTCCTACGTCAAGAAAGTTGGCAGGATTACCTCCGGAAAGTTTTATGATATCCATAGTTGCCATGGCAAGTCCTGCACCATTTACCATGCAGCCAACATTACCATCAAGTTTCACAAAATTAAGTCCAACTTCATCAGCCTCTACCTCTGTTGGATCTTCTTCGGACTTGTCTCTCATTGCCTCATAGTCTGGATGTCTAAACAATCCATTTCCATCAAGTGTGACCTTAGAATCAACTGCGATAATCTTATCATCTGCAGTTTTAAATAATGGATTGATTTCAAACATGGATGCATCAATACCAACATAAGCTTTGTATAAAGATTTCACAAACCTTACCATTTCCTTAAATGCATTACCTGATAATCCAAGATTAAAGGCAATTTTTCTAGCTTGAAAGGCTTGAATCCCTAGATGTGGATCTATGAATTCTTTGAATATTTTTTCTGGTGTATTTTCTGCAACATGCTCAATATCCATTCCTCCTTCGGTCGAATAAATGATTACATTTTTACCGTGATCTCTGTCCAGAAGTACAGACATATAAAATTCTTGAATTTCTGAAGGACCTGGATAGTATACATCTTGAGCAATTAATACTTTGTTTACCTTCTTACCTACGCCATTAGTTTGTAGCGTTTCCAAATGACCTCCTAGAATTCCTTTCACTTTTTCTTCTACCTTGTCAATTCCTTTGGCGATAACAACTCCATGTGAACCCGTTTCATGAACTGTTCCTTTCCCTCTACCACCTGCATGAATTTGTGCCTTAACCACAAACCAGCTTGTTCCTGTTTCTTTATTTAATTTCTCTGCAGCAGAAACAGCGTCCTCCGCTTTGTCAATTACTATTCCTTCTTGTATAGCAACTCCAAAACTTTTTAAAATTGATTTTCCTTGGTATTCGTGTAAATTCATTCTTTGTGATTTGTACGCAAAATTAATTGTTTTGTCTAAATATGATCTTTAAATCAAACATTTTATGAATTTGTTTGATTCTTCCAGGATTCTGTGATTTTCTGAGATTTAAAATCTGTGTTTTTCATTTTCACAAGATCGTTCCATATTTCGTCTAATGATCCGAGTAAAGCGTCAGATTCATCTTTCATTGAATTTGGTATAGCCTTAGATTCAGGAACATGTGTTTTTATAAAATTCGTGTCAAAATCACCACTCCTAAATGACTCGTGATTTAAAACAAAAAGTCCAAAATCTAGGGTTGTTTTAACTCCTGATATTTGATAGCTTTTGATCGCATCGATACACTTTTCAATACAAGCATCTCTACTTTCTGCCCAAACAACCAGCTTGGCAATCATCGGGTCATAATAAATAGGAATAGCCATCCCCTCCTCGAAAGCATCATCTACCCTGATACCCGAGCCGACTGGCCTAACGTATTTATTTAGCGTGCCTATATCAGGAACAAAACCATTTAGGGAATCTTCAGCATAAACCCTAACTTCAATAGCATGACCATTTATTTTTAATTCATTCTGAGATTTCGGAAGCTTTTCACCTCGAGCAATTCTTATTTGCCACTCCACCAAATCTAATCCTGTTATTTCTTCAGTAACCGGGTGTTCGACTTGAAGTCTTGTATTCATTTCTAAAAAATAAAAATTCAGTTCAGCATCCATTAGAAACTCCACTGTACCGGCACCTTCATAATTACATGACTTACAAACAGAAATTGCAGCCTCCCCCATTTTAGCCCTAATCTCTGGGCTGAGAA
>Ga0315315_10005119_pt1 | contig 12091 bp, 13 predicted proteins | sample M140m3416metaG_FD_203699 | JGI IMG/M metagenome (GOLD analysis project Ga0315315, IMG submission 203699) | Ammonia-oxidizing marine archaeal communities from Monterey Bay, California, United States - M1 40m 3416 | ecosystem: Environmental > Aquatic > Marine > Intertidal zone | place: USA...
AACTTAAATTTGATGAAGAAAAGTTAAATAGACAGTTGAACGTTGGTTTTTCAGGTGGAGAAAAAAAGAAAAATGAAATTTTACAAATGTCTATGTTAACGCCTAAATTGTCAATATTGGACGAAACTGACTCTGGTTTAGATATTGATGCATTAAAAATTGTTTCTGACGGTGTAAATACTTTGAGAAATAAAGATAATTCTTTTTTAATCATCACTCATTATCAAAGATTACTAGATTATATCAAACCAGATTTTGTGCATGTACTAATGAATGGAAAGATAATTAAGTCTGGTGGCCCAGAATTAGCATTAGAATTAGAAAAAAAAGGTTATGAAAATTTAAATTAAATGACTGAACAAATTAAAATAGATTTTGAAAAAACTATTAAGACATCAACTTTTTCTAAAAGTGATGTTGAGTTTAAAAAAGGTTTTTTAAATAAATTTATAACAAAAGGATTCCCAAGTAAAAAATTTGAAAATTGGAAATTCTCTGACATAAATCAAATTATTCAAAAAAATATTGGTGAATTAAGTTTTTATAATGATTATTCATCATCTAATAAAATTGATACATCAATTTTTATAGGTGGATTGGAACACAATAAAATTGTTTTTATAAATGGCAAGATTGAAAAAATTGATTTTGCTTTTGAGGATAAAGATAAAATAGAAATTAATGAAGATTCTCAACCAAAAAATAAACTTGAAAACAGTAATTCTTTAATTGATCTGAATAATGCATTTACAAATAAGAGTTACAAAATTTTAGTAAAAGAAAATTATTCATTCAATAAACCACTTATAGTTTATCATACAAGTAATAATAAGATTAAATCTAAAAATATTAATTTAAGATTAGAATTTGAACTAGAACAAAATAGTTCTTTAAGATTAATAGATTTTTTTAATGACATATCTGAGAAAAACTTTGTAAACATTTTTTATAATTTTGATTTAAAAAAAGACTCAATTTTGAAAAACTATAAAATTGATAAGACTCAAAACAATAATATCAAATATTCTTTTAACAATATTAACCAAGATGAAAACAGCATTTCTGAAACTTTTATTTTATCTGCAGGATCTAGTTTTTTGAAAAATGAAATTAATTGTAATCTAAATGGAAAATATTCATCAGCATTTGTAAATGGTATTTTTTCATTAAACAATAATCAACAACACGAAATTAGAACAACGATAAACCATTTAACAGAAAATACAAAAAGCTATCAATTAATTAAGAGTGTTCTTGGAAAAGAGTCTAAGGCCGTATACCAAGGAAAAATTTTTGTTGACTCAATTGCACAAAAAACAGACGGCTATCAATTAAGTAAAGCTATATTATTAGATAAAACATCTGAGTTTAATGCAAAACCAGAATTGGAAATATACGCTGACGATGTTAAATGTTCTCATGGATCAGCATCAGGAAGTTTAGATGAAAATTCAATATTTTATTTAATGTCTAGAGGGCTGAATTATCAACAATCTAAAGAACTTTTAATCAATGGATTCGTGTTAGACGTGGTTGAAAAAATTACTGATAATAAAATAAAGAATTTAGTTAAAAGCATAATTGGTTTACAAGAATGAATATAGACAAAATTAAAAAAGAATTTCCAATTTTTGATGAAAAAATTCAAAATAATGATTTAGTTTATTTAGATAGTGCCAATTCATCACAAAAACCTAAGGTTGTTTTAGATAGAATAAATGATTTTTACTCTAAACAATTTTCAAATGTGGGAAGAAGTTTACATTACTTGGCCGTAGCAGCGACAAATTTATATGAAAATACAAGATCCTCGGTTCAAAAATATATTAACGCTAAAGATAAAAATGAGATTGTTTTTACTAAAGGGGCAACAGAAGCTTTAAATCTAGTAGCAAATACTCTTGGTCAAAATATCATAGAGCCGAATGATGAAATTTTGATTACTGAATTAGAACATCATTCAAATTATGTACCTTGGCATTTTTTAAGGAAATCAAAGAATGTGAAAATAAAGTTTGCTGAAATTAATGAGGATGGTGATATTCCAATAGAGAATATAGAGAAAGAAATAACAGATAAAACTAAAGTAATAGCAATAACTCATTTATCAAATGTTACTGGTGCTGTTTTACCAATTAAAGAAATTACCCAATTAGCTCACTCAAAAGGAATAATTGTAGTGGTTGATGGATGTCAAGGAGGACCACATTTAAAACTAGACATGCAGGATTTAGATTGTGATTTTTATGCAATCTCATGTCACAAAATGTATGGACCAACAGGACTAGGGGTTTTGTATGGAAAAAAGAAATGGCTTGAGGAACTTCCTCCTTACCAAGGTGGAGGTGGTATGATTAATGAAGTAAAAAAAGATAGAATTTCATATGGTAATCTTCCAAATAAGTATGAAGCTGGAACTATGGCAACAGCCCAAGTAATTGCTTTTGATCAGTCGATAAAATTTTTAGAAAGTATTGGTATTGAAAATATTATAAGACATGAAAAAAAATTAATTGAATATGGACAAGAAATTTTACAAAAGAATAATTCTGTTAAATTAATTGGAAATCCTAAGGAGCGTGGTGGGGTATTATCTTTTACTATTGAAGGAGTTCATCCACACGATATTGCAACTATTTTAGATGAAACTGGAGTAGCAATTAGAGCAGGCCATCATTGTTGTCAAATACTTCATGATAAATTAAATATACCTGCAAGTGCAAGAGCATCTTTAGGAGTTTACAATACTAAGGATGATTTAGATAAATTAAATGAAGGAATTAATAATTGTAAAAAAATTTTTGATTTAAAATGAATTTAAAAGAACTTTATCAAGAACTAATTTTAGAACACGGAAAGAATCCTAGAAATTTAGGTAAGACTGAAAATTTTAATAAAGATGCAAAAGGAAACAATCCATTGTGTGGAGATAACGTTCATGTGTATTTAAAACTAAATGATCAAAGAAAAGTTGAAGATATCTCTTTTGAAGGAAGTGGATGTGCTATTTCAATGGCATCAGCTTCAATTATGACTGATTTAATAAAAGGTAAAAGTGACAACGAAGCAAAAGAAATTATTGAAGATTTTTTGGGCATGATAAAAGAAAATCCTGAACTAAAAAATAATATTTTAAAAGAAGATGATAAAACAAAATTGATGTGCCTTTCAGGAGTTAAACAATATCCAATGCGAGTTAAATGTGCTACTTTATCTTGGCATACTCTGGTGTCTGCAATGGAAAATGATGGTCAAGAAATAAGTACAGAAAAATAATTATGGAAATAAAAGAAAAAATAATCGCTGAAATTAAACAGATTTATGATCCTGAGTTGCCAGTAAATATTTATGAACTTGGATTAATATATGATATAAAAGTAGAAGGTCGAAAAGCTGAGATTAAAATGACATTAACTACGCCTAATTGTCCTGTGGCTGAGAGTTTACCAAAAGAGGTAAAAGAAGGGGTAATGCAAGTTGAAGAAATTGATGACGTTGACCTCCAATTAGTATGGGACCCCCCTTGGTCGAAAGATATGATGTCTGATGCTGCAAAATTGGAGTTAAACTTATAATGAATGCTATAATTAAATTAAGTGATAATGCTGCAACAAGAATAAAGGAGATTATGTCGGGAGCACAAAAAGATTCAATAGGAGTTAGAGTATCTGTTAAGTCTGGCGGATGTGCTGGCATGTCTTATGTTATGGAATATTCAAAAGAAATTAACCCAAATGATGAGGTTATAGAAGATAAAGGAGTAAAGGTTTTTATAGACTCAGCAGCTGTAATGTATTTGTTAGGTACTGAAATGGATTATAAAAAAGAGGAGTTTTCATCTTCATTTGTGTTTAATAATCCAAATGAAACTGAGAGATGTGGCTGTGGAGAATCCTTTAAAATAGACTAAAACCAGTATCCTGTAAGTTGCATAGCAGTATTGCATTATATGCATATCTAGTATATGATTCTCATATGAATAAATTTGAATTTAAAAATCTTGTTAAAAACCTTAAGAATTCTTTAAAGGAAAAAACTTTTTTTAAAGATCTTCGTAAAGAGGTAAACACTGGTGCAAATGGTACGCAGGATTACGTTGTTAAAAAAGGTGCTAACAAAGATACTATTGCTACAACAAGACAGTAATTAACTACTGTAATACATCTCAAATTCAACTGGATGAGGTGCATGTTCAAACTTATGAATTTCTTCAAATTTAAGAGCAATGTAAGCATCTATTTGATCATCAGTAAATACACCACCTTCTGTTAAAAACTCCCTATCTTTATCTAAACTTTCCATTGCTTCTCTTAAAGATCCACAAACTGTTGGAATAGCTTTTACTTCTTCAGGAGGTAATTCATATAAGTCTTTATCAAAAGATTCACCTGGATGTATCTTATTTTTAATTCCATCTAAACCAGCCATTAACATTGCTGCAAATGTTAAATATGGATTACCTGAAGCGTCTGGGAATCTGATTTCACATCTAGCGCCTTTTTTACTTAAAGTAATTGGAATTCTACATGATGCAGATCTATTTCTAGCTGAGTAAGCTAATAACACAGGAGCCTCAAAACCTGGGACTAACCTTTTATAACTGTTCGTTGTTGAATTAGCAAAAGCATTAATTGCTTTTGCATGTTTTAAAATTCCACCTATGTAATGTAAAGCGGTTTCAGATAATCCTGCATAAGCATCACCAGAAAATACTGGTGTGTTGCCCTTCCAAATAGATTGGTGAATATGCATACCTGACCCATTATCTCCTGCAACAGGTTTGGGCATGAAAGTAGCAGTTTTTCCAAAAGAGTGGGTTACCATTTGAACTACATATTTGTATAATTGCACGTTGTCGGCTTGATTTACCAAAGTACCAAAGTACATCCCAAGTTCATGTTGACTAGGAGCAACTTCATGATGATGTTTTTCAACTTTTACTCCAACCTCTTTTAAATTCTTTAAATATTCTCCTCTCATGTCTTGTTCACTATCAACTGGAGGGACTGGGAAATAACCACCTTTTACTGGAGGTCTATGTCCCATATTACCATTATCATACTCTTTTCCTGAATTATATGGACCTTCTTTACTATCTATTTTAAATCCACATTCATTCATATCATTTTTAATCCTAACATCATCAAAAACAAAAAATTCAGGCTCAGGACCAAAAAAAGCTTTATCCCCAACTCCTGATTTTTTTAAATATTCCTCTGCTTTTTTAGCTACTCCTCTTGGATCTCTTTCGTAAGGAGTTTTCTTTACTGCATCTAAAATATCACAAAAAAGTACAGCTGTGTTATGAGAAGTAAAAGGATCTAAAAAAAATCTTGTAGTATCAGGTTTTAAAATCATGTCAGACTCATTAATAGCTTTCCAACCGGCTATTGATGAACCATCAAAAAAGACACCGTCATTTAACATCTCCTCATCTACAACAGTAGAATCCATAGTTAGATGCTGAAGTTTTCCCCTTGGATCAGTAAATCTTAAATCAACAAATTCAACTTCTTTATCTTTAATAAATTTTAAAGCATCTTTTGCACTCATTTTTTCTCCTATATAATTCCGTCAGTTGTAATATCAAAAAAAGCCTGATAAATAATGTTCTTTTACTTAATAACACCTATGCACTTTTCGCATAAGTGTATAATTAAATATTTAAAATAACTAACAATTAAAAGTTGAATAATGAGTTTATTAGATAAAGAACCCGTTAAAAGAGTTGAGATACAATTAAAGAAGTTTGATCAAGCTCAAAAAGTCATAATTTTAGACACTTCAGCAAGAACTGCACCAGAGGCTGCTTCATCTTTAGGTTGTGAAGTTGGAGCTATAGTAAAAAGTTTACTTTTTAAAACAGAAAAAGCTTTTACTTTATGCTTAGTGGCAGGAGATAAAAAGGCGTCACTTAATAAGATTAAAAAAACATTAAATATTAAGGATGTTTCAATGGCCTCAGCAGATGATGTAAAAAATATTACTGGCTTTACTATCGGAGGAGTTTCACCGATCGGGCATTTAAATAAAGTTGATATTTTTATAGATAGTTCTTTAAAAAGATTTACATCGTTGTATGCAGCTGCAGGACATCCTAATTGTGTATTTAAAATTGATTATTTAAATTTACGAAAAATCACTAATGGCTTACCAAAGGAAATAACAGAATGAGACAACCAAAATTAATAGATTATTTATTGTTAATTTTGTTAGCATTAATTTGGGCGTCAGCTTTTTTTAATATAAAAATCGCAACTTATTCTTTCGGACCGATAACAATTGCTTTTTTAAGAGTTTTTTTTGGAGCAATTCCAGTTTTATTACTTTGTTATTACAAAAGAATAAAAATTGAAGCTTTTTCAAAAGATTGGCACTGGTTTGCAATGATAGGTTTTATCAATTTAGTTGCTCCGTTTTTTTTAATTGCATACGGAGTAAAATCTGTTCAAAGTAATTTAGCTGCTATATTAATGTCAACAACACCTTTAAGCTCGACAGTTTTAGGACATTTTTATACAAAAAATGAAAAATTTAATTTCATTAAAACTTTTGGAATTTTAATTGGTTTTTCTGGAATACTTTATCTATTTTCTGACAAGTTATTGATTGATGAAAATAATTTTTTTTCAGCATTATTAATTCTACTTGGATCAACTTGTTATGTAGTAGGAGGAGTTTTAACTTTAAAGATAAGTAAAAAAAAAAATGAAAATGTAACTGGCTCAATATTAATTTGGGCAATTATCATTTTGATTCCTCTTGTAAGTATCATTGAGCAGCCATGGAATGTAAATCCAAGACTTGATTCAATAATTTCAGTAATTTATTTGGGCTTAGTTTCCACGGGTATTGCATGGTTATTAAGATTTCGAATTTTAGTGAATAATGGTTTAATTTTTCAATCTCAAGTTTCTTACCTAATTCCTATCTTTGGGACTATTTTAAGTTTTATCTTTTTAAAAGAATTAATAACTTTAAAAGTATTGATCTCTTTAATAGCAGTCATAATTGGTATTTACTTTGTTAAAAAAGCTGACTAAAAAAATTAACCTCTAAAATTTGAAGGTTTGTTTAACATGGAATTCAAAAGTCCTAAAAACCTGTACAAATATTTATTCTTTAATTTTTTTTGAAAAGTAATCGAATAAAAAATCATTTTAAAAAAGGATTTTAAAAATTTACCTAATAGTTTTGTGAACGCAAATAAGTAGTTATAATTTTTTCTATAAAAGTAAAAACTTGACCACATATAATGCCAATCTTTAATATTTATTTTTTTAAGATTTTCATCTTCATTTTCAGACAAGGAGCTCTTAAATCCTAAATGATGTATCTTTAATTTTTTAGAAGTATAAATTTTTTTTCCAACTTTAATTAAAGATTTACATAAATCAAACTCTTCAAAATATAAAAAAAATTTTTCATCAAATATTTCTTGTTTTTCAAATTCTTTTAAATTCAATAGCATTGAACAACCTGTAACCCACTCAACTCTTGATAGATTTTCAATTTTTTCATCTTTAAAATCGTGGACAAATTTTTTATTTTTTTTTGAATTAAAAAAACCAGCAGGCATAAATATTTTATCAATTAAATATTGGCACCCAATTATTGCAAAATCTTTTGCTTCATTTATTACAGAAAATATATTTATAAAAAAATTTTTATCACAAATTACATCAGGATTTAAAATCAATACATAATCGGTCGTTGAGTGCTTAATACCAAAATTGTTACCTTTTCCGTATCCTAAATTTTTCCCAGTACAGAATATTTTTACATTCGTAAATTCTTTATTTATTTCATTTTCATGCTCGAATTTGTCTGAGTTTTCTATAATTAATATATTTACTTGTTTATCAATAGATCTTAGACAATCTAAAAGTATTTTTTTTGAGGTATGATAAGTTAAAATAATAACTGTTAACTTGTTGAGATCATTCATAAATTCATCATTCTACTAGAAATTTTTAAAATTACTTAAAAATAATTATTTTAGTTCAGACATCTTTTTAATGTGTGCGGGTCTTGTCTCGCAGCATCCTCCCAAGATTGTAGCACCTGCATCTTTAAACCTTTTTGCAAATTTTGACATTTTTACTGGTGTGAGATCTTTTCTTTGGCCTAAAAATTCATTAGGATTACCTGTTTTGCTTTCTTTGTATGCACCCGTATAATTTGGTTTTGGATTAGTTTTTATAAAAGCATTCAATTTAAACCCAAAAGGGATACCCAAGTTTTTAATTTCATTTAAGTTGAGATCATAATTCTCGGGTGAGATACACGACAAAATAATACCAAGTAATGCTTGACGATCAATATCATCAATAATTTCAGAAATATTTTCTCCACTTGGAAGTTTTGTTCCTTCAGAAATATGAGCTCCTACTAGATAGGGTTTCTTAAACTCTTTAATACTTTCAATAGCAATTTTAAATTCTTTTACACTACTTAATACATCCAAATAGAAAAAATCCACATAAGGATTGAGCAACTTAGCTTGACTATAAAAATCATCTTTTATTTGTTCATCTAGCCTAGTGTCTGCTTCATAAGTTAAAAATTGAGGAGGCAATCCTCCTGCAATTAATATATCTGGATAAATTTTTTTTGCTTTTTGTGCTATCTCTCCTGCTTTCTTATTAAGATACTCAAATTTGTCTTCAACACCATTATCTTTTAATCTTATTTTTCTTGTTGTGAATGTTGTAGTTACTATCACTTCAGCACCTGCTTTAATAAAGTCTAAATGTGTATCTAATAAAAGTTTATGATATTTCTTTTGCAGTAAAGCATTTGCGCTCCACAAAGTTCCATTAGGCTCCATTCCTCTTGCAAGAAGTTCTTGCCCCATTCCACCATCTAAAATTCTTGTTTTTTTAAAATAATTTAAATCCATTTTTATACCAACTTTTTTAGTGCTTTCGCTTTATGCGAGGTGCACAATACAGTTCAACTACCTGCAGATTTTCTATTATGGGGATTCCATTTTAGCTGTTAATGCCCGCAATAGGATTAAATCGGCATCTATTTTATAATCAAATTGTTTTACTAAATCAATAAAAATTTATATGAATATTTTAAAAGCCATTCTCAAAGCAACAAAAATAACCAAAAGCGATGTTATCAAAGCAAGAACTCTGCTAGAAAAAAATTTTAAGTTTAAGTAATTTCCAAAAAGTCCACCAATTAAAACACTTAAAAATAATGGCCAATATGTTATAAGTTCATTATACAAAAAATCTTTTGTTAATTGACCAAAAATACCTGAAATTGAGTTAATTAGTATAAACAAAGAAGCGGTAGTAGCAATAATTTTTGGTTTTTCAGCTTTTAATAAAAGAAGGATAGGGCTCAAAAAAATTCCACCACCTATACCCACTATTCCAGAAACTAATCCCAAGATACAACCTATTAATATAGAAACGTATGAGTTAATTTTTCTAATAATTATTTTTTTATCTTCATAAGACTTGTTGTTAAGTAATAATAAAGAACCTGCTATTGTTAAAACTATAAATAATAAAATTTCAAATATTTCTTTATTGAGTATTAAGGTACCCCCTAAAAATGCCAATGGAATTGATCCGATTAAAAATGGTATTAATAATTTTAAATTGTGATGGCCAGATCTTACATAATTAAACGAACTTCCCGTGACAACAATGACATTACAAATTAAAGCTATAATTGGAAAAATATAGTATGGAATATCCCAAATAAGCAATAATGCCAGATAAGTAGATCCTCCACCAAACCCAACACTTGAGTATAAAATAGCTGTTATAAAAAAAAATATTGATAATATAATCATTCTAAAAGTAAATTATGAAAGTAAACATTGCTCTTTTAACAGTAACAGATACCAGAACATTTGATAATGATAAATCTGGTGCGATATTAGTGGATAAAATCAAAGAGGCTAATCATAACTTATTTGAAAGAAAAATATGTAAAGATGATAAAAATGAAATAGTTTTAATTCTTAAAGACTGGCTTAAGAATGAAAAAATAGATGCCATTATTACCACCGGTGGCACAGGTCTAACTGGTAGAGATATAACACCTGAGGCATTAGAGGAAATTGCCGATAAACATATTCCTGGATTTGGTGAAATATTTAGAACAATAAGTTTAAAGACAGTGGGCACTTCTGCCATTCAATCTAGAGCTTGTGCTGTTTTATCAAACGGTAAATACGTATTTGCTTTACCAGGTTCTTCAGGTGGAGTAACTGATGCTTGGGAGGGAATTTTAAAACATCAATTAGATATAAATCATAAACCATGCAATTTTGTTGAGTTATTTCCTAGACTAAAAGAAAAATAGTTATTTTTGGAACTTTTCTTTCCACTCTGAATAGGGCATTCCATATATATGCTTTCTAGCATCAGGATCTGAAATAGTTATTCCTCTTTTTTCTGCTTCTTCTCTAAACCACTTTGATAAACAATTTCTGCAGAATCCGGCTAAATTCATTAGGTCAACATTTTGAACATCTTTTCTTTCTCTTAAATGTTCAGTTAACCTTTCAAAAGCAGCAGATTGCAATTCTTTTTTAGTATTTTCATCCATAAATTAGTATTAATATAATTATAACAATTTTAATGATGTTTAATCAATAAAAATTATTAATTAATGACACTCGTTTTTATATTTTTTTTAGTAGCATCATTACTTACAATCTCAATTGGTAATTTTTTTTTAACTATCTTTCATAAAAAAAAAAGTGATTATAATTTTTCAATATCAGAGGAAGGCCTAATAGGAATAATATTTATAAGTTTATTTGGCCTTATTTTGAATTTTATTTTTAAATTAGATCAAGTTATTACTAGTTTGGTTTTTGTATTTCTATTAATTTTTATTTTTAGAATATTCAAAGAAAATAACTTTATATATATAAAAAAATTAATTTTTCATTCATTAATCATTTCATTGATAGCAACAATATTTATTGCGTTTGACAATGTTAATAGACCAGATGCAGGAATTTATCATCTTCCTTATATAAGAATGATAAATGAATTTAAGATTATCATAGGTTCTGCTAATCTTAATCCTTTATTTGGAGCAACATCAATTTTTCAATACACATCGGCAATGTATAATAATATCATTTTTAAAGATGTTGGTGTTACAATCCCTCATGCTTTAGTAGGGGTTTACTGTTTTGAATATTTTGTAAGAAATTTTTTTTCAAAAGAAAATAATAATGACTACTTTTTTAAGATATTTATTTTTTCAGTTGCATCTTATTTATTAATAGAAATGAATAGGTACAGTGATTATGGGAATGATAATCCAGGGCATCTTTATTTTTTTTATTTAACATCATTATTTTTAAATAAAAATTTTTCATTAGATAATCAGAGAAATTTTAAATTATTTGCACTTATTTCTCTTTTTTGTTTTTTGAATAGACCATTTTTAATTTTATCTATCTTAATGACTTTTTATTTATGGATAAGTAGAAAACATTATTTAACAATCTTTTCTTTTCCTTTTTTATCTTTATTTTTTTTCATTTTTTGGATTACTAAAAATTTCTTAGTTTCTGGATGCGCTATTTATCCAATGAGCTTCACATGTCTAGATAAATTGCCATGGTATTCTAACGAAGCTAAATTTAGAATTTCAGCAAGGAATTCAAGTGAATTTTCAGAATTACATGCTAAAGGATGGAAAGATATCATTAACAATGTTGATTATAGAAATTATGAAGTGAAGACAGAATTAAAACAAAAATTTTTAAAAAATTTTAATTGGATAGACAAAAATTATATTTCTAATCATGCATATACTTTCAGCAAAAAAATAGATTATTTTGTAATTTATCTATTCTTAGTATGTTTGTTTATACACATCTTTAAAGATAATAATAAAAATTTTGTATTATCATTAAATGATAAAAGATATTTTATTTTATCTATTATATCTTCATTAGGTGTTTTTATATTAATATACAAGTTCCCATTAGGAAGATATGGAACATTTTATCTTTCTATTTTTGTTTTTTGTTTAATTTTTCCTTTATTTAATTATGTTGTTAATAAGTCCTCAATTAAAAAAATAAATCATATTTTAT
>Ga0315315_10005120_pt1 | contig 12085 bp, 14 predicted proteins | sample M140m3416metaG_FD_203699 | JGI IMG/M metagenome (GOLD analysis project Ga0315315, IMG submission 203699) | Ammonia-oxidizing marine archaeal communities from Monterey Bay, California, United States - M1 40m 3416 | ecosystem: Environmental > Aquatic > Marine > Intertidal zone | place: USA...
TGAGCCCACGATACTTTCATTTTCAATTTTTACTCTTTTAACTTTCTTAATGGAGTCTTCTCTTGAAATTTTTTGAGTCTCAATAGTTTCATTTATATTTGGAGTTATACTATTGGAAGTTTCAATTTTTTTTTGATTACTTGTATTTGACAGTGGTTTATCTTCAATTGGATTAGGAGTTTCAAAAAAAGCACTCCAAAAAAGAAGCACAGACATTGACAAAGCAATAGCAATAAAGACGTTTTTATTTTCCATTTAGTATTTTCCTTTAGGTAATGTCTTTTTTTTAGGAACTAAATCTAAGCCAGACCCGCCACCTAACAATTTTATTGGGTGGCACCTAATTATTCTTTTTAACCCAAGATAGAAACCTTTTATCAAACCATATAGTTTAATAGAGTCAATAAAGTAGTCCGAACAAGAAGGAAAAAATCTACATCTGTTTCCTAAAAGAGGGGAGATAAAAAATTTATAAAATTTTATTATTTGTATAGTTAGATAAATTAATATTTTAGACATTTATTTATTTATTTTTTTAAAACAATCAGTCATAGAATCATAAAGAACGTTATATTTTTCTTCGTAAGCTTTTGATTTTCCCAAAACTATATAAGTATAATCAGAATCAATTGCACCCTTTATTTTTGATAATTTAGTGACAATAGCTTTTAATTTACGTCTAATTTTGTTTCTTTTTACTGCGTTGCCAATTTTTTTTTTCATAACAAAGCTTATTTGAAGAATATTTTTATTTTTTGGTTTAATAAAATTCTTTGCTGCAAAAATCGAAAAAAAATCAGTATGTCTTCTTTTTTCTTTTAAAGCTGATTTAAAGTGGTTACTCTTTTTGAGGCTAACAAGCTTAACCATACTGCACTATGTTGATATTGTTTTTCGACCTTTAGCTCGTCTTCTGGATAAAAGCTTTCTACCACCTTTAGTTGCCATTCTAGAGCGGAATCCGTGCCTTCTTTTTCTTACTAATCTACTTGGTTGATAAGTTCTTTTCATAAATATTTAAAGTTATATAATTAATTAAATCGCTCATGTACAGTTAATATTTAAGTATGAATAAAAAATTAAAACTTATTTTAGGTTGCATTTATATACTATGCCTTGGAATTCTACTTTTTGTTGTTTTTAGTTATTTGGATTTCAGAGAACTCACCAATTATTCTTATATAAAAGATAATACCAGAATGCTTATAGATTATAAAAACGAAAACTTAATTTTGTTTATAGTCTTTTTTATCATATTTTCATCAGTATGGATATTTTTGCTAGGATTTGGTTCTCCCATTGCAATAATGTCTGGATTTTTATTTGGGCAGTGGGCTGGAACAATTATATCTGTATTTTCTTTTAGTGTAGGGAGCAGCTTGTTATATTTAGTATCAAAATATTATTTCTCTGATTTGATTATAAAATACCTCTCCAAAAAAATTGAAAAGTTTAAATATTTATTTAACAAAAATGAACTTTTATATTTTTTTACATTTAGGCTGTCAGGTGGTGCTGGAATTCCTTTTCCTCTTCAAAATGTTTTACCTGTAATATTTAATATGAAACTAAAAAATTATATTTATGCAACTTTTTTCGGATTAATGCCAACGGTGTTTATTGTTAATTCTTTGGGAGCTGGAATAGAGGGATTAATTGGAAAGAATGATGAATTGAGTTATAGAAACATTTTGATGGATCCAGATATATATTTTCCAATAATAGGTTTTTTATTAATTCTATGCTTTTCATTTTTTATAAAGAATAAAATATTTAAAAAATAGTATTTTGATTTATGAGAACAAATAATTTATCAAATGATCCGAGCCCATATTTGCAACAACATAAAAATAATCCTGTTCAATGGCAAATTTGGTCAAAAAGCACCCTCGAGCAAGCAAAAAAAGAGAACAAACCAATTTTATTAAGCATTGGATATGCAAGTTGCCATTGGTGCCATGTAATGGCGCACGAAAGTTTTGAAGATAAAGAAACTGCTGATCTAATGAATCAAAATTTTATAAATATTAAAGTAGATAGAGAAGAAAGACCTGATATTGATTTTGTTTTTCAAAGCTCTTTTCAATTATTTAATCAATCTAGCGGTGGTTGGCCACTTACAATGTTTTTAGATGAAAATGCAGTTCCATTTATGGGAGGTACTTATTTTCCAAAATTTGAAAAACATGGACTTCCATCTTTTAAAGAAGTTTTGAATAAGGTTAGTTCTGTTTACAATTCTCAAAAAGATAAAATAACAAATCAGTCTCAACTTATTCAAAAAAGTTTAGAATTAAAAAAAAGCTCAGTTTTAAAGCAAGATCTAGAACCTATATTAGAACTTATGATTGAAAATTTAGATCAAGAAAAAGGAGGATATAAAGGTGCACCTAAATTTCCTATGTTTAATGTTTTTGACACTTTTTTATACTTCTATAATAAATCTAAAAAAGAAAAATTTTTGAAACCTGTAGAACTTGTTTTAAAAAAATTATGTTCCCAGGGAATTTATGATCACGTAGAAGGCGGACTTGCCAGATATACAGTCGATGAGGACTGGTTAATTCCCCATTTTGAAAAGATGCTTTATGACAATGTTCAGTTTATATCACTTTTATCAAAATTTTATAAAATTAAACCTAATGAATACTTCAAAAACAAAATAATTCAGACAGTTTCGTTTTTAAAAAATAATTTTAAAGTATCCTCAAGCAATCTTTATGGATCTGCCTATGATGCAGATAGTGAAGGAGAAGAAGGAAAGTATTATACATTTACTTACAATGAGGTAAAAAATATCAAAGATATTGAGAAATACTTCGATATTAAACCTTCCGGAAACTGGGAAGGTAAAATCATTCTTACAGAAATAATGCCTCCTACAAATTCAATTATTAATGAACTTTTAAATATAAGAAAAAATAAAAAAAAACCTTTTTTTGATAATAAAACCCAACTAGATTTAAACTGTTTTTTTATCAGCAGCTTAGTTCATGCACATAATGCGATTCCAGATCAGAATTTTTTATCTCTAGCAGAAGAGATATTTGCGAATATTGAAAAAAAATTTTGTAAAGGAAGTTTATTTCATAGTAGTTCAAAATCAGTTGTATTTCTTGAAGATTATGCTTATTTAATAAATTGTTTAATTGACCTTAATGATCAAACACTAAATTCAAAATACAGGATACAAGCTAATAAATTCTGCAAAGAAACAATAAATTTATTTTATTTAAAGCACAGAAGTATATTTCAAAAAAATATAATTAAAAATAACGATATTTTTATCGAACCAGTAGATATTAGTGATCACACTGTTCCAAATGGTAATTCTTTAATGTTAATAAATTTTACTAGGCTTGGATTTAAAAAAGAGTCACAAGATCTAGCTAACAGTTTAAATAGCTATTTGAATACTTACAAAACTTTTATGATAAGTAGTCTTAAATCTATTGATTTTCATAATGAGATTTCTTCGGGAAAAAGTTGTGGAATAGACGGATGTAAAATATGAAAAAATCAAGAGATAAAAATAGAGAAATTTTACAATGGTTGGCATGGTTAATCTTAGTAATAATTTGGAATTATGGTTATCCCAAGGCAACTCCCCTTGAAGATGTTTTAGTAGCAGTAGGCTTATCTTTAATATTTATTTTTTTAAAAAAACAAAAAAAATAGTGTCGAAATATAGCCTCATTGAGCTTCTAGTATTAATAGAATTAATGTTGCTTGCAAAATTGTAGGCAACAAAGTAAAACAGTATTAGATGCAGGAGCAAAAATGGGTATTCATTACGATTATAAATCAACTAGAGGCGAAAAGGCTTTGAAAAAAGAGGCTAAAAGAAAAGCTCGAATTGAAGAAAGAAGAGCAAAAAGAGGAACCAATTCAAAAAACCAAGAGCCTGAAAAGAAAATGCATGACATTGATAAACCCATAACTCTTGAAGATTTAACTAATCCAGATAAAAATTAAATTCCCGATGAGATCTTTTTACAAAAAAGACTCTAAATTTGTAAAAAGAGAAATAGCTTTAAAAAAAAATTTAAAAAAAAGAAAAAAATTTAAGGAAAAGACTAAAAAAAATAACTATGACAGTACTCTCGGATAAATGGATTAAAAAACTTGCGACGACAAAGGGTATGATTAAGCCTTTTGTTCCAAGGCAAAATAGAAAAGGTCAAATATCATTTGGATTGTCATCCTACGGATATGATGCAAGAGTATCAAACGAATTTAAGATCTTTACGAATGTAAACTCAGGAATAGTAGATCCGAAAGTATTTAAAAAAGAGAGTTTTATTACTAAAATTGGCAAAGAATGTATTATCCCACCTAACTCTTTTGCTTTAGCTAGAACAGTTGAGTATTTCAAGATCCCTGATGACGTGTTAGTAATTTGCCTAGGCAAGTCTACGTATGCAAGATGTGGAATAATTGTAAATGTAACACCTCTTGAGCCTGGTTGGCAGGGTCATGTTACTCTAGAATTTTCAAACACTACGCCTCTACCAGCTAAAATTTATGCTCATGAAGGCGTCGCACAATTTGTTTTTATAAAAGGCAATGAAAAACCTAAAGTAACATATGCTCAAAGAAAAGGTAAGTATATGAAACAAAGAGGGGTAACACTCCCAAAAGTTTAAATCCATTTTACATGCAGAAGCTTCTTATTAAAGGGAAAAAAAAACTTTCAGGCATAATACCTATTTCAGGATCAAAAAACGCGACTTTACCAATCCTAGCTGCCTCTATTTTTAGTCAAAAAGTAAAAATTGAAAATGTTCCTTTTGTAAAAGACGTTTTTACAATGATAGAACTTTTAAACTTTATAGGTCTTAGAATCAAAATAAACAAAAAGAAAAATTCTTTACAAATTATAAATAAGAAAAATGCACTTAATTCGATTGCTCCGTACAAACTTGTCAAAACAATGAGAGCAGGTGTTTTGGTTCTAGGTCCACTCTTAGCTAGAAATAAAAAAGCAAAGGTATCTTTACCAGGTGGATGTGCAATTGGCACTCGTCCTGTTGATCTACATTTATTTGTATTAAAAAAACTTGGTGCTAAAATTAAAATTAAAAATGGTTACATTCACGCTTCAGCTAAAAAAGGGCTAAGAGGGTGTAAAATTAAATTTCCTTCGGTCTCGGTAGGAGCAACTGAAAATGCGATATTAGCAGCTTCACAAGCTTCAGGAAAAACAATTTTATTAAATTGTGCAATTGAACCTGAGGTAAAGGATTTAATTTCTTTCTTAAAAAAAATAGGATGTAGGATTATTTCAAAAGGTAGAAAAATTGAAATTTTTGGAAAATTTAAACCAGTAGAAGCGACTTATAAAGTTATGTTTGATAGAATTGAGGCAGGAACTTATCTTATAGCTTCTGCAATTGCTGGTAGTAATATTTCACTTTTAAATATAGATCACAAAATTATAAGGACAGAATTAAAAACTTTAAAACTGATGGGGGTAAAAATAAAAACTTTTAAAAATAAAATAAATATTTTGGAGTCCAAAAAAATAAAAAAAATTAAGATTACTACTTCTCCATACCCTGGTTTTCCGACTGATTTACAAGCTCAGATAATGGTATTAATGACAAAAGCTGAGGGAGTTTCAATTATTAAAGAAAATATTTTTGAAAATAGATTTATGCACGTTCCTGAATTAAAAAGAATGGGGGCAAAGATAGAAATTAAAAATAATACTGCTTATATTCAAGGACCTACTAATTTATCTGGAGCTGAGGTTATGGCTACAGATCTTAGAGCTTCAGTCAGTTTAGTTATTGCTGGTTTAATAGCTGACAATAGGACTCTAATAAATAGAATTTATCATTTAGATAGAGGTTATGAAAATTTAGAAAAAAAACTTAAAAATTGTAAATCCAACATTAAGAGAATTTAAATGAAAACTAAAAATTTGAAACTTTTAGCAAAGACTGAAGAAGATTTAAAAGTAATCTCAGCACATCTTCAAGACTCAATAGTCGCTGCCAAAGAAATAGCTTATTTAAAAAAAAATAAAATTCTTTTGATACAGTTAAATAGATTTATGTGGGAAGATGTAGAAAAAGGTGTTTTTAGAAAAAATAAAAGAATTAGAACAATTCTTAAATTTGAATCTATTACTAATGTTTTCTCAAAAAAAATTGGACATCAAAAGAATGAAGTTTTTTTGGATTTTTTAGCTATTGAAAGCAATTTAATGCCTGATAAAAGTTATGAAATTAATTTAATATTCTCAGGAGAAAGTATAATTAAAGTGAAAGCGGAAGTTATAGAAGTTACTTTAGACGACCAAGGAAAACCTTGGGAAAGTAAAAATAAACCAAAACACCAATTTTTTAATGCTTAGATATTTAAACGGGAATCAAAATAATTTTCTTAAAAAATTGAACCTTCTATTAAAGGAAAGAAATGTATTAATTGGAAATAAAATTACTTTAGTAAAAAAAATAATTAATGATGTTAAAAAAAATCAAGATAAAGCAGTTTTAAAATATGAAAAAAAATTCTCGAAATTAAAAAAAATTTCAACAAAAAACATCATATTTTCCAAAAGTGAAATAAATAAAATAATAAATAAGCTTGATCCAAAAATTAAAAAGTCAATTGATTTGGCTTATAATAGAATAGCTAAATTTCATAAAAATCAAAAAATTAAATCTTTTAATATTTCAGATAAAAATAAAAATCATTTATCTTATACTTATAGTCCTATTGAAAAAATAGGAGTTTATGTTCCAGGAGGAATAGCTAGCTATCCAAGCTCAGTACTTATGAATTGTATTCCAGCAAATATTGCTGGAGTAAAGGAATTATTTATGGCAACCCCATCAATAAATGGAAATTTTAATCCTGCAGTGATATATGCAGCAAAAAAATGTAAAGTTAAAAAAATTTATAAAGTAGGTGGTGCTCAAGCAATAGCTGCTATGGCATATGGAACAAAAAAAATTAAAAAAGTTAATAAAATCGTTGGTCCTGGAAATCAATTTGTTGCTTTAGCAAAGAAAGAAGTATTTGGAGAAGTTGGAATTGATATGATTGCTGGTCCTTCAGAAGTAACTGTTGTTGGAGACGGCTCGTCCAACCCAGAATGGTTAGCAGCTGATTTGATTGCCCAAGCAGAACATGACGAAAGATCTCAATCAATTTTAATTTCGAATGATAAAAAACTTATTAAAAAAGTAAATTTTAACTTAGTAAAACAATTGCTTAAATTGGAAAAAAAACGTATTGCCTCTAAAAGTTTAAAAAAATTTGGATTTGCTATATATGCAAATACCAATAAATTTGTAAAAATAATAAATGAAATAGCTCCAGAACATTTAGAGTTAAATATTAAAAAGCCTCAAAAAATATTAAAAAAAGTAGTAAATGCAGGATCAATTTTTATTGGCAAATATTCAGCAGAGGCAATGGGAGACTATCTAGCTGGACCAAACCACGTTTTACCTACATCTGGATCAGCTAAATTTTCATCAGGTTTATCTGTTTTTGATTTTTTTAAAAGACATTCTATTATAAAAATTTCAAAAACAGGTATTGAAAGATTAGGTCCATCAGTTATAAACTTAGCTAAATATGAAAAACTTGAAGGTCACGCAAATTCTATTAAAATAAGACTAAAAAAGGAATAAAAATTGGGTAAACAAGAAACTTTAGAATTCAAAGGAAAAGTTACAGAGCTACTTCCTAATGCTATGTTTAGAGTAAGGTTAGAAAATAATCATGAAATATTAGCTCATACCGCTGGAAAACTAAGAAAAAATAGAATAAGAGTTTTAGCCGGTGATAGCGTAACAGTTGAAATGACACCTTACGATTTGACTAAAGGAAGAATCACCTTTAGAGGTTAGGCCTTGTAGCTCAGTAGTAGAGCAGTACCCTGAAAAGGTATGTGTCGTAAGTGCGATTCTTACCAAGGCCACCACAATCACAATTATTCTGGACTCTTCATAGCATTGATTGATATATCCGGAATTGTATGAATTTTTCTTTAGAAATAACAATTAAGACAGAACTGTCGGTTCTACCAAAGGTTCGAGATATCTATATAACTATGTTACCCGGTGATAGTTTTGTTGATGTTGCAAATAAATCTAAGGAATTAGTCAAATACGGATACAATCCAGTTCCTCATTTTCCAGCTAGATCAATTAAAGATTTTGATGATTTAAAGACTTATGTAGGGATGTGCAAAGATTTTGGAGTAAAACAAGCTTTAGTTATAGGAGGAGGAAGAGAGCCCTTAGGAAAATACCACTGCTCGTTGCAACTTTTAGAGACAGGATTATTTAAGGGGATGAAGATAGGAATTGCTGGACACCCAGAGGGTTCCCCTGATATATCCGATTCAGAATTAGAAAAAGCTATGAAAGAAAAAACTCCCCTTGCCGACTACATTGTTACACAATGGCTTTTAGATCCATTAGTAATTTCTAGTTTTATTTCTAAACAAAATCTTCCAGTTCATGTTGGAATTACTGGTCCTTTAAAAATAGGCAGCTTATTAAAGTTTGCCAGTATAGTTGGGGCGAAAAATTCTATAAATTTTCTTAAATCTAATAAGAATAAGACTTTAGATTTATTGAAGCCTAGAGATCCTAACAACTTGATAAATAGCTTAAAGAAAGTTACTAAGCACTTTCATATTTATACTTTTGGAGGTCTTAAGGAAACAAATAAATGGTTAATCCAGAATAATTATGCCAAAAAAAATTAAAAAAGTAAAAAAAAACAAAGCAAAAAAAAAATTTAAATTAATATCTCTAAAAAAAGAAAAAATTAATTACGATAAAATTCGTCATGAAACTTCAGTCGATCAATCAGATAGACAAGTTCCGTATAATTTAAGACAAAGTGGTCCTACTAAAGTTGAAATGCTCATATCGACAAGAGTGAGAAAATCTCCTTATTGGCATTTATCTATGAAAGCAGGATGTTGGAGAGCAACAGTGTATAACAGAATTTATCATCCTAGAGGTTATGTTAGACCTGAAAAGGGTGGAGCAATGGTAGAATATCACGCCATTAAAAACCATGTAACTATGTGGAATGTTGCTGTTGAAAGACAAATTAGAGTTAAAGGACCAGATGCTGAAAAATTTGTAGATTATGTAATAACAAGAGACGCTACGAAAATTTCAACAATGAGAGGTCGATATGTAATTTTGTGCAATTATAAAGGAGGAGTACTTAATGATCCTGTTTTATTGAGAGTTGCTGAAGATGAGTTTTGGTTTAGTTTATCGGACTCTGATATCGGTCTTTACCTTCAAGGAGTTAATGCTGATAAAAGATTCAACGTTGAAATAGACGAAATAGATTCGTGTCCTGTTCAAATACAAGGTCCAAAATCAAAAGCTTTGATGAACGATTTAATAGGTGATCAAGTAGATTTAGACAAGATGCCATTTTATGGTTTAGCAGAAGCAAAAGTTGGGGGTCGAAGTTGTGTAATATCTCAGTCAGGATTTTCTGGTGAAGCTGGATATGAAATTTACTTAAGAAATGCAACTTTATATGCTGAAGACATGTGGAATGCTGTTCTTAAAGCAGGAAAAAAACACAAGTTAATGGTTATAGCCCCTGCTCATCACAGACGTATTCAAGCAGGTATTTTATCATGGGGTCAAGATTTGGACCATGAAACAAATCCATTTCAATGTAATTTAGGATATCAAGTTTCATTATCAGGCAAGGGAGTTTGGGAAAAGAAAACTGATTATATTGGTAAAGAAGCTCTGGAAAAAATGAAAAAACAAATACAAAACGGCGAAAAGCCTTATAAATTACAATTAGTTGGTTTAGAGCTTGGAGGAAAACCTATTGAAGATTATGCTAACGATTTTTATCTAATATCAAATAGTAGTGGTGGTAAACCTATTGGGTATATTACTTCGCCTTGGTATCATCCAGAAAAAGGAACAAATATAGCTTTGGGCTACGTTCCTTACGAAGGTCATTTGAGTGCTACCGGGTTTCCAATTGGGAATTTAGGTAAAAAATACAAGGTACATCTTCCTAAAAAATACTCTGTAAAACCCGTAGATGCAGTAGTTGTGAAAATTCCATTTACTCAATCTTTCAATGCGAACACTCGTGAGGTTTCTTAGATAATTGAGCTTTTTTTTACAATTCTAATATCTTTTATATACAAAACATCTATCATTCCAGATTTTAATGCATTGATAGATTGAGTTTCATTACAAATTATTGGTTGTTCGTGAGCATTAAAAGAAGTATTTACTAATGCCATCTCTCCAGAGGTTTTTTCCCATTCAAGTAAAATATTCCACAGTAAAGGATCATCTTTTTTGTATATAATTTGAGGTCTAGCCGTAAGATCAACATGAGTTACTGCAGGACATTTTTTTTCAAATTCTTTCGAACAGTCTATTGTTGAAGTCATAAAGTTAAAAGTTGGATCATTATTTTGATATTTTATGAAAGCTTTTTTTGCTGTATTATTTCTTACTACTGGAGCAAAAGGCATAAATTCGGTCCTACGCATCCTCTTGTTAAGCCAGTCATTAATAGATTTATCACTTGTTTTATAAATTATACTTCTATTACATAAAGCTCTTGGCCCAAATTCCATTTTATCTCTAACAAAACCTATCACTTGATTGTCAACTAAATCTTTTACAATATAATCTTTTATATTACTTATCTTTTTAAAAAATAGGTTAGAGTATTTTTTTTTAAATAATTTAATATTTTTTATAGCAACAGATGGACCTAAATAAACATTTTTTAAAGGTAATATATTTTTCCTTCTTATATGCAATGATAGAGCTGCAGCTCCTAAGCAAAGTCCACCGTCACCCATTTGAGGTTGTACAAAAACCTTAGTAATACATTTTAAATTTTTTAAAGCTTGGGTAGCTTTTACATTTCCAAAAGTTCCACCGGCCAACATTAAGGGCATCGGTTTTAATTTTAATCTTTTTACATGAAATTTTAATATTTCACACAAACACCACTCTAAATGTTTTTGGGCAGCAGCAGCTATATCTTCCCGTGAAAATTTTTTAATTCTTTTCACAAGTTTTTTATTATAATTTGTAAAAAAAGGTCTATAAAAATCTCCTAGTGAAGCTATAATTTCACCTTTCTTAACAGTGATCATTGATTTCATTATTTTCATTGCTTTAAGAGGATTCCCATGGGCTGCCAAGCCAGTAATTTTTCCCTCATGCTTCATGGGTTTAAAACCTAAAAGACCAGTTATTCTTCCATAAAAAAAACCTAGAGAGTCACTTGAGGTTGATGAGTAAATCTTTTTAAGACCATTTGATTTTTTTCTGTCAAACTGCCAAATACTAAGTGACTCGTAATCTCCTCTTGCGTCAGAAGTTAATACTAAACCATTTTTAAATGGGCTTAGGTAAGCAGCGCTAGCAGCATGAGATTCATGATGGTAAAATTTCTTAAGTAATTTTATTTGATTTTTTGATAGATTATTTTTAGCCCATTTATTAAATTCTTTTTTTTTTAATTCATCCTGTTTATATTCTGAATTTATTCTTTCTTTAAATATTTTAAGTGATTTTTTTCCAGATTTCTTACACTCGTCTAATCTTTTTTTATATTTTAATTTAAGCTTTGGATCGAAACCTTTCACCCAAGAATATGCAATATGGTTAATGTTTTTTAATTTAATATTAAAATTTTTTAGTAAAAAATTAATAGATTGATTAGGAAAATTATTGTCATACTTTATTCGGGAAAATCTTTCCTCACTTGCAGCACCTACCAGTTTGCCTCCTTGAAACAAGCAAGCAGACGCGGTTTCATCATTACAAATTCCAAGAGTATAAAGGTTTTTATTTTTATTCATTTTTTTCTACAATTAACATTCCTAAGCGTCAATTAATCCAATTTTTATTTTATAATTATGAAAAATAATTTGATATATATATTTTGGATGAATGAAAATACAGGTATATTTTGGGTTAGAAATGATTTTAGAATCACTAAAAATAAAGCTTTATCATTTGTCTCTAACAATCATAGCAAAGTAAGTGCTATCTATATATTCAAAAAAACCGATTTTGAAAATAAAAGAGAA
>Ga0315315_10005121_pt1 | contig 12084 bp, 10 predicted proteins | sample M140m3416metaG_FD_203699 | JGI IMG/M metagenome (GOLD analysis project Ga0315315, IMG submission 203699) | Ammonia-oxidizing marine archaeal communities from Monterey Bay, California, United States - M1 40m 3416 | ecosystem: Environmental > Aquatic > Marine > Intertidal zone | place: USA...
ATTTGACAAAACAGGTGAGTATGTAAAAAAATGGGTTCCCGAGCTTTCAAAGATTCCTAAAGAATTTATTCACAAACCCTGGGAAATGACAAATCAAATAGATAGCTTTAACCTAGGCAAAGATTATCCTTTGCCAATAGTTCAACATAAAGAAGCAAGAGAAGCCGCATTAAATGCCTTTAAAGAAATTAAAAAAATTAAATAGCACCACAGCAGTGTTTATATTTTTTTCCTGACTTACATGGACATTTATCATTACGACCAATTTTTTGAAGCTTGGTTTCTTTCAAGTCTTCTTTTTCTGTATTAGATTCCTGTTTGTTATTTGAAACTACTAAATTAAGATTAAGTAAAAATTTAATTAATTCAGTTTTAATTTTATGTAGCAGTTCTTCAAAAAGCTTAAATGCTTCTTTTTTAAACTCTGACAATGGATCTTTTTGTCCATAACTTCTTAATCCTATAACTTGCCTTAGTTGTTCTAGATATTGAAGATGAGATCTCCATGAAAAATCTATTAGTTGAAGAAAAATTTTTTTCTCTATCTCATTATTTTCATCTAAACCAATTAATTTAATTCGAGCATCTTTTTTAGATTCATATGTATTTTTTATTTTTTTGATAAAATCTGAATTGTTAAGCTTTGTTAAATTAATGAGCTCTTGATCACTTAAAATATTTCCCGTTATATTTTTGGATAAAGCAAGATATTTTTTCTCATCATTTGAAGTTTGAAATTCATTTTTAATTTTTTCTAATTCACTCGTAGTTTCTAATAAAAAATCATCTAGAATATCTGAAGTATCGTTACTTTTAAGAATTTTCAGTCTTTGATTAAATATTACTTGTCTTTGATCGTTCATAACGTCATCAAATTTTATTAGAGTTTTTCTGATATCAAAATTTCTTGTTTCCACTTTCTTTTGAGCTCTTTCCATAGCTTTATTTATCCATGGATGATCTATAGATTCATTTTCTTTAAGTCCTAATTTCTTCAACATTCCATCAATTGAGTCTCCTCCAAAAATTCTCATCAATTCATCTTGAAGACTTATATAAAAAATTGAACCTCCAGGATCACCTTGTCTGCCAGACCTACCCCTGAGTTGGTTATCTATTCTTCGACTTTCATGTCTCTCTGTTCCGATTATAAAGAGACCTCCGTTTGATTTTACTTCATTTTCATTTTGCTTAATTTTGTCTAAATCGTTTATTTTTCCATCTTCTTTATAATCTTTGTTCCCGCCAAGCTTTATATCAGTTCCTCTACCAGCCATATTAGTAGCTATGGTTATAGCTCCAACTTTTCCAGCTTCAGCGATTATTTTTGCTTCTTTTTCATGATGCTTAGCATTCAGAACGTTATGTAAAATTTTTTTGCTTTTTAGTAGGTCTGAAATTTTTTCAGATTTTTCTATACTAGTTGTTCCGACTAATACAGGTTGGCCTTTTAAATTACATTCAGCTATTTTATTTGTAATAGCTAGATATTTTTCCTTTTCCGTTCTATAAATTTTGTCATTAACATCTTTTCTTAACATTGCTTTATTGGTAGGAACAGGCACAACATCAAGTTTATAAATATCAAAAAATTCTTCGGCTTCTGTTAAAGCAGTACCAGTCATGCCTGATAATTTTTTATATAGTCTAAAATAATTTTGATATGTAATTGAAGCTAGAGTCTGATTCTCATCTTGAATTTTTACATTTTCTTTTGCTTCTATTGCCTGATGTAATCCGTCTGAAAATCGTCTACCATCTAAAATTCTTCCAGTAAATTCATCTATAATCTGAACTTTTTCATCCTTGATAATATAGTCAGTATCTTTTTGAAAAAGTAAATTAGCCTTTAATGCTTGATTTGTATGATGAACTAAATTTAAATTTTCAGGATCATAAAAATTATTATTTTTTAATACTCCTTTTTGAGTTGAAAGTTTTTCAATTTTATCAATTCCCAAGTCAGTTAAGATTGCATTTTTATTTTTTTCATCTATCTCATAGTCTGATTTTTGTAATTTACTAATAAATTCATTAGATAGTGAATAGAAGTTACTTTTATCCTCAGATCTACCTGAAATTATTAGTGGAGTTCTAGACTCATCTATTAAAATACTATCGACTTCATCGACAATGCAATAATTGTGTTCTCTTTGTACTATTTCTGATAATTCATATTTCATATTATCTCTTAAATAGTCGAAACCTAGTTCGTTATTAGTTGCGTATGTAATATCATAATTATAGTTTTTCTTTCTTTCTGAGTCCTCTAAACCAGAAATTATACAGCCAGTGGATAGTCCAAGAAAATTGAAAACTTTACCCATCCATTCAGAGTCCCTTGTTGCTAAGTAATCATTTACCGTAACTATATGTACACCTTTACTAGTCAAACTATTTAAATATGCCGGTAAAGTAGAAACTAATGTTTTACCCTCTCCTGTTTTCATTTCTGCAATTTTACCATTATGCAAAATAATTCCTCCGGCAAGCTGAACATCGTAATGCCTTTCCCCAAGAGTTCTTTTTGCAGCCTCTCTAACAAGAGCAAAACTTTCAGGTATTAGCGAGTCTAGATTTTTTCCTTTTTTAACCATTTCTTTCAACTCATAAGTTCTTTTCTTAAAATCGTCGTCTTTAAATGACGAGAATTTGGGCTCTAATTCATTGATAGCTGAAATGATAGGCTTAATTTTACCTAATTCTTGTTGATTGGCACTTTTAAATATTTTATTAAGTGTTTTAGTAATTAAGTTCATTATACTTCTATATATGTATTTATAACTTAAATTAAATAGTAATTATGACAATTAATTTAAAAAACTTCTTACAAAGTAAAAACAAACTATCAAAAATGGGAGAGTTTCAAGAATTAAAGCCTTTAGATGGATTAGAGGTGTCATCCGTTTCAGCAGATTTATATAATAATGGCAGAGACGATTTAACTTTATTTTATTTTAAGGATGGAGCTAATTACGCTTCAGTTTCTACGACTAATAGTATCGTTTCAGAGTCCATTATTTGGAATGATAAAATAAACAAAAGATCTATAAAAGCATTAATGGTAAATACTAAAAATGCAAATACATTTACAGGAGAACAAGGAATAGAAAGTTTAGATTCTATTGCTAAAAATTTATCAAGAATTTTAACAATAAGAGAATCAAAAAGTGAAGAGGGTGTATCAGAAATTATCAAACCTAAAGATTTGTTATTTGCTTCAACAGGAGTAATTGGAGAAAAGTTTCCTGTAGAAAAAATTAATGAAAGCCTCCAGGACTTGGTTGATAAACTTAAAGTTAATCAAAATAAATTAATTTGGCTCAAAACTGCGTCAGCCCTAATGACTACAGACACAAAACCAAAATTAGCATACGAAGAAATTACCGTAGGAAATAAGATTATTAAGATATCAGGAGTTGCAAAAGGTTCTGGAATGATAGCTCCAAATCTAGCAACAATGTTAGCTTTTATTTTTACAGATGCAGAAATTCCATCAAATATTTTAAAAACTTTATTAAAAAAATCGGTCGCGAATACTTTTAATGCAATAACTGTCGACAGTGATAAATCAACTAATGATATGGTATCAATATTCTCGACAAAAAAAATAAAAATTGGCTCTAACAGAAACATACTTGACCCAGTAATTAAAAAATTTGAATTAGCATTAAATAATGTTTGTTTGAATTTAGCTAAACAGATCGTTGTCGATGGAGAAGGAGCTAAAAAATTTGTTACCGTAAAAGTATCTAATGCAAAATCTATGATTAGTGCAAAAAAAATTGCTTTTTCAATAGCAGAGTCCCCGTTATTTAAAACTGCTATTGCAGGTGAAGACCCTAACTGGGGTAGGATTATTATGGGTATAGGTAAATCTGGTGAAAAGATAGAAAATAAAAAATTAACAATTAAAATTGGTGAATTCTTAGTTGCTGAAAATGGCAAAATTTCAGATCAATATGATGAGGAAAAATTAAAAGATTATATGAAATGGGACTCAATAATTATAGATGTAAACCTTAATTTAGGTAAAGAATTTTTTAAATGTTATACTTGTGATTTTACGCATGATTATATTGATATCAATGCAGATTATAGAAACTGATATTGAAATATTAAAATTAATGAATATATAAAAATTATGATAAAATATAACTTAATTTGTAATTATAAACATGAATTTGAAAGTTGGTTTTTAGACTCTAAAGAATACGAAAAACTTAACAATAAAAGAATGCTGGAGTGTATTTATTGTAACTCAAGGAATATAAAAAAGACTATTATGTCTCCTAGAATCGTAAGTTCAAATTCTAAACAATCTCAAGTAATGGATCATGAAAAAAATTTTTTAAAAGCGAAAAAAGATTTATTAAAACTAAGAAAAATAGTTGAAAAGAACTTTAAATTTGTTGGCAATGATTTTGCAAAAAAAGTAAGAGAGATGTATTATGATGAAAAATCGCAAAAAAATATTTATGGAACTACTTCTCAATCAGAGCGAGATGAATTAAGAGAGGAAGGAATAGATTTAGTAAGTATACCCTGGGTAGAAAAAAATAATTAAGTTTTAATATTTGTCATAATATAATTAACGGACTTGTCTTGAGATATTTTCCATTTTTTTAGAAATGGATTAAACTCAAGTCCACTAACATCAGATAATTGAAAACCTAATTTTGTTATTTCATTTTCTAATTCTTCCGGTTTAATAAACTTATTCCAATCATGCGTTCCTATAGGCAACCATCTTAGAACATATTCAGCACCAATTATTGCTTTTATGTAAGAAGTCAACGTTCTATTTAAAGTAGCGGTAAACATTATTCCATTTTTTTTTAATAATTCATTACATGATTTTAAATATAAATTTACATTTTCAACATGTTCAACAATTTCAAGATTTAAAATAATATCAAAATTTTCTTTTTTCTTTAATTTTTCAGGAGAGGCGCATATATAATTTATTTTAAGCTCATTTTTTTCTGCGTGAATTGAAGCAATCTTTACATTTTTTTCAGAAGCATCTATTCCAGTAACTTCTGCCCCTAATCTTGTCATCGGTTCACTTATTAGACCTCCTCCACATCCAATATCTAATATCTTTAAATTTTTAAGAGGCAGTTTTTCGTTAGCATCTAAATTAAACGTAAGACAAATTTTATCTAAAATGTATTTTATTCGAATTGGATTAAACATATGAAGGGGTTTGAATTTCCCGTTAACATCCCACCATTCATCAGCCATTTCTGAAAACTTTTGTATTTCTGCCTTATTTATTGTAGTCATTTTAATCTTTATTATATTTTAATTTTTTAAATTGATAATATATTAATTCATAGTTATGGCAAAAAAAGTTTTAAAGTTTGGTGGTACATCTGTAGGCTCAATTGAAAGAATTGTTCATGCGGCTAATATAATCAAAAAAGAGTGTTTAAAAGGTAATCAAATTATCGTTGTAGTCTCTGCAATGTCAGGAAAAACCAATGAATTACTTTTACAATCAAAATCAATATCAAAAAATTTTGAAAAAAGAGAATTAGATGTTTTGTTAGCTTCTGGTGAACAAGTAACAAGTGCTTTAATTTCAGGTGCATTAAATGAAATTGGTGTTAAATCAAAATCATGGATGAATTGGCAGATTCCAATTCTAACAGAAGGAAATCACTCTAACTCTAGAATTATTAATATGAATATTTCTAAAATAAATAACTATCTTATGGAAGGAGGTGTTCCTATAATTCCAGGGTTTCAAGGCGTATCTAAATCAGGTGAAATTACATCTTTAGGTAGAGGCGGTTCGGACGCGACAGCTGTTGCTGTTGCTAAAATTTTTAATACTGAATCTTGTGAAATATATACTGACGTAGATGGTGTTTTTTCAACTGACCCAAACAAAATACCAGTAGCAAAAAAAATTGATAAAATTTCTTACGAAGAAATGCTTGAACTATCTTCATTAGGAGCAAAAGTAATGCAATCTTCAGCTGTTCAAACTGCTATGATGTACAACATTCCTCTTCAAGTAAGATCAACATTTACTGACCGTAAAGGCACAGAAATATTTAATCAAGAAAATATAGATTATTCAAAAAGTGTTACTGGAGTTGCTTACTCAAGAGATGATGCAAAAATAACTTTAATTGGAGTAGAAGATAAACCTGGTGTTGCGGCAGACATATTCGAACCATTAAGTAATAATCAAATAAACGTAGATATGGTAATTCAAAATATTTCTTCAGATGGTCGTAAAACAGATTTAACTTTTACAATTAAAAGAGATGACTCCGAGCAAACTTTAGATATAATTAAGAATAATAAAAACATAAAATTTAAAGAATTAACAAGCAATAGCAAAGTTTCTAAAGTTTCAATAGTTGGTGCAGGAATGGTCACAACCCCTGGCGTAACTTTTAAGATGTTCAGAGCTTTAGCTGAAGATAACATTAATATTTTAGCTATTTCGACATCAGAAATAAAATTGTCTGTTATTATTAACGAAGAAAATACTTTAAAAGCTGTAAAAAAATTACATACGATTTTTGATTTAGATTGATAATGGAAATAAGACCTCACAGAAAAATAGAGCGAAAAAAAACCAAAGAAATTAAAGTTGGTTCAGTAGGGGTTGGAGGGAATAATATTATTACTGTTCAATCAATGACTAATACACTTACTACAGATGTAAAAGCAACTATTAATCAAATCATTGAACTTGAAGAAGCTGGTGCTGATATTGTTAGAGTTTCATGCCCCGATGAAGAATCTACAAAAAAACTGGGTGAAATTGTAAAAAATGTTTCAGTTCCAATAGTTGCAGATATACACTTTCATCATAAAAGAGCTATAGAAGCAGCGAAGAGTGGTGCAAGTTGTTTAAGGATTAATCCAGGAAATATCGGTTCGTCAGATAGAGTTATCGAAATAATTAAGGCTGCAAAAGATTTTAATTGTTCTATTAGAATTGGAGTTAACGCAGGATCTTTAGACAAATCTCTTCTTGAAAAATATAAAGAACCTTGCCCCGAAGCTTTAGTAGATAGCGCTATGTATAATGTAAAATTGATGGAAGATAATGATTTTTTTAATTTTAAAATAAGTGTTAAATCTTCTGATGTGTTTCTAGCAATTAAGTCATACGAAAAATTATCTAATATTTGTAATTATCCCCTACACCTTGGAATAACCGAAGCTGGAGGTTTGTTTACGGGAAGTATAAAATCATCAATTGGAATTGGACAATTACTAATGAAAGGAATAGGAGACACAATTAGGGTGTCTTTATCAGCAGATCCAGTTGAAGAAATTAAAGCAGGGTATGAAATTTTAAAATCTTTAAATATTAGAGCTCGAGGTGTTAATATAATTTCTTGCCCTTCTTGTGCTAGACAGGCATTCCCAGTTATAGACACAGTAAAAATTTTAGAAAAAGAGCTTTCACACATTAAAACCCCTATATCATTATCTATAATCGGATGTGTAGTTAATGGCCCTGGCGAGGCAGCCCAAACAGAGATAGGATTAACAGGCGGTGGACAAGAAAATAATTTACTATACTTATCTGGAGTACCTCACGAAAAAGTACCGAGTAAAGAAATTATAAAAAAAATAGTTAGTTTAGTAGAGGAAAAAGTAAAAGAAAAAAAAATTGCCAAATGATACCAAAAGCAAAAATTTTATCTTTAGTTACAAAACATAGTGAATTAGAGAAAGAGCTATCTACAGGAAATATTGATCCAAAAAATTTTGCTCAAAAATCTAAAGAATATTCTGATCTAGGAGGCATCGTTGATTGTGCGAAAGATTATTTGAAGTTCGAATCGGAAAAAAAAGATCTTGATCAAATCATAAATGATAAAGAAAGTGACACAGAAATGGTTACTATGGCAGAAAAAGAGATACTAGAATTAAGTAAAAAAAAAGATGATTATGAAAATAAATTAAAATTATTTCTTTTGCCCAAAGATCTAGATGATCAAAAAAATGCTATTGTAGAGATAAGAGCAGGAACTGGAGGACTCGAAGCTACTTTATTTTGTGCAGATCTATTTAAAATGTATGAAAAAGTTTGTTCAAAAAAAAAATGGAAAATAGATATAATAAACATTTCAAAAAGTGAAGCAGGAGGTTTCAAAGAGGTTATATTTTCAGTAAATGGAAGTAATATCTACTCTTATTTAAAATATGAATCTGGTGTTCATAGAGTGCAAAGAGTGCCTTCAACTGAAACTCAAGGAAGAGTTCATACGTCTGCTGCTACAGTAGCAGTACTTCCAGAAGCCGAGGAAGTTGATGTTGAAATTAAAGAAAGTGATTTAAGAATAGATGTATTTAGAGCGGGCGGCCCCGGCGGACAATCAGTTAACACAACAGATAGTGCAGTTCGAATTACTCATTTACCAACTGGAGTTGTGGTAAGCCAACAAGATGAAAAATCTCAGCATAAAAATAAAGCAAAAGCCCTAAAGATATTGAGAGCAAGGGTTTATGAGTCTGAAAAAAGAAAAAAAGACAGTGAAAGATCTGAAAATAGAAAAAGTCAAATAGGTAGTGGTGATAGGTCTGAAAGAATAAGGACTTATAATTTTCCTCAAGGCAGGGTTACGGATCATAGAATAAATTTAACCTTACATAAACTTGAAGAATTTTTAAGTGGTGAAATACATGAAGAAATGAATGAGGGGCTCAGACTTAAAGAGCAAGATTTAAAGATTAAAGATTTAAACTAATGTTAGTTTCAGAAATTTTAAATAAAAGTTCAAAAATCCTTAAAAAGAAAAAAATTTCAACTCATTTATTGGACTCAGAATTATTATTATCAAGTATTTTAAATACTAAAAGAGAAAAACTACTCATTGAGGACGATAAAGAATTAACTATCAAAAAAATTAATCAATTTAATTCTTTAATAAATAGGAGATCAAATAAAGAGCCGATAGCATATATATTAAAAAACAAAGAATTCTGGAATTCAAAATTTATTGTGAACTCAAATACTTTAATACCCAGACCCGAAACAGAATTATTAGTTGAAAAAGCGATAAATCATTTCAAGAATGAAAAAATTAAAATTTTGGACATAGGCACTGGTTCAGGATGTATTTTAATTTCGATATTAGAAGAAATCAAAAAAGCATCAGGCATTGGTATAGATATTTCAAAAAAAGCTTTAAAAATTGCAAAAAAAAATGTGAAGAAATCAAGTGCGGCCAAGAGAATAAGACTTTTAAATAAATCATTAAATTTTGACTTAAAATATAAATTTGATTTAATTGTTTCAAACCCACCCTATATTTGCACTAGTGACTTAAAGAAACTACCTGATGATGTTATAAAATATGAACCTAAAATAGCTTTGGACGGTGGAAAGGATGGGCTTGACGTTATTAAGAAAGTTATTTACAAAGCTAAGAATATCTTAAATAAAAAAGGTATTTTGGCTCTTGAAATTGGATACGGCCAATATAAAAAAGTTTCACAAATTTTGAACAAAAATAGTTTTAAAGAAAAGTATTTAATTAAAGATTATCAGAACAATATTAGATGTATATTTTCTCAATTATAAAACTAAAAAATTAATTTAAAAGGATATGAACAATCATAAAAGAAAAAATTTTAGACCCAGACAACAAAAAAATGGTTTTAGAAGAAGAAACAGTGGACCCTCCCAAGGTATTAGTGGACACTTTCAGAATAGTAACGGTAACTCTAACTTTAATAGAAATGGATCAATGTCCAATCCTTTTAATGTGGAAAAAACAATTCAAAAATTTGAACAACTAGCAAAAGATGCACAAAGTAGTGGAGATTTAGTTCTTGTTCAAAACTATTTACAGCATGCAGACCACTACGCTAGAAGACTCACAGAGCTAAATGAAAGATCTAAACCCAACACAACAGAAGCCACAAATAATAAAGTTGATACAGTAAAGGTGTTGACAAATGAAGAAGTGAAAGAAGTTAAAACAGAAGAAGAAAAAAAAATTTAATTATTTTCTCTTAATTCGTTTAGCTTTAAATCAATTTTAATTCTTTCTATTTCAAATTCTTTTCTTTGATTACCTTTTAAAATTTTTCCAGATGGTAATTTTAACTTTTGAGAATTAACTTTTTTTCCATTAACAACAACTTCATAATGTAAATGTGGACCAGTAGACATACCCGTTGAACCTACATACCCAATAATTTGTCCTTGCTTTACTTTCCTACCTTCTTTAATTCCTTTAGCAAAACTTTTCATGTGTGCATAAATAGTTTCATAAGTAGAGTTGTGTCTTATCTTCACACAATTTCCACCACCTCCGCACCATCTTGATCTTGTTATAGTTCCACTTCCTGATGCCATTATAGGAGTTCCAGAAGGTGCAGCGAAATCTGTTCCTTTATGCATTTTGTTATATCCTAATATGGGATGTTTTCTCATTCCAAATCTTGATGATAATCTAGCTCCATTTATTGGAGTTTTCATAAGTGACTTTACAATACTTTTACCATTGATATCAAAAAACCCTACCTCACGACCATCTTTATAATTATATAGATTTATCTCACGATTATTTATATTCATTGATGCATAAATAATTTTACCTGTACTTTTAACAACATCATTATCATCTACAAATTTTTCATAATAAATTTCAAACGTATCGTCTTTTCTTATATCTCTTTGAAAATCTATTTCGAATCCATAAATCCTAGCAAATTCTATAATTATATTTGGTTCAATGTCAGATTCTAATGCAGCACTATAAAGATTATTTTTTATTGTATTTTTTACTACAACTTCTTTTTTATAAAGCTTCAAAATTTTTTCATTAATATTGAAGCCTTCTTTTTTTTTCCTAATTTCAACAAAAACTGTATTAGAAATCGGATAAAATATATTAATTATACTATTTTTTTCATCTTTAATTTCTTTAATAACAAGAGCAATTTTTTTACCTATATAAATTTTGTTAAGTTTCTTTCTTTTAAGTTCTTTTGTTATGAAATTAATTTCTTCATTTTTAATATTGAAATTATTCAAAATTCTCTCAATACTGTCATTATTTTTTATGATATATTCATGTTCATTGTAAGGATTTTTAACTTTATTAGAAAAATAACCTTTAATATTTGTAAATTCGCTAGTTTTTATTAAATTATTAAAATTAATTTGTTTACTTAATTTTTGTTTATTAATTTGATCTGAAATTAAAATATATAAAGTTACTGTTATTATTATTAAAGAAAAGTAGAAAAAAAAGTTAAAAATTTTATTTGCTGCAATTACTTTTTTTAATTCTAAACTTGTTAAATGTTTGAAAATTGTTTTAAATAGATCCCTAAACGTCATAGTTGTTTTCTATAAAAAATAAATTACTTTTGCAACGATTAGGGCTAAAAAGGCCATAATTTACTGCCATTTTTAGTCAATATACGCCTTGACTTATCATATAATTGTAATAAAACGAGCGCTCACCTCAAAGTAAAGATTTTTATCATTGCTAGAGGTGTGTTTAGATTTTCTTTGGAAAATTTTAGCTTTTTTAAATTGTAAATTTTTAAGAAGAGAAGTGTGGACGGCTAGGTTAATAAAGAAATTGTCGTACACACTTTAACGAAAGTAACTTTAGTTATGCTAAAGTTATTAAAGCTAGTGTGCGCCGTTATTAAACTTGAGAGTTTGATCATGGCTCAGAACGTACGCTGGCGGCACGCCTAATACATGCAAGTCGAACGCAGTAGCAATACTGAGTGGCAAACGGGTGAGTATAATGTGGGTATCTGCCTTTTGGTTTGGAATAACACGGGGAAACTTGTGCTAATACCGAATAAGCCTTAACAGGGAAAGTTTTAACGCCGAAAGATGAGCCCGCACTTGATTAGCTAGTTGGTAAGGTAAAAGCTTACCAAGGCAACGATCAATAGCTGTTCTTAGAGGAAGACCAGCCACATTGGGACTGAGACACGGCCCAAACTCCTACGGGAGGCAGCAGTGGGGAATCTTGCACAATGGGGGAAACCCTGATGCAGCGATGCCGCGTGAGTGAAGAAGGCCTTTGGGTTGTAAAACTCTTTCGTCGGGGAAGAAAATGACTGTAC
>Ga0315315_10005124_pt1 | contig 12083 bp, 9 predicted proteins | sample M140m3416metaG_FD_203699 | JGI IMG/M metagenome (GOLD analysis project Ga0315315, IMG submission 203699) | Ammonia-oxidizing marine archaeal communities from Monterey Bay, California, United States - M1 40m 3416 | ecosystem: Environmental > Aquatic > Marine > Intertidal zone | place: USA...
CGCCAACACTAGCATGACTGCGGTGGAGCCAGGCAGCATTTCTGCTGTCGGGAAAGTTAATCTCTCTTCGACAGCATTTCCTCTCATCCCGACAGTCGACGCTATCCTCGTTCTAGGCGGAGGCGTCCCAAGTTCATACAATGACCCTCCCATTTTTGTCAAAGAACGGTGCGACGCAGCTGCAATTTTCTTCAGGAGAATGCGGTCTGAGGCAGAAAATCCTAGTAAGGCCCCTGCGATTCTAACTCTTTCAGCAGGGACGGCACACATGCCCCAACTTCTCAGCCCCGATGGATTGCCCGTATGGGAGGCCACAGCCTCTGCTGCATATCTTATCGAAAAGCACCGTATTCCAAAAGAGAATGTGTACGCCGAAACGTCGTCCTACGACACAATATCCAACGCCTACTTTGCTCGTACGTCCTTTACCGAAATTTGTGGTTGGCGAAAGCTCTTGATCATAACCAATGAATTTCACATGGCTCGTTCCAAAGCTATTTTCGATTGGATCTTTCATGCTGAGGACAAACTCGCGACATCAAATACTATGGATGGGTACGAACTTTACTATCTATCTTGTGAAAATATTGGTTTATCAGAGTTGGCCTTAGAAGTGCGTCGAGAACACGAGGCCCGAGGGGAGAAAAATGTCCATAGCAAGTTGTCCAAGCGATATCCTTCTCTGAAAAATATTTTCGAATTTTTGACGCACCACCATGATTTTTTTACCGCTGACAAATTAGTAGAGAGAGCTCGGGGAGAAGCAAGGGATGCGGATTCGAATGACCGGAGTTCTGCATTGAAGCTCAGCTACGGTGCAAAGATTAGCAGGGACGATACAAATAATGGAAAGTCTTCATCTTCAGTCATTATTGGCTCCCTCGCCTTGGCATCGCTGGCATTCTTTGTCATATTGATGACCAAAACCTCAAAGGCCAATGGGAAATTCCACTTCAAATAGGGAGGAAATGAGAGATGATCAAGCTTAACCCAATGTTTGGTCTTATTTGTTTTTAAATGTGCCAAAATGTAGGAAAAGTTAAATACAGCTGTATATACGAGCTCAAATCTCAAAAAAGTCCAAGAGCGAAGGAAAGCAAACGGAAATGGGCTCAATAAAGAACGACTGGGGCAAGCCATGTAAATAATATGGGCAGAGCACTTCTTTCAATGACGAAGCTGCCAAATCGGATCCAGCACTATCCTGGAGAAAGAAGTCGATTTCGACAGATATATCTCCCCCCTCGTTGATCAAAAACTTTGATATGCTTACTTCAGAATTTTTCGAATTCTCGCCAGATTGAACAATGGCTGGCCCACGCACATCTGGCCCGTAGAAAGACCACCCGCCGGTACCGGCGAGAATTTCTACCTGGGTCAGGAGAACATGTCCACCATACTGAATCAAAAAGTGAACCGATGGGGGACCAAAGGGCGCGAGGTCCCAACCATTCGGTCCAAGTCCTCCTAAAGCGCCAACCGAACCTGGCGCGAGGGTCTCCACAAAGAAACTTCCATTAGATGAAGGAGCAATGGTCGCTCGACAATCTCCCTCTTCTACGCCACGGCGAAGACTGGAGAAGGTTCCATCCGGCCTCGCCTGCCACGCTTCAATTGTGACAGCCTGATTCCCAGCCCACGACGGGCACGATATACTGTCACCAATTTCTGCAGGCGAAGAGCCTCCACATTTGTGAATTCTGCCATGGATGCGAATGACGGGGGGCTGACCCGAGTAGGAGGACCGCCAAAATGGCAAATGTGCCACGCGATGCCGCCTGGCTGAAAAACTCTCTTCTTTTAAGTCACAGATTGTCGCTTTTAGAGGAGCCTTGGACTTGTAGGCCTGGGCGGAACCTCCGCCTCTAGAATAAACAGAGGAGTTGGACGAAGGTGCAAAGGTGGGGCAAGCCGAAGACGCAGGACTATTACAGGGGCCATTCGTGCTGTTTGCGTTCTCTTCTAAATGGGGGGAGATCTCGCTACTGCAGGTGCCATTGGAGCAGGTGGCGTCGTCTGCCAAAGATGCTGCGACAAGGCATAGCAGAATGGATGGGCTTCGCCAAACCTTTACTTTGCGGCTCATCCGGGTGAAGGTCTCACCGATGCTAGTTTCAAGCAGAATAGGGTGGGGGGTCGGTAGATGGCTCCCCCACGAACGCCCTGGGACGTCTATCTGGGAGTGGACGAGTGGGGTCGTGGAGAGCGAAAAGTGAGGAGAAGCAAATAAAAAATACGAGATCGTACTCTAGTAAAAAGCAAAATACGAGCTAGTAGCCAAAGAACAAAGACCAAGAAGAGCGCGCGCGACAGGGAGATGTACTCGAGTATGAACTCTGACCTCGAAAAAAATGTGTACAGAGGTCTCCTACTAGTACATACTACTAGACTAGAGTACTGCTTCAAAGGTGTTCAAGGCAGTGCCCTCATTTTTGTTTTCCTCCTCCTCATTATCTCATCTACGAGCTCGTATCTGATCTCTGATCTCGCATCTTCATTCAGATTGAGCTCTTGCTCATTGTAAAGCAATTACAGATAGGTTCATCATCGCAGTACACGATGCGTCGTTCTAACATTGCCCCACCACCACCAACTATATTCGGCGGAGTTTGTTGCCGTCATCGATGTCGCCTCGCATCCATCTTGCTGGTCTTTGTATCGTTCCGCCATGCCCTCGTCGACTCCTCCTCGGTGAAGTGGCAGGCGGGTAAGGACCAGACCAGCGCCGAGAGATCAGGTAAGCTGAACGCCGCGACCGCTCCTAGGAGTCAGAAATACTGGGACGAGCACGCCATTGAGCGCCCAGAGTATGGCAAGACAGACGCCGAGGTCGCTGGAGAGCGCATATCTTCCGTGAAAGCGTCCCCCGTCGCTAAAGTATTTCTAGGAATGGCTATATCCGCAGCGCTATTGAGTTACTCGATGCGTTCAGGCATGATAATCGCTCCTTGGAATAAGGGAAGCCACCGACTCGGTGGCTCGAGGCAAGCTACGAGACAGGAAGATGCTAGAGCCGCTCGCCTCGCAAGGTTTGAGAAGGAAGATTAGGCGCGGCGATTTCCATAATGCAAAATGTAAATTCATCTTTTATTTTTAGTAGTATATAGCTACTTGTAATGGAAAAGTCTACCTCAATTCGGTGCAACGAGTCAAAATATCTTCTTCTCCGAGCCGAGGAACTTGAGATGTCTCAACATCTTGCCATATGCAACAAACAGGGACGCCTCATTCTGGTAAGGCACGCCATACTCCTCACATGTACTTTGCACAACATCATGAATGTAAACGTAATTCGTGTGGCAAATGCTCGGGAATAAATGATGCTCAATCTGGTGCGATAGCCCGCCAGAGAAGTGGTTCCAGAACCAGGATCCGGAGCTCCAGTTGACCGAGGTTTGACACTGGACGGCAGCCCAGTCATTGTATGGGACAAAAGAAATCTTTCCCCCCTTCGACTTCTTCGCAGCATCAGACCGGGTCTGTTCCATCGGAGTAACCCCCGAGACCGTCGTGGGACGGAAGTCGGCATTCCCGTCTTCATCCTTGAGCCCGTCGCCCTTCTTTCCGAACGAGATGCCCTCAATGACGTGATTCACGATGAACATGGTGGCGAGCAGCTCGCCGCAAATAAAGTGCCCGATGATGAAAAGACCAAGACCCTTCGAGATACCGTGAAAGTAACAAGGTAGACCAATCATGTAACCGCACGTCAGGACTTTCATGGTCCAGAACCGTAGCACGTTGAGCACTGAGCCGTACCGACAGTTGGCATCAATGTGATACAGACGTTTGCTGGTCGCAACCTCAACGTCCTGCTGCAATACCTTTGCCAGGGTCATCATCGCAAACAAAATTGGGGCATACAGATGCTGGTATTTGTGGTACCACTCCGGCTGGTGGTAGGGGTGCATCCTCATGGCAGGGAAAGAAGAAAACACGTCAGGGTCGGATTCTTGATCCTTCTCCGCCATGGGGCTGTCAACACCGGAAACCTTTCGGTCCTCTTCGTCCACATCCAAAACATTTGTATAGGGATGGTGCCCGAGCATGTGTTGAATTTCCCAGGTAAACCCTGAGGCACCGATCATATCTAGTGTCCAGCCCGCTACCTTGTTCAGCGCGCGGCTATTGGCGAACGCGCCGTGGTTGCCATCATGCTGGATGCAAGTCCCGACGAAGGCAGCGAAGACTCCCATGGACATGGACCAGAGGGTTGCAACCCAAAATGTCCTTTGCACGTACATGTTGTATAAACTGTACCAAAACCCACATAGAATGAAGATGGCCTTGATCCAAATCTCATACCCGCCCCTTCGAGCCAAGTTCAGCTCATTTAGCCGTTGAATGACCCTACGCTGCAGAGTGTTGTAAAAGTCAGAGTCCCAAGAGTAGAAGGACTTGGGGATGGCACCGTCCTTCATAGTTCCCACCTGCAGCTTGTCAAGGAGAGAAGAGGGGACGCCTCGTGGGTGGTACGTTTTCAATAGCACAGTCGCATCCTTACCCGCGGCCAGTAGGATGATGTCGCCGCCGGGATGGCGCTTGGCAAAGTCGGTGATATCAACGACCCGGCCATCAACACTGCACCAGGCGTCCCGCGGAACGTTGTGCCCTCTCAGCTCGTCCAGGGTGACGATGCGATCCTTCACGGACTTGTCCGCGAGAGCGGTCTCATCGGCTGGCTCAGGGATCGGGGTCCGAGCCTTGCACATGGCTTCTGAGCCTGCGGTTAAAACTTACGAGTTATGGAGGGTTCTGCCACTAGGGTTGGCTGATTCGTTCTGAACAGCTGTTTGGAGGAAATGCTTTGCAAGGGGCGATCGTCGATATAATCACACGCTCGTAATGCGTCACTGCTTTCGAGCTCGTAAACTGTGTACGACCAAAAAAATGCCGAACGTCATAGAATATATATATAAAATACTATGCATACTACGTACGACTCGTAGTAATGTTAATAATATTATTATTACCCCAGAATAATATTACTCTAGAGTATGCATACGAGGTTGACCGCGTGGCCGCCAGCGCAGCGCGCCCGGCGAAGAAAGAGAAAAAGGCAGATCCGGGTGCCTCTCCTTCGCGCCCATAACCTGATTCATGTGACTCCTCGACTCCTTGAGTCGCTCATCGATCACATGCAAACGGAAATGGCGGCCATGTTGGCGTCTGTTACCGGTTTCTCCGCCGCCGGCTCTGGACGAGCGGCCGTGGTTGGTGCCAGGAGCCCTTGGTTCAACTTCCGACGCACCGGCGTAGCATTCTCAACCAGCGGCGGCGGCAGCAGCGGATCTGGCGATCCAGACGCAGGCACAGGGGCAGATGCAGGGGCCTTCCGTCCTCGCCGGCGCGTGCCCCGCAGCTACCGCCCCCTCCAGCCCCGTCCCAAGCCCAAGGCCGCCAAGGGGCCGGCCAACAAAAGCGACTTCCTTTTTTTCAAGAATGATCCAAAGGCCAGACTCAATCCCGATTCGAAAGATCTCAACGAGCAGTTCGGAGGCGAGGCGGCCGACTTCCTCCGTAACGCCCGGCGGGAGGCCGAGCGTGGAGGCCCGATGGACATAGAGGCCCAGCTTCGCGCGATCGACTACCTGACTGCTCCACAGGGATCTACAGAGGACTTGATTGGAGAGCGCCGTGGCAGGATGGACGCATGGACAGAGGAGGAGAGGGAGAGCCTCGCCGGTTTCGACGACCTCATCGAGGAGGAGAGAATTCGCGGGCTCAAAATAAATGAGCACGATATGGAGGATATTCGTAAGCCGAAGGACCTCATCCGCAAGCCCAAATTTGATCCAAACCAAAGGGCCTTTGGACAGTGGTGAGTGCAATGGTTCTTAAGACCTTTTGATTGTTCACCTTCTAGTTAGCTGCACTGAGATTGGGCCAACTTACATTGATTAGCATGAAAATGAAGGCCTCACCTTTCTTTTCCCTTTTCTTCTTTTTCTGCAGGTCTGAAACTATCATCAGGGTGGATCGCGTCCAAAAGGTGCAGAGGGGTGGAACCATGGTCCGCTACCGCGCCTTGGTCGTTGGAGGCAACGCACACGGATGCGCGGGGTTTGGTATTGGCAAGGCTGCGAGTCCAGCCGAAGCGACCCAGGTCGCCGTTAGAATGTGTAAACGCAACGTCTTCTTTGTCGATCGCTATCAGGGATCCGGCCTTTCGTTCGACCTCGCCGGGAAGCACAATTCTTGCCGTGTCCTGCTTCGGTCAACGGAGCCCAGCGTTGGTCTCAAGGGACATGATCTTGTTTGTCTCATCCTTACTTACTTCGGAATTACGGACTGTTCGGCCAAGTCCCATGGCAACCGCAACATTTATAATGTTGTGAGAGCTACATTCAAGGCAATTATGACTCACGAAAGCCTGGAAGAGATTGCCCTTAAGCGAGGGAAGCGTCTGCTCAATATCGAGAGAGCAAAGAGATTGCAGATATAATAAATGTACAACAATGAATTGTACAAAATAATGGAGTCTGAAATTAGCTAATTATAAGGATAATTAATACGTTCCATGCCTTGAAGCTATAATAAGCATTTAAAAGCTATCGTCAAATAGCTTTAGACTACATCAGCCTCAGCTAGGGATGAAAGTAAGGCGTCGTGAATCTTTCCGTTCGATGCGCAAATCTTCCTCGTCCTGAGCGTAAATGGAGTGCCTGTTAAATCTGTAAACTGTCCTCCAGCTTCCTGGATGAGAAGGGCACCAGCAGATATATCCCAACTAGACAAATCATATTCCCAATATGCAGTCAGTCGTCCATTGGCAACCCATGCAAGCATCAATGCTGCACTTCCCAGCATGCGAATCGTTCGCACCTTGGGCATCAAGACCTTGATACCCCTCAGACTCATTTCGAGGCTCTCTGGAGCAGGCGGGCTGCCCATCGCAACAATCGCATCGCCGATCTCCTCCTGCTCCCCAACATTGATAGATTTTCCATTCAGGTATGCCCCGTGACCCTTGATGGCGGTGAACATTTCGCCGCGATGAGGGTCAAAGATTACGCCGACGACCACTTCTCCCTTGTAGGCAACGGCAACGGAGGGCATACACAGCGGCATTCCATGGACAAAATTACTTGTACCATCAATTGGATCCACGATCCAAACATAATCATTGGACTTGGCAAGAATGGCGTCCAAAGCAGCGGCACTGGCCTCCTTACCGGGGAGAACATCTTCCTCTCCCAAAAAGTCATGAGCTGGAAAAGATTCCGCCACTGTCTCCTTGATTGTCTTCTCGCAGAGCGGATCAATGAGCGTGAGCAGATCCTTGCTGTTGAACTTGGTCTTGGTGACCTCAGCTCCTCCGGCATTCCCTAGAATAATATCTCCGGCCTTTTTTGACGCAGCCTTGGCAACCTCAAGGATGGCCTCTAGCTCATCCGCTTGCAGCAAGGGATTCGTGGACATGGCAAGACTTGATACGCTGACCGGACTACTCTGCCTTCCCCAGACAGCAGTACCGACAGAAAAGGAATACGCCGATAGCGGAATTTCAAAAACGAGTAACACGGAAAGATAGTTCAAGACGAATTGCAACAACATAACGTTGGCTTGGCCAAGCGACGGACGGTCAGCTGTGCTTCAGCGCAAATAATGTGCGAACGGGCGAAACAGAAGGGGCTCGCGAAAGTAGCGGAAGTGGAATTTGTTTTACGTGCCGAGGAAGTACGTCATGGGCTTCACTGGATCATGTCAAGCATTTATGCATACAATGTATGTAGAGTATGCAGAATAATATTACTAATAATATTATTATCTTTACTTATGCCATATGGATACATACGTATACTGCGAGTGGTATACGCTCGTACGCTCGTAATAATATACACACACACATATATATTATTCGACTCGTAATGCATGGGCTCCCCCGGTCGCGTTCCGCCCTCTTAATTTTTGACTGCGTGCTTCCATCAGAGAGCTGGCCAGAATACTTTATTTGTAAGCTAGCTATAGTATTCCATCTTTGCCTACTTCATATCGTTATAGACCTAGCTAATGAATTTAGCTCGGATGATGCCAGCAACTACCCGCAGGAACATCACTTCATTTCGGCCTTCAAATCCAATCGATCTAGCCTCCTTTCGCGGAGATCATCCCGAATGGCCACTAGTTGGACCGTCCAGAACAACCGAGAACCTAGGGGGATGAGGTATGGCGCATACCCGTTTAGGCCGTACCCCAGTACCGAGGGGATATCGAGCTCTCGCACCTCCCCCACGCACATGCCCTTGATTCCCAGGTCGACTCCCTGCACCACCTCTCCGTCGCCCAGCCGGAACAGGCCCCGACCGCCGCTTCGCCTCGGGTCTGGACCTTCGCCTTCGGACGTGTCGTAAACGAGGCCGAGCCTGCCCCCGATCCTGGCCTCGTACCGCACCTCAACGACGTCCCCCTTCTTGGACTTGGCGGCGCAGGGCGCCTCGCCCTTCTTCACCGTCGTTATGGTCATCCCGGCCCCGCGCCTCCCGTTCACATCGACGTCGATGGTTCTTGCCAGGTCGGCAAGGCGGCTCTGCTCCTCAGCCGCAACCAGGCCCTCCACGGGGGTGCTGCGCTCGTCCCCCAGGGAGTAGAACTGCAGGGCGATCGGGTAAGGTCCATTGGCGATCCTCTCCCTAACGGCCGCCGCGCTCTGGTAGTTCAGCAGTACCATACCCGTCCGGGCCCCCTGCTTCTCGGCCTCCCCAGCCCCTCCCTTGGCCAAGTCGAGCGCCGACTTGACGAAGACGACCCGCCTCTTGTCGCCCCCTACCGTCGTGTCGCCCAGAACGAGGGAGGCCTTTACCTCGGGGGAGTCAAGGACGACGGTTGCCATGTAACGCGGTTCCACGATCTGCGGTGGAGGGGCGATGGAGAGGGGCGGCACAGCAGGGGTGTTATCGGCGGCGGCAGCGTCCCCGGGTGAGACGATGGCCGCGGCGGCGGCGGCCAATGGCAGGCTGAGGAGGCCAACCACGAGGGTCCTCCGGACGCCGGATACTCCGTCCCCACGCCCATAGTGGTTGCCGCCGCAGGCGCGGGTGGGCAGGCCGCCGCCAGATCCAATGGACGAATCATCCGCGCGGACGCAACCGCCATGCGCCGGTGGGAGACCGAACCCAGCCTGCAGGGCCACTACAGTCGGAGCGGACGCTGCTGCGGCCGCGAGGAGGAAGTGACAGGTGATTCCCGCCATGGAGGAGCGGCGGCGGCAGTTTACGCGGATCGTTGCCGGTGTCATGGTCGGTGGGTGCAGCATGAAGAGTGATGATTCTGCCGGTATCCGGAAGCTCAAGGAAATCTTTCTTTATTTTGAGGCCAAACACATACACACAGAGTAGCTAGAACTAGTATAGATCGCGGTAATACTAGCTAGTAGAGTAGTATGCATACCTCGTAGCTAGCAATACATGCCATACTGCTGGAGTAATTTTTACTCTTTTTGAAGAGGAATTTTTGCATCCGGGAATACTCCTAAGTAGATTTCGTTCCTTTTTTTCAAGAAAGAAAGCAAACATCATTTAGGGGATAAAATTAAATATAATATACGCTCGTAATATATATAATACGACTCGTATATACTAGCTAGACTAGCTAGTATACGCTCGTATGTATACTAAGAGCATACTCTAGTAGTAGTATGCATACTTTCTTGTACTCCTAAGTACTACGAGCTCGTAGAGTAGATAGTATGCATAGATGATTTTTCAAGAGATCATCGAAACCGGGTTTGAGTTCGCTCACCTCGCTCAGCATGTCGTGACCCAAGAGTTCATCCCCGCCAGCGTTCCCAGCTGTACCCGGATACTTTCTTAGGTATAACGGCATCCCAGTAATATTAATGGCACCGGAAGAAAGTACCCAAGCCCCAGCAAGAACGATGGTAGCGGACGTAAACTCGTCGACGAAAGCAGGAGGTACCTTCCCCTCAGCCGACGAGGAAATGGGATTATCAGACAAATGGAGAATTCAATTCGATGGCGTGCATGACAAATCATCAGGCTCAAACACTGTAAGCTTCGAATCCTACGACGCCAATGTTGGCCGGCACTACAATAGACAGGTACTAAATTCCCGCTCCCATCCGGTTCCGCAAGGCGCTCCATCCTACCGCACCCGTCCGGAGGAAACCACGAGGCGGATAAGCCTAGCTTCCAACGGAAACTACAGGACGCCGCACGGCTCCCGACCCGACCTTGACTTGGTCCTTTCAATGGAGCGAACGCTCTTCGCGGCGCTGAACAATGCATGGCTGCTCGCCCTCGGTGGAGTTGGCCTCATGTCCGTCGGGAACGGCGACGCGCGGGCCATACGGGGAGGCGCCGTCATCATCATTGGGGCGATCATCTCCGCCGTCTCCGCCATGGTGATGCACGCGACCCGCATTACTGGATTCAGCAGAGACCGGACCGCCGGAGTCTGCGGCTCGGTCCTTTGGACGTTCCTGGTGGTATCTCTGACTCTGGCAACACTGGCCCTCGAGCTTAACTTTGGAATTACGTACCCGTACTTGGAGAGGGAGCAAGCAGTGACGATAGTTGAAACGGCTGGGAACGGTGGGACTTGATCCGGAGAGGGAGAAAGTTTGTATTTGACGACCCAGTTCTAGCCCATCCAAGGAGGACCATTCCTTTTGGAGCAAGTCGTGGAACTGGTGGGGGACAGTTTTGTTTTAATGTACAGTATGTCGTATGCACACAACTGCACTTCAACTGGGTAATCATACTACACACGTAGAGTAGTATGTATACTACGAGTCGTAGCTAGTAGGTACTAGAGTACGACTTAGTATCCATACCGGCCGGTATGTATGCATACTAATAGTAGTAGTCTACTTATGCATCCTGCATAGATATTACATCATACATTATTCACGAGCGCGTACTATTCCTAGCTACTGTATGGTAATATAATATTATGATGTCTAGTCTAGTCTAGTACTAATTCTAGTAGTACTGTAGTACGCGCGTGTACTTCTAGTAATTCTAGTAGCTACTCTACTCTAGCTAGTAGTAGTAGATCTACTCGCCGCGTCGACCGAAAGTCCCACCGCGAAAGTCGTAGAATTCCGTCGCCAGCTTGGGTTCCACCCCGACGGCCCTCTCCCAGAGCTCGGCCATGTCCTCCCTGGCGAAGAACTCGGCCAGCTCCGGAGGAAGCGGCGCAACGATGCGGATCCTGCCATCCCCGTCCCCGTCCTCTGTCCCCTCCATCGGCGGCAGGTCGAGGGAGAGGCAGTGCAGGCCTAGCCGGTCCAGCCCCCGCTCCGTCCTCCACCACCGGTTGGCGTGGGAGTCCCCGTGCTGGGTGTCCCCCAGGATGGGATGGCCCAGGGGAGAGCGGGCGTGGCGGCGGATCTGGTGCGTCCGTCCCGTCCGGGGACGGCAAAGGAGGACCGAGCAGGCGCCGGGGACTCGGCCGTCCCCCCAATCCCCGTCCCCGTCCCCGTCCTCGCCCACGGTGGTTCCCGAGGAGAGGAGGACGAAGTCCGTTTTGGCCTCCCTCACGATGCCATCCGTCCCCCTCAGGGGCCGGTCCACCGTCACCCGATCGCCCGGCCCCATCCCCGCCATCATCCCCGCCGTCTCCGTCACGTCCCCCCTCACCAGGGCGAGGTATCCCTTGACGGCATCTCCCGAGGTGAGGGAGGCCTGCAGCCTCGCCGTCGTCCCTGCATCGAAGGCGATCAGGATCGCCCCCGACGTCCTGTGATCGAGGCGGTGGACGGGGAAGATCCTCCTGGACAGCTGCCTCCTGAGCAGTCCCCGCAGCACGGGCCTGCCCCTGGGGGTGCCCCGCCCCCTGTGGACCGTGAGGCCCGCGGGCTTGTTCACGCACGCCCACCCGTCCTCGTAGCGGAGGACGGGGATCCGCCGCCGCCGCCGCCGGGGGGGGGGGGGGGGAAGAGGCGCGTCGCCGGCGGGACGGACACCGCCGCCGCCTCGGGAGGGGCGCGGATCTCCCGCGGCCGCCGCTCCTGGCCCCGGCCCCGGCCCCGGCCCCGGCCCCGGCCCCGCGCTCAGGGCGGAGGAGGTGGGCGGGCGAACCAGGACGAGGACGAGGACGAGCGCGAGGAGGGGTAGGGC
>Ga0315315_10005128_pt1 | contig 12078 bp, 5 predicted proteins | sample M140m3416metaG_FD_203699 | JGI IMG/M metagenome (GOLD analysis project Ga0315315, IMG submission 203699) | Ammonia-oxidizing marine archaeal communities from Monterey Bay, California, United States - M1 40m 3416 | ecosystem: Environmental > Aquatic > Marine > Intertidal zone | place: USA...
GACAACGCTAGAGAAAGCAATAAGTCACAACCCAAAATTGTTACATAATTTAGAAACACATTACCACAATATAGAAAAATTATATAATGATAATTTAGATTTAGAAACAATAAGAGAAGAATTACAGATAGTAGAAGAAGATTGGTATCCAATGCAAGATGTTATATTTGCTAAAGAATCTATATATAGATGTAATAATATATTTGGAGAAGTTCTTTATTACAAAGGCTGTAATATATCAGGGAAATCACAGGAGATAAAAGATGATGACCAACAAAGTTAGTTGTAATATAGATGCAGCAGATGGTGTAGATGATTTAGAGGTATGTTCAGCATTAAATTTACCTAAAGAATTAGCTTATACAATGGATATAAATCCTGCTGCAATTAAAGTTATTCACGCAAGAAATGTTGATGCCGAAACTAGAGAAGGAATTTCTAAAGGATTAAGCCCAATACAAGCTAAAAAAGATGCTATTAAATTTGCTAATGAAATGCAAAGAAAAGTAGAAAAGAAATTAAAAGCACAAGGAAAACCTATTGCTTAAATTAAAAAACCCCCATAGAAATTAATCTATAGGGGTTTATTTTTTTTTTACTTCCTGTTAGCTAAAAAATCAGCAAACGTATTTTTACTATCTAAAGGAACGCCTTGATTAAGAGCAGAAGGACTACTACTAGCAGACATAATACCTTCCATTAATTCATCATAAGCTTCTGGAACATAAGTTTGAAAAATACTACGTTCTTCCATTGCTTCATCAGCTTCTTTTATTCCTCTCTTTTTATCTTCTGGAGTATAACTACTAGAACCTTTATAAAAATCATTAGTTACTGCTCGCATTTTATTAATTCTATTTTTTAATTGACTAAATTTTTTCTTATGAGTTGGATCTTGTATATCACTAGCATCAATACCATAAATTGCATCTTCCCAACCTTTAGTAAGTTGAGAGAAAAATTTATTATTTTTCATTACAGCTGCAAAAGCTTTATTGTACTCTTCCATATAATGTTTTCTCATTTGAGGTTCTATTAAACCAGCATCCCATACAGAAACAAAATAATTCATTTTATTAGCTTGAACTGTACCTTCTGGACCATACTTTCTCCACAATTCATTAACAGTTATTGATTGTATTAAATCATCTAATCCATGGATACTAATAACAGGCATACGACTTATTGCTTTACTTCTTATACCCTCATCATTATCAAAATCTAAAGCAGTTACTTCTCTAGCTAGGTTTGGTTGAGGAACACCTGCTTGATAAGGAATATTAGTTTCTAAAACATTTATACTTTTCCATTCATCAGGCACATGCTCATCTAACATTGATTTAGTCATACCATCAACCCAGGGTTTTGTATAAACACTGTCTAAGTCTTGAGGTTCTTTATAAATCATTTGAGGTGGTTTAAAGTTTACATAAGGACTTCTTTGTTCTTGAGCCGCATATAGCCTATCTTTTTGAGCAAAGTCTGCAAACAAAACTGAAATCTTAAAAGCTTCTCTCATATTTTTAGCGTATTCATATACATTGTTATCAGATTCGTACATAGAATCTGTATATATTTTAGCTAAAGCATTAAGTTGTTTATAAGCATTTTTAGAAAACACTAATCTATAACTAGTAGGATCAATAGATATTTGACCTTTAAAAGCATCACTTTTATTCATCCTTTGTATTAAATCATTTGTTTGTTTAGGGCTTAAAGTTTCTTCAAAATGTTTTTTAATTTCTTCAGTAATAGAAATAACAGAACCTGCTTTTCCTTGCCCATAACTAGCTCCAACTAATCCTGTTTTAGCAAAACCTACAGACCTATCCCATAATTCACTTAAATCATGATTATCATCTGCAAATAAAAACTTAACTAATTGAATAAAATCTTTATCATTATCAGCTTTAATTATACCTTCAATTTTTTCTTGAGCAGTTTTTGATGTAGCTTGATAAAGCTTTGGTAAAGCAAATCTAGAATCTGCTCTATCATCTTCTTCTCGTTTTTTCCACCATACTTCACTCATTGGTAAACCACCAGCATAAAGACCATGCCAATTACCAATCATTGAAGCTTGAATAGTTGGTCCTGATTGAGCAGCATCTATTTCACCTATAAGTTTAGTAGAGAACTCATTCATTTGAGGATTTTCTTTAGCTTTAAGATAGTTATCTAATGCTCTAAGTGCTTCAAGTGAATGTAAACCTTCTTTAACAGCTTTAGAATCTTCTAACATCTTTACAGTTATATATGCAGGATTGTTTCCAAGACCTTCTACACCTTCTTTAGGAGGAAGAACACCTTCTTGAGCAACCATATTTAAAGCAGCACCTAACCTTCTCCAAGGATGATTACCATCGTTCATAATTTGTTCTATCTTTCTATCAATTGCTTCTGGTACGTGGTCTGCATAACCAGTTAAGCCCATAACAGTATAAAGAAAAGTTTTCTCATCTTCATTTAATTTTTTACCTGTAGGGGTTTTAAAAATAAAAGAAGCAAATCTAGGAATAGTTAAAGCTCTCATAGGTTTCATGTCAGACATTAAATTACTATCATGTCCTTGTCTTCCAGAACTTCTATCTTTAATATCTTGATACCATGTTTTTCCGTCAGGAGAATTTTGTCTTATCCATTCATCTTCTTGAAGTATCATTTGAAATTGTTCTGGCTTAATACCTAAACCATAATTTAAATAATCAGCCATATTATTGTCTTGTTCACTTAAAGTATAAAGGCTTCTCATTAAATTTACACCAAGAGGGTTTAACATCATTGGAAAACTCTCTGTTATTTCTTTATAATTTTGTCTAATAGGGCTTGTACCTGAAGAACGTTTACCAACTAAAGTTGCATATATATTTCTTGCATCTTGTTCAGATTTAGGAACAACTCTAACATGTTTTCTAAAATTAGGTTGTAATAAATCTCTAACTCCTTGACTTAAAGCTAAAAATTCACTCAAGCCTTTATCTATTTGTATATCTTCTACAAGTTTCCAAACCTTACCGTCATCTATTAATTCAAATTGATCATTTATATTTGAAAAGTCTTGTTCTTCTGCTCTAAAAACATCAAAACCCATTTCAGGGTTATAACCTTTTAAAGCACCTGTATGACTTTTTATATTATCATTAGCTTCTATTAAACCTAATACAGCATTTCCTACAATTTGTTTATCTACTGCACTGTCAAATTCTGCTCTAGTAACAGCTTCTATATAATCACCCATTCTTTCATATAAAACTTTTTTCCTAGGTGTTTCAGCTCGTCTACCTCCTTCAGAAGTATATAGTTCTGGATCAACAGGGTAAGTTTCCCACTCATTTGTTGTCTCATTAAGCTTACCTTTTTCTTCACTATATCTAGTAAACTTTGATTTTTGTTCTACAGAATGGTCTGCAAATCTAGCTTCTTGTAAAGCCCGGTAATAAGCTAATACTAAACCAAAATAGAATTGTTCGTTTTGTAAAGCATCTATGCTACCAGCATATCTAGCAAATACATCTATAAGTTTTTCAGCATCAGCATCTCCTTTTTGAAACCCTTGCATTAAAAAACCTTGTAATTGTCTAGTGTCTGCCCACATTTTTTTCATTACTGAATCAACGTCTTGATGAGTAGCTACATCATAAGAGTTTCTTCTTTGTTTAAAACCTCTTCCAAATTCATCTGTAGTAAGTTTTTTAGGAACTCCTACTTTGCCAGTACCATCAGCTGCTGTTACAGGTATTGTTCCTTCTTGAATAAGCCTAGCAACTTCTTCTGATTGCTGTGCTTCATCCATCCAAGTACCTTTAGAAGCTTCTAATATAGGTCCTGGTGGTGTAGAAAATTTATACTTATCAGTAAAATTCATATTAGGGTCAAAACCTGTTTCCATAATTGCATTACGAACTAATGGATCATTTATTCCCATTGCAGAAGGTGAAATAGCAGATTGATTTCTAGTTGCAGAATTAGCAGCCATTTGAGCTGCAAAAGCAATAGCCTCTGCTTTTCCTTTATTATCAATTCTTGAATAAATCTTTTTACCTTCATCGTCCTTAACAACCTTTCTATTTGGCGGTCGAAGTGGATTTTTATAAGCTTCTTCCATGTTAGCTCTAGGTTCATTTACTAAAGCTGTCATTACAGAAGGATCTACTGCCCTAGGAGTAATAACCTGTTCACCTTTTGATATAGCTAAAGCAGCATCAGTTAATTGTTGTTTAGCTACTTTGTCTGCTTGTTCATCAGTCCAGTTAGCGCTTTCATCCATGCGCCCAGAAAAACCATACTTACCTGCCATATTTATTCTCCATCATTTAAATTACCTGCTAAAAGCTTAGCCATAAATTGTCTTTGTTGTGTAAATGTACCAGCAGGAGTAACTTTTAAATATTGATTTAAAGCTCTTTCACCTTCTCCTTCTGAAGCCCATTTACTTCCTTTAATTAAAGAGTCTACAGCACCTGTTATTGGTCCAAACTCCGCCCAAAATTTATCAGCTAAATTATCTTCTTCTGATTTATATAATGGAAATATAAAATTAAATATTCTTTCTGTTTGACCCATAAGACCAGAAGCCATTATACCTCTTTGAATATATTCTGCGTCTGAAAGCCAAGAAGGTTTATCACCATATTTAACTTCATCTTTGAGTGCTTGTGCTAAAAAAGCTATTGCAACAGCCCCCATCATTACTGCAGCAGCATTTACTTGTGCTTCCGGAGTACCTTTTCCTACTAAATCTCTTAATATAGGTCTAGCAATCTTAGAAGAAAATTGTGCTAAGTAACCTTGAAACATAAACAATAATCTAGTACGACCGTCACTATACATAGGAGGTCTTTTACCAGGATCAGGGTTAACTAGGGATTGGTCTACAAAATTACTCCTTGCTATATCTAAATTTTTAGCAAGTCTTGTACCTATATCTTTTATATCTTTTAATTCTTTAGCATCTGATTTACTAAGAGCATTTAACCATTCGTCAAATACAAGTTCTGGATTATCTTCTAATATAGGGTCTACAATAAGAATATTATTATACCTTCCCTTACCTGTATTACCACCATAAATATTCATCTTAGCACTAGTAAACCATTCTTCTAAATGTAACATTGATGTAGCAGTGTCTACTGGATCTACACCTGCGTTTCTTAATTTTTCAAAAGCAATTGCTTCTTTATTAGTAGCAACCATTTGAGAAACTAATTTTTGTAATTTTTCTACATTTTCAAATCTACCTGTGTCGAGCAAGTTTATTCTTTCAACATCTATAGTGTTTTCATAATCTAATACTTGTTGTTCTGTTGCATTCTCAGGTAAAACATTATTTTTTCTATAATTGTCTTCCCATTGTTTTATTGTTTTTATAATTAAATCAGTAGTATCAGCAAACTGAACTGCTAACCAATCATCAGCAATAGAATCTCTCCCCATCCTTACAAATGTTGTGTAAGGTGTAAGCCCTGTCCACTTATAAAATGCAGGCATAGCTTTAGCTTGCATCCAATGCTTTCGATCCATACCATATTCAGCGTCTACAATATGACCAGCAGTATATTCTTTACCTGTCATACCTCTAGCAACTTGTCTCTTATACATCTTATCTAAAAAAGCAGTGTCAGCCCAATTACCTTCTGCATTATGAATCTTTTTCATTTGAGATACCATAGATTGCTTAGTTAATTTTGCTAAATTTTTTGTAGCTTTAACAAACATTCTCTCACCGTTAACAGTTAACCCGCTTGTATCTCTAAACATTAATGCTAATTCTGGTAATGAAGATATTACAGCCATTGCCATAAATGCAAAAGAAAGAATTGAACCTGTGTGGGCAGCAACAGCTCTACCTGTTTCGCTTTTTATTTTGTGATACTCGCCCATGTGTAATTCTTGGTGTCTATATAATTCATGAGCTATAAGAGGCATATATTGGTCTACACCTTCTTGACCATATTTTTCTAGAACTTCGTCTCTTATAGATAATATTTTAGAATTTAATCTAGATCCACCAAAGCCTTTTGATTTCATATCAGTAACATAATGCGCTATTTCAGTAGCTCTTGTTAATGTTGCTTCATAATCATTTGCTTCCCAAAGGTCTTTAAAAGCCTCATCATTGTAGTCAATTCTTTTCTTTAAATATGCTGGCTTTTTAATTAAAAATTGTGTATCAGCCCATTCTTGGTAATCCCAACCAGTAGGAGTACCTTTTATTTTTTCATATTCAAATTCTGCATCAGCTTTAGAGTGACCATTTGCTACCATTGCATTTATATAAACTTCTTTATTATCTAAAACTTTTTTAGAACTTAATTTATTATTAAAAAATATACCTAAGCTCCATTGTTCCTTTTTTACTGAACCATCTGGTTGTACTATATCTACTTCTTCTTTTGAAACACTATAATTTTTATCTACTTGTCTTATTAATTCAGCTTGAGATTCTTCATATTGATGTATTTCATTTAACGCTGTACCAAAAACAACTTCTAACCCCTTATATTTAGGGTCTATTTTTCCATTTACTATGTAATCTTTTATAGCGTTAAAAACAATAGCACGATTTTTATCAGTGTTTCTTAAAGGTTTTCCTCTTGTTCTCATGTGGCTTATAACATAATCAAGAGTATTTTGTATTTGTTCGTGCGCTTGACCTTCCATGTTTCTTCTTTGCTGAGGCATTGTTTCGCCTGCAATAGTTCTTCCAAAAGGAGAACCAATATATTCACCTTCTGCTCTTAAAGTAGTTAAATTATTCCAAACATCTCCAAGTTCTATTGATGTTACTTGCATAGGAGCTGAAATCCATTTTCCTTTTAATAAAAAATCAGAAGCCCGAGAAGTACCAGATATTTCTTTTAATTTTCTTTTATGAGTGTTTACCCAACCTAAAACTTCTTGTGAATTTGCTTCATTTTTAGTAAAAATATTTGCTTCTTCTGTTTCTTGTGTACTAGAATCTTCTCCATAAAAACTTTTTAAATCTGATTCTAAACGTTTGTTATTAGCTTCAACAAGTTTTGTTTTTTCTTCAGAGCTTATATCACTATTAAAAATATTTTCGTTTACTTTATTATATAAAGCTCTTAAATAAACTCCTACATATTGTTCTCCAAAATTTTCTTTAATAACATTTAAAAATACGTTATCAACATCAGCTCTTTTAGGTGTTTTTAAATCTCCTGCAAGATTAAGAGCCTTGTCAACTACTTCTTGTGATACTTCAGAATCTAAAGGTATTGCTTCTTGGTCTCTTTTAGTAGAAGCATTAGCAGTAAGAGGCATTTGTTTACTTTCGTTTGGATCTAAATGTCTTGTTGCCATTTCTTCAAGAATTTCGTTCATAGTTTGAACAGGACTAAGGTCTACAGTTGTATTTTTACTACCTAAATATTGGTCTTGTCTTACTGAAGTAGAGTAAGGTTGTTTTTCAGTAAATGCAGCTTGCGCTCCAGACATACCACCACCTAATAATGCTCCAGCTGCAACTGCATTTTTAATTACAGTAGTAAATCCGTATTCAATTATTTGTCCATCTTCATTTCGAACATCTTCAAAGTTAAATTTTCTTTTTGACTCTGGAGTTCCAAGATAAGCACCAATAATTTGTGTAGCTTCTTGCATACCTTCAGTAGTACCTTCTCCTATAACACCTGCTCCTGCTCTTTTAGCTACTTGAGCAGAATAAGCAGCCCATATAGCGCTGTTTTGATTAAAGTCTTTTAACAACCTTAATATTTCTTCTCTTTTTCCAGCTTCAATAACTGCTTTAGCTTCTTTTCTAGTAAGAACTTTACCTGTTTTAGTGCTTTTCTTACCTGACTTTACTAATTCATCTATTGCTTTATTAACACCTTTTCTTGTAGCAAGGTCTTGGGGTTTAACTAATGTAAATACAGCTCTACCACCAATTCTTTCCCAAGCAGATTGTAAAGCACCTGCAAACAAAGCTATTGAAGCAGAATTTTCATCTGGAGTTCCCTCCATTTCATTCCAAGTCTGACCAGCATAAGTTAAAGCCATTGAAGCTATAGAATAAGGAGCTAAACCCGGTATAAAACCTGCAGCCATCATACCAAAATAAGGCAAGCTACCGCCTAAAGCTCCTGATGCCCAAGAAGTAAAATCTTTTAAGGAGTCTATGTCATCAATATTATTTACCCATCTAGGTGCCATACCCATTTGTCTAGCTTGAAGTTCTTTACCTTGTCTACCATATTTTTCTAAAGATTCTATGTCTAATTTAGCACCAGTCATTTCCATAATACCATAATAACCAGACTGAATACCATCTAATCCACTAGAAAAAGCAGATTTAAAAGGACTTTTAGCCTCATTATATATATTGCGATCGCTGTGCCTATATACAACACCGCTATGCAATTGTGGTTGGTAATCTCTTTCAGTTACTGCTTTTGTTTTAGCAAATTTAACATCTAATTGAGAAGAAATATTTAAATCTTCTCTAAGTTTAGCATAATAAGGGTCTTGACCATCAGGGTTTCTTTCTCTAGCGTATATCCCCTGCTTCCAAATTTGCACATCTTCAGGACTAACATTACTACCCCTAGGGACAGCTAACCCCTCATAATAAAGTTTAGAAGCTATGCTAATACCGTCATCGTCTTCTATTCTAATTAACTCTCTTTCACTATTACCTTTATAATTTTTTTGTGAAGCAGCTTTTTGACCTAAAGATATATAATTTTTAAAACCCTTGTCGTTAATTACGTCATGTAATATTCTTTTTTGTTCTAAACCTTGATTAGTACTAAACAAATCACCTTCTTCATAGCCTACTTCGTAGGTGTCTAAGCCAGCAATACGACCTAAAGTACCATCTTTACCCCTAAGACCGTCACCATCTACAACTTCTCTTTGTTGCCCGTCATTAAAATCAAGCCAAGTACTCATAACTTTTTCCTTTGTTTATTGTGCTAATAATCGTTGGTTTCTTGCATTAAACATTTTATAAACTTCTGCATAGAAATAATCAGGATAATTATCTAAATTATTAAACTTACCACCCTGTCCTTTTTCTTCTTTAGACCATTTCTTGAAAATATCTTTTTGTATTATTTGATTTTTCTGGAAATCTTTTTCTAAGCCATCTAAAAAATGTAAAGCCAAAGTTGCTTTTGCATATTGTTCTGGTTTATTTTCTGGATCAAGTGGAATTAAATTAGCACCAGAACCGTCTATTAAACCATGCATACCTTCAAAGAAAACCATTGGCGTAGTAATTTCAGGTAATTTTTCTTTAAACCAAGTCCATGGTTTCCAAGCACTCCTGTCACTTGATGGTTTGCCTGCTATGTTTTTACTATAATTTTCCCATTGACCGTATGCACCTATTAATCTGTCTTTAGCTAATGCCATTTTTGCAGCAACTTCATCTAAAGACTCTCCGGGTCTTCTAGAGTTTTTCATTTGAGTCGCTACTGCATTAAACATAGTTGTAAATTCTGCAGTTTCTTCTAGTGAATTAAATTCATTATCTATAAGAGAATATAATTCCTTTTCTAATTTTACCATTTTTTCTATATAGGTAAGTTCTGCAGCAGCGTTAGCAGATTTTCTAGTTGCATCTCTACCCATAGTTAAAAACTTAAGTGTAGGATCATTTGGATTTGCTCCTAATTCTGCTATAGCAGCATCCCACATATCATCTGTCATATTTGGACCATATTCTTTTAACAAGTCCATCATCTGATCGTTCTTAGCATCTTGTTCTTCTTTAGCTAATCTTTGTGCTTCTACTTGCGCACCAAAACCATATGTAATTGCTTCACCGACATCATAACCCATAACTAAAGCACTAGCAACGCCAATTAAAGACTTATATAATTGTTCGTCAACATCTTTTATATAACCAGCTTCTTCTAAAAATTGTTTATAATCTTGAGCCATTAATTCTGGACTAAACTTATGATTATCTAATTCTTCTTGTAATGCTTTTAATGCTTTAGCACTACCGTGTGTTGAATCAGCTGCAATAGTTTCAATTTGAGCTTCAGCTTCTGGATCGTTAGCTGGGTCGCTATAATTAGGTAATGTTTGGCTTTCTGTTGTATTCCCATCTTCAGTAGTTATTTCAGGAAACTTTATTAGATTACCATTTTCGTCAAAATTAGCAGGTTCTATTTTTTTAATTGTAATTTCAGGAGACTCAAAAGTTTTTAACGTTTCTTCATCATTTGTTAAATCAAATTTCATTCTTCCATTATCATCAGTTGATATATTAAATATACCTTTACTGCTTGAATCACCACCAAAATCTTCTATTACACCTGCTCTAAGAGCGTCTAACCAATCTTGACCTGCTTCATATGCTTTCTCTGCTTTGTAAGCTTCAATTGCATCATTTTCATTTCTAGTATCAGTATAAGGAACAAAATCAGTATTATTTGTACCATCTAATTGACCTGCTATAAAACCTGGAACCAAATTATTGTCAGTTAAATTAACAGTAGTAGGATACATTTCAGATAATGTCATTCCAAGAGCTTCCATTTCTTCTTTTTTGCTATTCCTATTATAATTTGCAATATCATATTTTTCTTGTTCTTGCAAAGGTAATAAACTGTAAGCGTTAGGTGGTCCAGCTGGAACCATTTCATTAAGAAGTTCTAAATTTTCTGACATTGATGGTGTAAATAGGGATTGTTTATGCTTACTACCGTCTTCTGAAGTTTTAACTACTTCTTGAAAAATACCTTTTTCATCTTCTTTTGTAGTATGTATAGTACTGTTTCCCATAATATCTCCTGTTTAATTTTGCCACCATGCTCTAATAACATTTCCGGCATCTCCAAATTGTCTCTTTGTTTCATCTAAATAATCTTCAAAACTAAAATCATTTATTGCAGATTTGTCTTGGTCTTTTCTTCTCCAACCCCAAGAATAACTATCATTAGTTCTATTTTTAAAATAACCGTATTCCATATCTTCTCTTTCAGGACCAATTTCAGTTAATTGTTCTAACAAATTAAAAAGTCCAACATCTCCACCTTCAATTATTTTTGAAAGTTCTTCCATTTTAGTTAATTGTTCTTTAGTAGGTGGGAATGTTTGTTTTGCAATAATTTTATTTAAAGCTTCTATATCAAATTTAGCTTGTTCTTTTTCATCTAATAATTCATTTGTTTTATCTTTAGCAGGAGTTAAAGTAAGAGTATCTGTACTATTAAAAACAGATTCTTCTTCTTTTTTCTTTTCTTCTGCTAATTTTTTTTCTTCAGCAAGTTTAGCTGCTTCTTGTACTTTTTGATTGTATTTAAATCTTTCATGAAATATAGGTAAGTCATGTTTGTAAACATTATTACCTTCTGGTAAAGGAGAAAGACCGTATATTTTATGGTCAGGGTGTGCTTCATATATTGTAGCGCCTGTTAATTCATCTATACCAATAGGTTTACCTATAGCATTATTTTTTCCTCTTTGATACATTGTATCTGCTATACCCATAAGAGCTTGTGTTGGATCAGGCATTGTTTTAAATGATGGTCCAACTGCCGGAGCTCCAGTAGATGCTTGAGTAAAACCTACTGGTACTTTTGATGTTGCTGGATTAAGCCAAACACCCATTCCACTTCCTTGTTCATATGCCATTAACGACCTCCTGTTACTCTTGTGTTATTTGTTTTTACTATATAACCCCCTGCAGGTCCACCAACATTTTGATAAATTCCACTAACGCCATAATTTTTTCTTGGATTGCTTGGATCACCTAATGGTGCATTAGGTCTTGTTCCATAATAAGGATTAACTTTGTCAGCTAAAGTACCTGCTCTTGACATATTTACACCACCAGTTGGACGTTCATCTTGACCTGTATAACCATATATTGCATTTCCATTAGCATCTGTACCTACTCTAACATTAGCATATGTATCTGCCATAGCAGCTTCATATGCACTTCTGTTATTGCCTTGTGGCATCATACTCATTCTAAAACCACCACTACTACCGCCTTTCATAAACGGATTTCCACCTTCTATATCAAAATTAGGATTAAACATATCTACAAGATGAGGATTAGCTATACCCCACACACTTACTGGTGCTGCATCAGCAGGA
>Ga0315315_10005129_pt1 | contig 12078 bp, 8 predicted proteins | sample M140m3416metaG_FD_203699 | JGI IMG/M metagenome (GOLD analysis project Ga0315315, IMG submission 203699) | Ammonia-oxidizing marine archaeal communities from Monterey Bay, California, United States - M1 40m 3416 | ecosystem: Environmental > Aquatic > Marine > Intertidal zone | place: USA...
AAATTAATCGTATGGAAATGAAAAATCTTAATAAAAAAACATATCTTAAAGCTTTAACAAGAAATCAAAAAAATCAAGCTTTGAATGCTGGAAGAAAATTATTTGATAATACTACTGAAGGCGGTTTAGGTTTAAATGGTAACTGGGTACGTGTAACAGAAGAACTAGATGAGGTAAAAGCTAAAAGCAAATACGATGATGCTATTGATACTTTATTTGAAGTATTAATGCGTAGACCAATATCCTATTTAAATAGAGCACCAGTATTTAAACAGTTTTATTGGCTATGGGTAATGGACCATATCAATCAAATGGATAAATCATTACAAGCAAAATATATTAAAAATGCAAAAGCATACGGTGTTCCTAAACAAGTTATTAAAGATTTAACTGCTAAAGCTAGATTAGGAACTGGTAGTTGGGATAACTTTGCTGAAATAGAACCAATGAATAGAGCATACGCATTAGAAAATCTTAAAGATTTATTATATGATACAACAATACAACATAAAATATCTGACACAACTAGAAACATATTTCCATTCCCAGAGATATGGTTTGAAGTATTTAAAACTTGGGGTAAGTTATTAGCTAACAATCCATATCCTGTTGTTGGAATACATAAAGGTAGAAAATCTTTACAAGGTACTAATGATGTATCTCCTTACAATGTAGGATATTTCTCACCTAATCCAATGAACCCTAGTGATGATTTGTTTATAACACCATATGAATCATGGATGGGACCTATGTTAGTAGAAGGTTCAGAAAATGACCCAGAGTCAAGAATGAAAGTTCAATATAAATCTAGTTTAAGTAGTGTTAACTTGTTAGCACAATCTCAAGTTCCTGGTACTAATACTCTTGTTTCATATGCTTTAAACAAAGTGTTACCTAATCATGGTACATTAGGAGAATTTAAAAACTGGTTATCTAAATTTCCTATGCCAGATGAATTAACTCCACAAGAAATGATTAATATAGCACCTACTTATAAAAAACTATTTGCATTTTTACAAGGTATTGATGTAGACCTTAGTCGTGAATGGGGTGATAAAGTTGGAGTATTTCAATTTTCAGAAGAAATAACTAGAGAACCAGGAGAAGCTTTAAGTGAATTAGAAGTAATGCGTGCAGATTCAACTATTAACTTCTTTAGACATGCAATGGTTTCAGGTGAATGGTTAAATATACATCTTGCTGGAAGATTAGATAAATATTTTAAATATAATATACCTAATTGGAAAGAAGGAGATGAAGTATCTTATGCACAAATAGAAGAAGCAATGTTAGATTACTCAAGAGATAGAGCACAAGTAGATTTTTTAATGCAAGCTATTAGAAGTTTTATTGGTCCATCAAGTAGTTACAGACCAGAATATTTTATTAAAGCTAAAAATGGTTTACATTACAATATGGCTGTTCTGTATAAAGAGTATGAAAGATTATTAGAAGTAAATAATTACGATACTATACAAACCTCACAGGATTTTCATTCAATGTATGGATTAGACCATATGTATTTATTTAGTCCTACAGATATTAAAGTAGCTGGTAAACCTATCAAAACAGAAGATGCTGTAGATTTTTGGGAATCACATCCAAAAGAAAAAAAATTAGTACCTTTGTCATTTCCATTTCTTTATGCAGATAATCCAGCAGCAGATAAAACTTGGATGGCTCTTAACAATGAAAGATATGATTTAACTCCTGATGAATATCAAAGATACATTAATAAAACTAAAGGATTCTATCAATATCAATCTTGGAAAGACGATTTAACTACTTTAGAAAATATGTTAGATGCTAAGAATCTAGATTTAACAGGTGGTGGTAGGCAAGATTTAGAAAAAATTGTTAGAAGTTCTTTATCTCTTAACTTAGAAGGTTTTCAAAGAGACGAATATGGATTTATTAAATTAGCAGAAGTAGAAGATGTTTGGCGTGAAATTACTGCTATATGGCCTGAACTTGATTTAGAAACAGAAGAACGTAGTTTCTTTTTAGATATATATCCTGTAATGCAAGCAAAGACAGAAGAAGCTAATTTATGGTTAGTTCAAGAAGGTAAACCTGTATCTGATACATGGTGGATGAAATCAGACGACTCTATGGCTCAAGTTTATAGAATGGAATTTGATGCTGAAGCTAAAAAATTATTAGCTAAAAATCCTATGGGATTTAGTCTATACTATAATATAATATTAAGATTATTAAATCCAGATAGAGGTGGGTATGATTACAAAACACTCACAGATGATGAAATAGATATAATTAGAGGTAGTGGATAATGACAAAAAAAGAAATAGAAGCAGCAATACGTGACGCTTTAGCTTCTCAACATGTATTATTTGGATTAAACCCAGATGATTTTAGTAAAAAATCAATAGAAGAAATTTTCGAATGGCACGTACAAAAAGAAGAGTATGGTCCAAATGCAGGTGGACTTGGTTCAAATTTTCCTAAAGATGATTTAGATGAAATTGCAGTTATATACAGGAATATAAAAGGCGGAGCTGATGATACTTCTTTAAGCCAAGTGCAAAGAATTTTAGAAAATGTTAGTTTAAATTTAAATCAAGGTAAAGATTTTAGTTATAGTAACGAACTTGAAATATTTAAACAAGCAATAGAACAATCTGATTTAAGTGATGAAGCAAAAGAAGTAGCTTTAAATACTTTCATAGCAGGATTAGGTGGAGTTGTTAGAGAAGTTCCTTTATATAAACCAGACAAAATAGGTGAATATGTAACAGACACAAAAACCGGAGAAGTAGTAACACAACAATTTGGTGGTCATTTTGGAGATACTGCAGGTGTTTATGAAATGTTATTTACAAATACAGATACTATTGTGGAATTTCAAAGATGGTTAGAAGCTAACGGTTTAGTAGAACAAGGTACTTTTGACAACTCTTTAGGTCAAAAAAGTGAAGTATTAAGAATGCAGATAGCTAAGTATATGGCTTGGATAGATACTAACAAATATGTTGAACCTGGAACTTTAGATTATCAGAATGTAATGACTCATCAAATGGACCCTAATGGACCAAATCCTTTTGATAACAGTGTATCTTTTGCAGGAGAAAACCTTAAACATCAAAAAATGTTTTCTTATTTCTTATCTGAATATTCTACAGACCATGACAATAAACTATCTGTATTAAATAGAGCAAACACAGAAGCAAGATTTAAAAAATACATGGAACAAGTTCCTGGCGAATTGCAAATGGAACAAATTGTAGAGGGTGGTTTCTTTAATAGTATGGGTAGATTACCTACTAAAGATGAATTAAAAGAACAAGTATCTGTATTAGCAAAAAGTTACGTAAATGAGTTTAACGATATGAATAATATGTATGCTTTTATAGAAAATTTAAATATGATTAAACAACCTAATTTAAGTTGGCAAGTAGACCCTAATGACATACCAATGGATTCTTTTGTTAATACTGCAGGTCAAACTGCTAGTGAACAATTTTCCGAAACATATAGAGATGATATAAACATTGCTACATTTGCTCAAGAAAAAAGAAATATGGATACAGCTATGCTGAAATCTATGTTTGGTTAATATGGACAGAGAATCTATATCTAAAAAGTTTTTTGAAGAACTATTTAAATTAGGAAATGAACTTGACTTACCTTCAGAAGAAATAACTAAAATGACAACAGAGTATATGGATATAGCTCAAGGTACTGATGACCCAGTTATCTTAAATAGATTAAGTGATGATTTACTTAGCTCAGTTCTTGCCCGTGCTAATCAGGGTATACCTGACAATATACCTGACGATATAATTGTAGAAAATATTCCAAATCAACCTGAGTTCGATGAATATGCTGGTCGAGCTTTAAATAGCGGTGAAGCTAACCCTACTATATTTGACGAAAATATACCAGAATATGACCCTGAAATACATAAAGATTTTAAAACAAGAGTACTAGATAAAATGGATGAATCAGAAATTAAATTATTAGAATGGTTTAATAATCATGATGCAGTAAAAGGTGCTAAAACAAATGGTGAAAGTGTACTACTAGGACTTGTTAAAGCTTTTGGATATGATGTATTTGAAAAATACAATAGCTTACATAAATATGACCCACGTAAATTAGGTGGAAAAGCTGTTGGAAAATTGTTTAAAACTTTTGTATTGTTTGCAGACCCAATAGGTGAAGGTATTGAAAGAGCTGTACGTATAGGTGTTAGAAGTAACGTAATTAAAGACACTGTTCAGAACAGACATATGCTTGGTGACAATATATTTAAAGCTCTTAATAAAGGTAGGAAACTTTCTAAACTTGCTGTACCTGTAGGTAGATTTACTGTAAGAGCAGGTGGAGTTGCTACTAATTGGAAATATGAATTAACAATGCAAGCACTATGGCAAATGTCTGGTGCAGTAGTTTCAGGTATATACAATACTGCAGACGTATTAAATAGTGTATTAGATGAATGGGGTTTGTTACCTGAAGCTATTAAGGAACACATTGATGTAGTACCTCAAGAAGAATTAAAAGCACATATGCAACATCAAGCTAGATATTGGCAAAGTGCTGCGTGGCAAGTTTCTAAATTAACATCTCTTTGGTACAACTTAGATACTATGTTACCTTCAAGAATTAGAGGTAACACTCCTATAAACTGGCTTATAAATGATAAAGCAATGGGTAGTCAACTTCCTCAAAGATTTGAATTTGATGCAGATGAAGAAGCGTATTGGGATATTATAACAGGTCAGAGAGAGTTTAAGTTAAATGCAAAAGATGGGCTTTTTGGTTGGTGGAAGAATGAAAAAGAAATGACAGGACAATGGGCAGCAGAACCTAGTTATTATTCACAAGTAAATAATCCAGAATTAAACGTACATAACGCTAACAATCATGTTGATATGTATAATAAATTAGAGAAATTAAAAAATAGATTCGGTCCTGGAATTGTAGATATGGCTGGTTATGATTTAAGTATGTATAATAATATGAGAAATAATACAAATGAGGATGGATAATGGGACTACCTGAACAATCTAAACTACCACCAGGTGCAGTAATAATTATTATTGGAGAAACTCCATTAGAAGAAATGGGATTAAATACTGGTATTGTAGGAGCTAATGAAGCGTATGTTAAATCATTTCAAATAAGAATTATGATTGAAACTGAAAATGGTGATATGTTAGCTTTTACACCGGGTTATTCACCAGGTCAAGATTTTTATAATGTGTTTGATTACAAACCACTTGAAAATATAACTGATTATATTCAAGAAGGAATAGATGCAAATGAAATAATATACGTTAATCAAGATGAATATGATAGTATGTATCTTCAATCACCTAACTGGATTGATGTTCCTTTAAATTTTTTTGATACTGAAATAGGTTCGTTAACTGAAGAAGAATTTGCAATGATGGAAGCAACTGATATAACTATAGCTGACCAAATTGAAATAGCTATGGACAGTTTTAATACAATGTACGCAGGTAAAACTAAATTTACTTCACCTACTTATAAAAGATTGTGGCAAGAAGGATTTTTAAAATATCAAGACCCTGTGTTAGCTAATGATTATGTATTAGCACATAAAGATTATGGCAACGTGTTAAATGATTTAGGTAAAACAGAAAATGAAATTACTCAAACAGATTTTTATAAGACAAATACAGAACAATACAGTTTAGATTTAGCAAAAGAAAAACAATATCTATACGATTTATTACCTACTGGTGCTGACGTAGATGATGATGTTATGGAGTGGATGGCAGACAAAGTTGTTATGGGAACTTGGGACCAAACTTATGCTCAAGGTCAACTCTGGTTATTAGTTGATGAATATAGAGATGGTGAAAGAGACCCAATGTTACAATCTTATATCTCTAATAAAGACATAACACAAACAACTGATGGTATTAATCAAATGACAGCTTTAGTTGATGAATGGATACCACCTTCAGCAAGGCAATCTTATTATGATGAAATAGAAAAACATGCAGGTTTATATAGAAATGATAAAAGTTATCAAGAAGAATTTGAAAGAGATTTAAAAGAAGTTAAATACAATTTATATCCAATGTATGATAAAGATACTAAATGGGATGTAATAGATAGGATTACTAAAAATACAATTAATAACAAATGGAATATGGAAATAGACCCTGGTGGTAAGTATGGTTACGTATATAATAAAGTTGCAGCATTAAATGATGTAAACAAAGCTAATCAATATTTAGTATCAGAAGGTTTAAGTAACAACGTACCTGGTGTAGTGCAAGATTTTGCTAGAGATATGATGACAGCATTTGGTGGAAATATAGTTAGAAGTCAAAACTTTATAGAACAGAATAGGAGAACAATAGAATAATGGCAGAAATTTGGGATACATTAGGAAGACCAGTACCTGGAGCCACAGAAGAAGATACTTCTAAAGGACATTTTAAAGACCAACCAGGACAAACAGCAAGATTAAATCCTGGAGATACAATAAATCCTGGTGTAGACGCACAAGGAAATACAGGAAACTTAATAGTTTATACTGGTGCTAATCCTACACAAGGAACAGATGGTACCAGTGGAGTAGATTATGAGTATGCTTTATCTATAGCTAATACTTTGTATGGTTTTTTACCAGAATCAATAGTAAAAACATTTGCTAATGGTTATATAGAATACGGTGGAGATAAAGATTTAGCTTTAAGTTTTACTAGAAACTCAGATGAATACAAAAAAGAATTTAGTTGGTTATTTAATGATGATGGTATAACACTTAAGATGTCAGAAATAGAAGCTATAGGTGTAAAAGAAAGTTTTAAAAATACTTTAAGAGAAGTTGGTATAGAAGATTTCTCTGATTTTGAAGATGAGTTTAATGAAATGGTTGGAGATGTTGCACCTAACGAATTTCAACAAAGAATAGATACTGTATATGCTGCTGTTAATAATCGTATACCAGAAGTTAGAACATTATTAGCAGATTATTTAGGTATAGAATATGATGATGCAACAATATTTGCGTCTTTGATTAATGATAAAGTAGAAGATAAAGTATTAAATGCAGCTATAGATACAGTTACAATAGGTGCAGAAGCAGCTAGTAGAGGATTTGCTTATTCATTTGGTAGGTTTAATACACTTAAACAACAAGGTATGAACTTAAAAATGGCAAAAGAATTATATGAAAATGCAGGAAGTATTATGAGTTTAGCTTCTTCAATAGGTAGAGATTTAGATATAAATACATTAGAAGATGCAGCTTTAGGTGATACACAAGCAACTGAAAGAGTAACAAGAATTAATGCTGAGTTAGCTTCTCAACAGGGACTTAGCTTAGGTGCTAAAATAAATGAAGACAAAGTAGTTGGACTAACTGAAAATTAGTGTATAATAGATTTAGCGTGGCTGGGTCCGCTAATAGACCCGCAATCAGCTTTCGAAGCCTACGTTGAAAGCTCGTATTAAAATCGTAGAGTAATGGACTTATAGCTTTTAGCTACCAGAGAAATAAGTCAAGTGTATAGGTAGCACCACGGCAAGATGCCTATGGTCTTGTCTGATAGGTTAACACATAGTGGAGGTACAAAATGGAAGAATTTGATGCACCGCAAGAACATGGTGTAAAACAAATGAGAGAAACAATTGATAGAAAAGATGATGCTATCAAAAAACTTGAGGCAGAATTAGCTTCTTTTAAAGAAAAAGAAATAGATTCAGTCTTTGGTAAATTAGGATTATCTACTGACAAGGGTTTCGGTAAGGCGTTAAAACAAGTGTATGATGGACCTGTTGATACAGAATCTATCGCACAGTTTGCTAAAGATGAGTATGGTTACGAAGCTAGTGGACAAGTACAGGAAGTAACACAACCTGCACCTGAACCAGTAATTCAAAACGATGCACGTTCTAGAGTAGCTGCACTTGATGCAAATTCACGTTCAGATGTTCCTCTTGATGCTAATGATGAATTAGTTAAAGCTTTAAGAACAGCTTCTACAGAAGACTCAATTAAAGCTAAATTAAACTTCATGGAGCAACAAAAACAACAACAAAATAAGTAAAAGAATTTAATACGACAAACTAATACGGAGGTTTATTATGGCAGCAATAACGCTGACAGGTGACACACTTTACTCCCAAAAGATTAATAACTTTTCGGGAGAGCTATTCCGTGTAGGTGGTCAAAGAACTCCTTTCTTATCTGCAACAGGCGGATTAAATGGAGGTAAGGTTTTACAATCTACCTTCTGGCAAATCCAGGCTGCTGACTCACATGTTGTATCTTCAGAACCTACTAAGGTTAAAGAAGGTGCTGCACCCTCAGAATATCTCGGAAGAGATAGGGTTGCATATACAGGTGTGACACAGATATTCCATAAAGGTGTCAAGATGACTTACACAGCTATGGCAACATTTCAACATCAGAACTCATTCTCAGTGAATGCAGCTGGTGGTCCAATCAATACTGTTCAATCATCAGATGGTGACGGAACAACAAGCGATGCAGCATTATTAGGATTAGCTGGTTCTAATCCAATAGTTGATGAATTTGCAGAGCAAATGTCTTTAGCTCTTGAAAAAACAGCTAGAGAAGTAGAATGGTTCGCATTCAACGGTACCTATGCAGATGGAGCTCACGCTACACCTGGTACAGGTGAAAGAGAAATGCGCGGTATTTCTGAATACACATCATTAAATGCTAACGCAAACAATACTGTTGCTCCTACATTTGTAGGCGGTAACATTTATTGGAACGGTACTACTGGTAACGGTGCTACAGGTGATGCTCAAGTTATTTCTTGGGATGCTATCGCTAACTCTCTTAAGAGATTGTATGATGCACATGCTCCAATGGTACAGCCAGTACTTTGTATAACTCCAAAACAACTTTTGGACCTAAACAAAGAATTACTAGCTGGAACAGTTGGAATCACAGGTGCTATCTTACCTAGAGATAGAAACCTTGCTGGTATTGATATTGACGTAATTGTTACTCCATTCGGACAGATTGGAATGATGGTTATTGACCCTAATATCATGCCTGCAAACAATGCATTTATTTTAGACTTTGCTTTTATACAGCCAGTCTTTACAAATATCCCTGGATACGGAACAGTATTCGTAAGAGATATTGACCAAAATGCTGATGCAAAGGTTGCTAAAGGTATTTACATGGAAATGGGATACGACTTCGGTCCTCCTTCATACCATTTGAAGATAGCTAAAGTAGCTTAATTTAATTTGAAGATTTGGGGGGAATCCACCTTCCTCCCATTTCTTCTGCTATAGTTAGGAAGATATGCAATTACAAAAAGAAGTTTTAATCGACATTTCAGACAATGCTACAAACTCATCCGCTGCACAGTGTGATGGTTTATTACTATCTGGTATTGTATTCCCAGCAGCAATGACTGGTTCTACAGTAACATTTGATTTTTCATTTAATGGAACAACATGGTATGACGTAGTAGAAACTGATGGTACTGAAGTATCATACTCAATTTCAGTAGGAAATGTAGTAAGAGTTGACCCTAGTGGTTGGGCTTTTGCTTCTCCTGGATTTTTAAGAGTAACATCTAGTAACTCTGAAGCAGCCGATAGAACAATAAATTTAATATTTAAACAAAGTTAGGAGGCCTTGTGAGTGACACAATAGGCGACCTAGTCGATAGGGTATATAGAGAATACCTAGAACCTGTAGATAAAGTAGAGTCTTATTCTTATATAACTAATACAGATGAATTAACTGGACATACTACAGAAAATCCAATTTTAGGACTTACATCAACTGGTACAACATTAAAATATGATGGTGACTTGTTTTCAATTGAAGAAGAAGACGCATTAGATGCTGGTGCAATTGTAGAAGTAGAACAAGAACTTATGTACACAACAGCTCTTGATGCTTCAGCTAACGAAATTACAGTTAAAAGAGGACAAAGAGGAACTACAGCTGCTGAGCATACTAATGGTTCTTTAATTAAAATAGCTCCTGCATTTCCTCGTAAAAATGTATATGAAGCTATAGTTGACCAAATTAAAAACCTATACCCTACATTATTTGCAACAGAAACAATAGAACTTACTGCTAGTACAGGTTATAAACTATTAGGCAATTATGGTAGTAATGTAGATACTTATAATTATTTAATAACACCCCTTAAAGCTATATCACAATACACAGATTGGCAATCAGGTTCAGACCAAACAGGACTTAAATACAATGGTGTAGCTATAGAAATGATTGACCTTCCTAATCCATTTGTATACACAGATGACACATCAACAGAAAGAACTAAAACATATACAACAGGACCTGATGTTGTACACGCAGTACAATTTGTAAATATATCAGCAGGACATACTGTGTATGTAACATTTAAAAAGAAGTTTGTTACACCTACAGCAGAAACTACAACTTTAAGTTCAATAGGTTTAGAAACAGAATATGAACCAATTGTTATGACAGGTACAGCTGCACAACTAATAGCAGGTAAAGATATATCTAAACTTAATGCATCTTATATAACAGAACAATTAGAAGCATCTGTAAGTCCTATAGGTAGTTCTAATAGTATTGGAAATAGTTTATTAAGATATCAGCAATTGTTAATACAACAAGCTCGTAGTAATTTAAGGTCTAAATTCCCTGAACCAGTACAACTTAATAGCATACTTTATCCAACCTAATGCCTAGGGTACCTACTACTGAGTTTATAGATAATCCTAAAAGATATGGATATGATGTACGTATAGATAAATTGTTATTACGTGCAGCTACAAATATTAATAACCCTATGACTATACAATCATCTGATGTACAAGCAGGACAGAATGTAAATGTTAAACAAAACCCTGAAGATTTTACATCTAACTTAGGTCGTATATATTCAAGAACTAATTTCTCAGCAGGACAAGGCCTTGATACTGCACATAGAACTAACGCTCAACCAGACGATAACAATAGATTTTGGGATAGTAAAGGTATAGATGTATTTCACGGAGATGATGAAGTATCTTATAATATACATTTACTACATACAACACTTACACAAAACAAATCTTTAGGTGGTGGTAATAATTATATGACACAAACTACTAATGGTGATATCTATGTAACTGATACTACAAACATACATAAGTATGATGGTACAAACTGGACAACAATAGCTGCTGGTACATCTGGTGCTTCACATAACTTTACTGGTATAGCTGCATTTGGTAATGGTTTATATGCTACAACTAAAAATGGAACTTCAGGTTCACAATTAATTAAATTTGATGGTAGTTCTTGGAGTACATTAACTACTGCACAATCTAGTTCTGGTGGTTTAACAGGTGTATGGTATGTAAAGAATAGATTATGGATATCAGGTAATGATGGAACAGCTGAGTATTTATGGGAAAGAAGTCCATTTGATGCATGGGATACAGGTTGGTTAGCTGATGCAGATAGTGTAGTAGAAATAGAACCTACACATAGTATTACTGGTGTTGTTGATGGTGGAGCTGCAGTATTAGCTTCAAGCACAGATGGTACTATATATTCATTTAAATTATCTAGTGCTGTATTTGTTAACCAAGGTCAAACAAAGATACCTTATGAAGAAATTCATTCTATAGCAGCAGCTGAAGGAATAATATTTATAGGTACTAAAGAAGTATCTAGAAATGTAGGACGTTTATATAAATTACAACTTGTTGCTGCTGATAATTTATACGTATTAGCTGAAAGACAATTAATAAAAGAATGGGTAACAGCTGTAGATACAACACCTAAGTCAATGTTTGTGTCAAGAGATAGTGTTTATATAGGAATAAAAGAAGCAACTAATGAAACAAATTTGTGGCGATATTATCTACCAACAGGTGGTATAGCTAGAGATTTGCAAACAGCTGGTAATGGTTTTGTAACTGGAATTGTACAAAGTAGTGGTAAATTTGTTATATGTGTAGCAGGTTCAGATGTATATATAGAAACATCTACATACGAAACTACAGGTTATCTTATAACATCTGCAGCAGATTTCTTTACAGCTGAATCAAAACAGTTCGTTGGTGCAGAAGTATCTACAAAAGAATTAC
>Ga0315315_10005131_pt1 | contig 12076 bp, 6 predicted proteins | sample M140m3416metaG_FD_203699 | JGI IMG/M metagenome (GOLD analysis project Ga0315315, IMG submission 203699) | Ammonia-oxidizing marine archaeal communities from Monterey Bay, California, United States - M1 40m 3416 | ecosystem: Environmental > Aquatic > Marine > Intertidal zone | place: USA...
CCCTGCTGCTATTCCAGTGTTCAGAACAATTTCTGTTCCTTCTGTATTAAACTGATAGTCAACTTCAAATGTCAACTCAGTGTATGTAACGCCACTGTCAACGCTCTTGTACACATGGATGTGTGAACGCTGGAGATAGTTGATTGTATTCCCAGCTTCCGTGGTTAACGGGAATGTCGTTGTCCCCGGCGGCGAAGCGTCGTAGATGTTCCCGCTATATGTCCAGGTAGCCATTGGCAAAGAGTTGCATTAAGACAAGCCTACCGCTAGTAACCTCGGCGGGCTCTTTGATACAACTCCTCAAGCCTGTTGTCCATTTCTCTGGCGTCATCAATTCTGTTCTCACGCTTAAATACATCTGACGATGCTTTAACCATTACTCGTTCTTGATAGCCCTTGTCTGACGCAATCAAACGGTCTATTGCAATTGATTTGTGCTCAGAGATTAACTTTGCAAATTCCAATTCAATCTTGGTTTTGGTCCCCGAAAGTGCGCTGCCTTTCTTCTCAACAAACCTTTGGACATCAGGCCTTCTCCTAAAAGCCAAAATACGTTGAGCCAGCGTCTTCCCTCCAACTCGCGTCTCAGCCATCAACGCATTAAATCGCTGCTGCTCTGGCTGAGTAACTTCACCCGCATCCCTTGGCTTCACTTCTGTGTAAGCACCCTTGATGTCAAATACTGCCTGCCAAACAGCATCAGCAGGGCTATTCCGTGGCAGCACCGGGATTGCCATTTGGAATGGATTCAAACCTGTCTTGCCAACACCAGGAACAATCGGCACTGGCTTGCCAGTCAACTGATCAACAAGCTGTGGAGCTGAACCAACCCCAGGCAAACGGTTGGCCATTTGACCAAACATGCCCGTACCAAATGCGTCCTCATGAACACGCATCACATCACTGAACGTTGAACCTTCGTAAGCCGACTTAAACGGATCTACTGAACGCTCAACAAATGCCAGCAGTCCACCAAATGGAGTTTGAGTTGCCCACCAAGATTGCACAGCCCTAGCGCCTGAATACTCAGGATCTTGAATTGCTCTGACTAAACGATCAACACCAGTCAAAAACGACGCTTGATACAAGCCAGATAACGCAATGCCAACCATTCCCGCCTGCACTTCGTCCTGTTCTGTCTGACTCATCCAACCTGAATACATCCCAAAATCGGCATACATCCTCATCAGGATTGAGATCGGCTCCCCAAAACGATCAAATGACACTCGGTTATTGCCGCCTAGATCAATGGAATAAGGGATATTCCCTGCCGCCTCCCATGCACGTTGTGCTGCATTGCCCTGTGCTCCTTTAGTCCAACGCTCAGGACCACCGCCTGAAATGCGACCATCCATTGCCATGCCATAGAGCGTTGCCCCAAGCGCTGTAGACAATCCGATCTGCCCTGCAATACGGAACGATTCAGCAGGATCAGCCATCAACTCACGTTGAATTGCCCAGACAGCATTTGTTGGATTACTGCCAGCCAACTGCACTCCTTTGGCAATAGCTGCCATCCCACTGCTTTCCCAAACACCCTGCTTAATGATGTTTGCTGGTGTTTTTACAAATGGAACAAACGGACGAATTAGTGCTGCCAGTGGCCCCAAGCTGCTAATTCCATTTGAAATACCCGAAGCAAAGGCATTTGGCTCCTGAAATACAGACTCAGCACTTGCTTGTGCAATTGTTCGTCCGTTGTTCTCCAGGCCTGAGTTCAGGTTATAAACACTGTTGACCTTGTACTTATCCCACAACTGAGCTTGTGGCAGGTCAAAAGCCATCTGAGCTTCCATCTGCATGAACTCAGCCAACTTCTTCTTGTCTGTCAGATCAACACCTTGCTTTGCTGCTCGCCTTACGCCTCTTGCTGCAACTTCCCCACGGATAGAAAGATGTCTGGCAAATTCATCAGTACCTAGTAAGCCACGCGATGGAAGCCTTGTGTACTGACCAATTTTGTCAACCATGTCATACATGGCAGGACTTAGACCTTCACCACCAGCTGCCTTGATTGGAGCGTCCAACAGCTCTCCGCTGATGCCTTTCCTTGTTGTCTGATAAGCAGAAGTCTCAGTGCGAGCAGCGTGCCAGCCCATCTGCAACGCATCATTAAAAGCGGAATACATCGCTCCCAAAGAAGCAGTCGCTTCTGCTGCTACCTGCTCTGCAACTTTTGCTCCCTTTAAGCCCGTGACTGCATAAGCCTGAGCTGCACCCAAGGTCAACAACGAACGAGTTGGCACCCATAAAGCACCCATCGCATTCGTTACGAAGGTGGCAGGGCTAGACAACAAGCCGTTAATAAATACTTCGTTCCAAGCGTTACCGGCAATGCTCATCCCAAGCGTTGCCTTGCTGATCTCATGCGGGTTCTCTAAGAACTGAATACGTCTGGCAAGACCCATCAGTTCTTTCTGACCACGCATCATTTCTTCTGGACTGCCCTGCAACAAAGCAGCAATCGCTTTGAACCTGTCAGCAAATTCACCAGGGTTGCCAAGAGCATCAGCTGCTCCTTCTCTCAACCCTTCTTGGGTCATGTTGACGCCTTTGGCTAGACCAAAGCTTCTAACGCCACGACCTGTCTGCTGTGCATAGCCAAGAATTGCCTCGCCAATCTTTGACATGCTCTGCATGTTTTGGGCCAACTGCAAACCTTCAATCGTTGCTTCTTGCCCGTTGTTGATCTTCATCAAGAACGAGTCAGCTAAAACTTTTGTCTGACCCGCCATGCTTTCAACTGCCACCTTCATGACAGACGCGGCATAACCTGCTGTCTCACCATCAAGCTTCGTAGGTGCAACCTCGCCAGTCTTCTTAACAACCTTTACCCACTGCTTCTTAACGGCATAATCCAAAATGTCCTGAGGATTCATTGGGGCCATTGCCCGTAAATCATTCACAGCTCGTTGAACAAACTTGGCATCAAACCCTTCGCGTTGTTTAATGAACTGGCTTGATTGTTCTGCTAAACGAAAAGCATTGCCCAAGAACCCTGTGGGGTCAGCCTTGTCTGCGCTTTGGATAGGCCGTGGTTCGGCAAACGGTGAACATGCGGGATTAGCCATTAGCAGAACTCTCCATTTTTAAGGAATCGACCGGCATCAACAGCAAGGTCTTGGGCTTGTTTGATTGCTCTGGCAGCAGGTGAAAGTAACTTCATCTGCGTATCCAGCTTGTCAATCAAGTTGTTGATGACACGAAGGCGATTGCCTTTCATCTCACCAGTTTGCTTAAGTGCAGTCAGTCCATCAACTAGGTCATACATCTCGCCTTGAGTAAAGGTGTATGTGTTCTTGTTGATTCTGATTTGCTTGCGTACAACATCGCTGTATCGCAACAGCTCATCAACCTGCGCCTTGCTTAGTTTGACTTTTGCTGTCAGATCAGACGTGTAGACAGGGTTAATGTCAGCGGTCTGCATGACCTGCTCCATTCCATCAGCTTCAATCTGTCTTGCCCTGTTAAGTGCCTCTGCTTTAAGACGATCAGTTTCTCTCTCTGCTGCTTTAACTGCCTGACTCTTGCGAGTAAAACGGCCTAGCTCTTCGCCATCCTCCCCAAGCATCACCCAACCTCGGCTTCCCTCAACCTTCTCAACGTCTGGTCCTTTGATTTCAGCTAAATCAATACCAAGAACTTGACGAACAACGTCTTCATCCGAGCTGGCACCTTCCAACGCGGCTTGCTCGGCCTGTGACAGCCTTACTTCTTCGCCTAAGTCAAAACGCTCTTCGGCTGTTTTGTTTGTGACAACGTTGTTCTTAAGCTTGGCATCAACAACAGGGTCACTGTTTATATCAACAATCAAACGACCCATGTTTTCGTTAAACATTTCATTGTCAACAGATTCATCTAAGGCCTTAGCTGTTTTCTCTGCTAACTCGCCGCGATCAAGATTGGCTGCAGGGTTCCGCAAGAAGCGAATCTGCATGTCGTCTCCAATCCTGGCCCAACCTTCAAACAACCCACGATTGACAATGAAATTTGACCAGACGGATTGAGGAGCATCAATCACGCCTAGCTCATTGGCGGTGATTGGATTTCGCTTCATGTAGTCAATGGCATCAACTCTTGTCTCTGGCATTAACCGCTCAATTTGTCTTTGCACCTGTTGCATTCTTCCAGGAGCAATTTCTTCATACGTCAATTCCATTGATCGCCTAAACGCTTGATAAGCGTCCTCTTCAAACGCTGATTTGATTGTTTGTGGTGTAACTGTTGGGCTTGGATTACGTGGAGTGACCTCTACACGAACAGGCTCAACTCTTCCGTCAACCAACTCACCACCAGCACCAAGTGCTTGACGCGGAGGAGTGCCTGGTTTTGGTTCTGGGCTGCTGCCAGGAGGCAAGGCTGCATCTGTTCTTCCTGCCAGTCGCGCTTGGTCTGAGCCTTCAACTAAAGGCTGTTGACCTTGGCCTAGCCTTGGCGTCATGCCTGTTGGGCCTGGAGCAGCAGCACTTAACCCTTCAATAGCTGTGATGTCTTGGTCAGCAAGCTTGACCAGATCAGATTGTGTGTTGAGCCTGGCTAGTGCTCCACCAGCCCAAGGATCCATAGAAGGATTAAACCCAGGGCGAGGCGCAAACGGAACACTATTCATTGACGCCTGAGTCATTGGCGCGGCAGAAAATCCTTTGCCAGCGTCGTCTGCTCCATCGTCAAAGAAACGACTAAGCCCACGCCCTAAACCTTCCGCCTCGTCGTTAAACGCTGCAACGATCTTGGCTTTATCTGCATCGCTTGCAGCATTAAATGCCTTGCTGAATTTACGGATCCGAACCATGTCGATCATGGCCGACATTGGTGCAGCAGTAACTAAGCCCTCAAGCATCTGCTTCCACTTCTTCTCGATAGAAGAATCCAAGACATCAGTCTCGAAATAGCCAATCCGAGGCAGATTGTTTTCTGCCAAGAAATCAGTCAGTGTTTCGTCAAAGTCGTTTTGGCCTTCACCAAAGACATTGAAAGCAACAAAAGCATCCCAGCCAAGAGCTTCGCCAACAGTGCGAATCTTGGCTTTAGTGCCCTTAACTTTCTTGATCGATGTCAATGCTGCCGCACTGTTAGATACTGTTTTCCACCAATTAACTGTCTCTGCGCTCTTGGCAATGTCCTTGAAGGTGTAAGTCAACCAGTCATTATTAACAACAGCTTTTGCTGCGTTTTTTCCACCCTTTGTCGTTAGGTCTAAAGCTTCCATTGCTTTAGTGACCTTGGGTGCTCGGCTGGACTTCAGTACATCGTCAGCCTTATTTAAAGCACCAGCTACCTTGCCAAACGTTTTGCCAATACCTGGAGCTTTAGCAAGAATCTTTGTTGGCGCAGCAATGCCTTTAATTGCAGTCTTTGGCAGCGTAACGATTGCCGTACCAAGCCTCACCAAATTACTTGCGGCTTGACCTGCAACCGTCTCGGTTTTAAAAACCTCCCTTCTCCATTTGGTTAAAGGATTATCTGCATCGTTGAAGATGTCATCAGGGTTATAGCCATTGCGTTGCCCTGTAAGGACTTGAGCCGTCTGCCCAACAATGTCAGCAACGCCTAGCCCAAGATCGACATAATCAGTGGCAAGAGAAAAACCAGCATTCGTCACAATGCGTGCAGCGTCACGCGCAAACATTCCTGCATCTTGTGCAAATACAGGGCGTTGATCTTCTCCGCGAGAAATAGCGTCAAGCTCTTGCTCAATAGCTTGATCTTCTGCTATTTGCCTACGCTTGGCCCTAGCCTCAATTAGCCCTAGATAAGTAGTAGGAGGAGCCCCACTATCAGGCGGTTCAGCTACGGCAACGCTTTCATTGATGGGACTCCCATCGATATTGACCATTTCATAGTTGCCTGTTTCCTTGTTTAGCTCAACTTTCTGCATCAGAATCTCCTCTTGTAGTCATAGACGCCAGCGCGTGACCGCTGATCAGCAAACAATTTTGAGTAGTCATTCCCAAAGCCACCAGCTTCAAGAGCACCAGTCCTTGGATTGAAAAACGAATCCGCTCTTGCCTTAGCAATTGCCTCAATCGTCAAACCTTGTTTTATCACTTGGGGCAGCTTACTGATGAACGTTTGGACTGCAGCAGGAGCCTGAACTCGTAAATCAAGAATGTTAAACATTGCTCGATTCCAGCCTTGACTGTTTGGGGGAATACCCAAACGTTGAAAGACGGGAGCCATAGCTGTTGAAACTGAAGTAAGAATTCCCATCCATTGTCGATCAACTTGTTGCGGCGTGCCTCCATTTCGTCCACCAGACACTGTGCCCCGATTCCTGTTGTTGTCACCTGTATCCGTATGCCCGTAATAAGCTTTTGTATTTGAACCAGAAGGTGTTCGTGTCCCTTCTGCAATTCCAATAGCAATAAAGAAAGGATGATTCCTGCTAGCAATAGCAATAGGCGCTCGACGTACTTGAGTGGCTGCAGACAGCTGAGGTAACGCTTCCGTCTTGATCCCCATCGGAATCTGACGCGACATTACTTTTGCGAATTGATCCGTGTTGTCTGAATTAAGGATCCCTGGCTTTCCTTCCAAGGTTCCAGCTTGTGCAGGCTGAGTAACAACATTGCCTAAAGCACCCAAGCTTTGCATCAATACTCTTTTAAATCCTTCTTGCGGAGTGTCGTTAGCGCTGCTGGTTGTTTCATTTTTCTCGCTTGTTTTTTCATTATCATCTTTTCCTTGCTCTGGGATTCTCTCAACCTCTTGTATTGTGTCCAACTCTTCGAGTTGCGGCGCACCCATGATGAAATTTAATGGGTTATTCTTTTGCCAAAAGCCATACTCGTCTTCTTTTATTCGACTCTTCCTTGCCAAAGTTTTCATTTCTTTTATTGGATCTTCATATATAGGACTTCCGTCATCCTTCTTCAAAGACTTCATTGCGTTTCCCAGTTCGCCAAGCAAATTCTTTACTGTAATTTCTTTATTTCGATTGTTTCGCCTAAAGCGTTTAACAGTCTCTGGTGAGAATGATTCAACAGTCAATGGCCCTTCGTTTGAATTTTGACCCAAGTACATATACTCTTCGTTTATTTTTTGGACCATTGTTTTCCCTCCTCTTACGCCCTTCTTAAATCCTTCCTCCAAGATTGAATACTGATTTTCTAATTCTTCCCTGTACTTGTCCACATACATCTGTGTTGTCCATGGATTGCCGTTATCTTTATCTTTCTTTGCTTGCTTCTCTATTGCAACAAGTGTTCTTGCTCTTAACTCGCTTTCGACAGCTTCAACTTTACTTTCGTTTGGAACGTCAGCAAGAGCAGAAGTGCCTTCGCCTGCTACGTCAATATTGCCAATGTCAACAAGATTTAAACCGAAAACTGCTATTTCGCTTTTAGCTGCTTTTTCAGCAACTCCAATATTTTTGTATAGATCTTCGTCTGGGTTTCCAGCAGCAACATTTGCCATCTCCAATGAATACTGAGTAGCAGTGATTTTTTCTGCATCTAGTAATGCAAGAAGTTGAGCAGAAGCGTCTTCCTTGTTAAGGCCTTTTTTCGTAATATTTAGCCTTGCTTCAGCAGCATTTTGTATTTGCAGTTGCGTTGGGGCATCAAGGTTTGATTCAACCCGACCCATCGCTGCAAGCGCTGCTCCTCGTTGATCTAGAGGCAATGTGCTGATCTCGCCTCGGAATTCTTGCGATGCAGCCTCTTTCTCCTCTGGTGTTGCTGCGCTGTCGTAACGGCCAACGTATTCACCAATCAGCCTTTTGGCATCCAAAGAACCTTGTTGCTGTTGCTCCCTTAGCGCATTGTTCGCCAGCACACTGAGCTTTAACGTCAGGCTTTTACCGTTACCATCTCGAATATCAAAAAAGTATTCCCCTGATGGCGTTTGAATTGAAGTGCCAGCTAAGTTCACCATTCTGTTTGCAAGAGTGACGGCAGCGTCAGCATTGCCTTCTGCAATCAGCATTGTGACTTGCGTTTCTACCCCTGAATACAGAGCATCTGCTTGCTCCCGTGGCGTAAACATTGCCCGAGGATCTGAGATCTCTCTTTTCAAGGATTCTGCAGCTAATTCAATGTTGCCTCTTCCATCAGGCCCTCCGCCTTCAGACAAGTACGGCGCAACACTGGATAAAAGACCATTTTGAACTTTTAAGCGATCTCTTTCTTTTTGGCGAGTGAGAGTACCTGCATAGTTGCGACCACTTACTTGACCTTCAAATTCAGCTAATTTAGGGGCAACGACCGCTAAAGCGCCTGCCGGAACATTGCCAAGGCTTGATTGCTGACGCGCATTTTGTTTAATGTCGCTCATCACCTGAGCTTTTACTTCGTCAGGCGTACTGGGATTTGTAAGCAGCGCCTGATTCTTTTCGGTCTCAGCCTGATAAACCTCCATGTATTGACTTGCTCCATAGCTGGCCTGATAAGCGCCAAGCTTTTCCTGAGCAAAGACGTTCAAGCCACGCATTAAATCGCGCTCTGGGCCATCAGGCGTTGCTGCCATCAAGTCTTTAGGAGGCGTGGAACTAACCAATTCGCTCATTTGGCGATTGGCTTGATCCATCAAGACGCCTTTGTAGATCGCTGTTCCTTGCTTCGTGATCGTGTCTACAAAGTTAGTGACCGCTGCCGTTCTAGCCTCAGCATTTTTTACAAGCTGATTAGGGTTTCGGTAGTCCTGCAGCGGACCAGGCCTTGACACCTCAACCCGAGAATCGCCTTTAACGGCAATATCCATCGGATCGCCAACACTGCCAAGAGCGTTGACAGTGTTTGTACTAGGACGGCTGTATGTCATTGATCAATACTTGCCGCCTTTACCGCCTTTCTTTCCACCTTTTGAACCTTTGCCTTTGCACTTACCAGCCACGAGGGTTAGGGTCGAAGTACCTCTAATTTACACAATGTCTCGCGCTTCGGAAGATTTTCTGTCCTCATTGCACGGATTAGTTGGAGAACAAATTAAAACATTGCTACTGTCAGACGATCCAAGAGATATAAAGATGGGCATTGATGCCGGACTAAAGTTTCTAAAGGACAACAGCATCACCGCTACTGTTGATAACAGCGCTCCCATTGCGCAAATTAAGGACTTGTTGCCAACTAAAGATGAACTTGAAAAGCTGATGACCATGACACCTGACTAGATCCAGCTTCCACCTTTACCCCCGTCCATTACTTCCGCCCGGCGAGCTTGCTCGATAGTCATGCCCATCGCTTGCCGGGTTGCGTTGAGAAGCATCCAACCATCGTCATCGGCAACGGTTGCAGCAATCATCTCCTTCATTCGGTCGTTGTATCTAATCTTCTGGTCCTGAGCTGCCTGTTCTTGGAACCATTGAACGCACATTGCCCAGGCATCCAGGCGGTCATCGTGCAGCAATGAACCCCTGTCGTGAGTAATTCTACTTAGCTGAAACAACATGGAGTAGGCGATGCCCTTCTCGTCTTTCGCCTCCCTCACTACCTTGTGGTCCTCTTCGATCACTCTCCGGTCCACCACCATCCGGTGTGTTTGCATCACCGGAGCCAAAGTATCAATAATCCTTAATTCCTTTCTTTGATTTGAACGGATTGGCTCTATCCGGCACGCTGCATCTACTTTTATTAGATATGGCTTTAATACCTGCTCATAGATCGATAAACCGCCAAAGTTAGTTTCAACCAAGATCTCGTTGACGCCGTGCTTCTTGGCTATGACCGCAAGCTTTTGCCAGAACGCTTCATCAACACCACCGAGCTTCCCGCCTGCTTCCACCAAGAAGAAGTTACCTCCGTGAGCCTTAACCACCGCGTAAGCAAATTCGTCAGAACCTCCACCGCTGGGATCAAGAGCCATAACAGTGGGAACTTCTGCGGCTGGGATAGTTCCTTCTGTTTCCCTAGGTCGGTAAAAACTCGGGTCATGGCTAAGTCCTACGCAAGGAAGATCCTCAATTTTGTAGCCACCTGCCTTGTCATACAACAAGACTTCTGGCAAATGCTGATCCAGGGTCATCACCATCAAGTCGCCACAGCGAAGTGGATAGCGCTCGACATCAGAAAGGGTCGCGTCAAGTTGGAACTGGAGCTTCCATTGCATGACGCTCATCGACAGCTCGCGCTGCAAGAGTTCGTCTTCAGAGAAGCGCGTGTCTGTCGGCTTCCCGTGTCGCGTTCCTACCTGATTCTGGATTAAGTCAGCCAGGCATCCTTTATATGGCGTCAGATCTTGCGGCACCCTGGCTGGCCACATCTGCATCTTGTAGTTGAGATCTCGATTCAACGTGAAATAGATACTATCCGTCGCTGAGTGAGGAGTACCTAGGTAAACGATCTCCGCATTAGGCCCTGGCTTGAGGATGGCCTCCAGCTCATTCAACGAGTTCCGTAGTTTCTCTCTCTGCGTCTGCGTGAGAGAAGTAACAGGTGTTTCCGCATCATCAACAAGACAGAGATCTGCCCTCGAACCCGTGATCATTCCATTGATCCCGGCTGCCCTGACGGTCGGACTTTGCTCGATGTACTGACAAGTTCCAATATCAAACGCAATCCTGCTGTAACGACCGTCATGGCTATCAGGCAGAAGTTGCCGTAACCAGGACACATCACTAATGGTCTTCAACAACCAAGCCGTCAGAGCTTCTGATCTCGACATCGATGCTGAGATCACCAGCACCTTTAGCTCTGGCTCATGAAATAAACGCCACAAGATATACATTGCACTGAGCGTGCTCTTGCCACACCCACGAAAAGCACAGATCACTCTTCTCTTTGGTCCGTTTTCCAAATAGTCCAAGATCTGCATCTGGACTGGCGTCGGACTATCCGCCATGTGCAACTCACGCATCAATGCGGTCGTGAATTGCGCTAACGAGATCTCTGTGTCCACCGTTCAAATAGCTAATCGCTTGTTGAAGACTATCTCTATTGTCGTCAAAATGTCCTAGGCCTTGATTGCAATTGCGACATAAAAGCCCACGCACAGCACCTGTTCGATGGCAATGATCAACTGCAAAGGAATACCGCGATGAATAACCATTTGGCTTTTGCTTCGGATCGTCTGAGCCACAAATGGCGCAACAGCCGCCTTGGCGATCAAGCATCTCGTCATACTGAGCCACAGTTATCCCATATTTATTCATAAGTTTGTAGCTTCTTCTGTTTTGCAAGCGCTGCTCTTCTGGGGCTAATCCCGTATACCTATCTCCCAACCCATGCCTCCAGTGGCCTCGCTTTTTTTCTTGATATTCCGGTTCACTCTCCATCCTTTCCGCATGACGAGCTCTTGCTCGACGGCGGCTTTGATCAGTATTGCGGCAAGGTAAACACTGCCAGCGCCATCCTTTTGCAGTGGAGTTATCTGTTCTTTGCGTCATCCCTTTGCCACACTTAGGGCATTGCCGGGTCTGCAATAATTGAGTCATCGATCCAAGTGATGTTGGGTTGATCACGCGGCAGGGGCTGTCACCCGCTGTCGCTACAACTTTCTACAGCATGTACATGAACGCTGTCAACAGTTGAACTAGAGTTGGCACAGGTTCAACAGCGTCATGCCAGACATCAACCTGATCGATTTCTTTAAGTACTACAAGGACACAGTTGAACAGCAAGAAGCAGTGCAGCTTCTTCAGTCAGCAATGCCCGAGACATTGAAGCGTGATAAGTCTGCTTGGGTGGTCAAGTTTAGGGAAGCACCCGCTAAGTCAGACTCTGGGATCCCGCAGGCAGCGGTTGACCTCATCAAAGAATTTGAAGGCTTCCGCTCGTCTGTTTATGACGATGGCGTTGGAGTTGCAACGATCGGTTATGGCGCCACTTTCTACGAAAACGGTCAGAAGGTTGGCTGGAACGATCAACCAATTACAGAAGCCCGAGGAGAAGAACTCCTGAAGTATCACCTGGAATATTTCTGGGGCACCCAGGAATCAACAATCCCCTTCTGGAATGAGATGAGCGATGGCAAACGCGGTTGTCTTCTGTCTTTCTCTTTCAACTGCGGCGCTAATTTTTACGGGTCTAGCGGTTTCAACACAATCACCGGATGCCTCAAAGACAAACGATGGAACGACGTGCCCAACGCTCTCCTGCTTTACGTCAATCCCGGTAGCGCCGTTGAAGCCGGGTTACGCCGA
>Ga0315315_10005135_pt1 | contig 12073 bp, 9 predicted proteins | sample M140m3416metaG_FD_203699 | JGI IMG/M metagenome (GOLD analysis project Ga0315315, IMG submission 203699) | Ammonia-oxidizing marine archaeal communities from Monterey Bay, California, United States - M1 40m 3416 | ecosystem: Environmental > Aquatic > Marine > Intertidal zone | place: USA...
CCCAGCAGGACTTTGTACAGGTTGCGGTGTGTGTTAAATTCCCATTTCGCGTTTGTGGTGAACCAGTCTTTGAGCTCCTCAACCGAAGTGACCCCTGCTTTGATCAGCACCGCCTCTGTTTTTGGTCCAATTCCCTTCAGTGTTGTTAAGCACGTCTTAGGTGGTCCGGCAAGAACTTTGTCAATTCCCAGCTTCTTACACACCCGCTGGAGTGCAATAGCATCATCAAGAGCGTGGTGGGCTTTGAAGGGGTGCTTGAAGAGATGTTTATACACATACCCCAAGCTCGCCGAGGGAAGTTTAAGTTTACGGATCTCTGGTAAAGAATCCTTGAATGTAATCTCTGCGTCGAGCTTGAAGCGATCGAGGTGTCCTTGAATTATTTTTTGATCAAAGCTCTTGCCGTTGTGCGCTACCCAGACACCTGTCCCGAACGCCAGCATGCCTTCAATGGCAGCTCGGGGGGTGATAAAATCCGACCGGATTGCATCAATGTACGTCGCCTGCTCTTCAAAGGGCTTGCGTTTCACAGCTGAATTCATCAAACCTTTTCCGATCAGGAGCTTTGTCCAGAAACGAATAGACCGCTCAGGGTGCTGCCCTAACTTCTCTAGAGTCGGTATTATAGGCTTTCCAAGTGTGGGGTCTACCAGAGCGCTGTAAGTTTTACGCCCACTGCAAATTCCGACTTCCAGAATCCGCTGCTCTGTACGCTTATGCCCCTTGGCAAGGAAGCATGTCTCTAAGTCGTAATAGAACATTTCTTTTCAATAGTGTTATATAAGTACTGAAGGAGTTTAACTAAAAAATGTACTTTGTTGGTAATGTTCTAAGCCCAACTCTCACCCAACCGGAGCAAGAAGATCCGACGTTCGCGTTTACGTATGGTGAGGGGCAAATGGATATGAATGGCATACCAATTTGCATGGAACACGATGAGAAGATGCAAGTGGGTACTATCAAACAGAGTTGGAATCAACTGGACGGCTCAAAGTGGATTGTTGGAAAAATCGATGACATGTCGATGTTTGGTCATTTTGCGCGTAACGCTGTTCAGAAGTCGTCCAATGGCACCAGATACTACACTGGTCTTAGCTTAACTCATACCCACACCCAGTACGCGAACGGAAAGACGGAGAAGGCACCTGTTGAAGTTAGTTTGTGTGTGGATCCTAGACGAAGCGATTGTCGCATTATGTTTGTCGACGAAAGTGAGTTAAATGCTCTCGATCAAAGAAAAATATCAACCTATAAGGCTAGCGTGAAAACTAAAAAAATGTCTGCACCTGTAGTTGATACACCCATGACTGATGCGACCCCCGCCCCGGCTGCTCCCGTTGGTCCGGCTCCGGTGGAGCAGGCGAAGGATGAGGTGGTTCCGAATCAGGAGTCGCTCATGAAGATGATCGTCGATCAGCAGAAGGATATGGAGCGGCTTGAGACTCAGGCAAAGGAGCTGGAGGCGCTCAAGGCTCAGATTGCAGATCAGAAGAAGAAGGAGTTCGAGGTAGCCGCGGCTAAGAACGAGGCGATGGCGAAGGCTCTTGTTGAGTCGTGGTCGCAGACTCTGGATCAGGAGGACATGAACGACGCTAGCCGCCACTCAATTATTGCTCTTGCCAAGAAATTTCCGCACGAGAGTCAGGAATTCTTCCGCGTTGCCCACAACGCTTCCAAGAAGAGCCTGGCGCGAGAGAAGGAGCTGAAGGAGGCTGCCGAGTCTTTGAAGAACGCGGATCTTAAGAAGGATTTCTCTAAAGTGATGAATAAGACGACTCATGTTGCTAGTAAGAAGAAGGCACCTAAGGTGGAAGCGAAGTCTGACGAGACGCATTTCATGGATGCCGTGCGCAAGTACCGCGTCAGTGGCAGTGGTCGTGCGCTTATGGAACAGGTTGCAGAGATTGGAAACATTAAGAAGCGCCGCCGTATGTTCTAATTAAAAAAATCTATTTATTAAAAATCTGTTGTAAATCTTTCGTATCGGTTCACTTTCTTGTAACCCGCCTTTTTGAGTTCTGAGTTCTTCAACTGGTTGCTTTTCAGCTGGTTGCTCTTCACATTGTTGAACGCACCTGCCGTGCCTTTCGTGTACATGTACGCACCTCCAATAACCACCAAAGCTCCACCCGCAATTCCCAAAATTAGCCCCCAATTTGTGCTGCTCTCTGCAGAAGAAGAAGGTGTTGTAGAAGGTGTTGTTGAGTAGGCAGTGCCGCCGCTTGTTTCATCGTATGTAATTCCACTCGTAGAATCACCCATTTGGGCATTACTAGGCAGAATTGTAAGAACAGACATCGAAGACATCTGGCTTTCGCCAAACAAGTGCGTGGAGCGCAACCGCCGACTGTTGCCCATATAATTCTGCTCCCAAAACAGAATGTACGTAAGGTTCGAAAAAGAATCCGACTGGTCCAGCTGGAACATTCCAGAAGAAGTAGCCTCGTTGTGTGTTGCGTTTAGAGTGCGTCCCACTTGGAACATGAGTCCTCTCGGGTCACCAATGCAACCGGGATCTGCAGCTTCTTCACACAGCACGTGCGCTAACCCAGACTGGTGCTTACGGGTCATCATACTGCCGGTCACCTTGAGCTCAAAATTGCCAAGGTGGTTAAATGTGAGATGAGAGCACAAAGTCTGGTCAGCAAAAGGGGATTTGTTTGCACGGGTGTCTGAATCACTGCAGATGGCTCCCTCTGCAGTATACAGGTCTACAACAACCTCTCCGCTACCATCAAAATCAGCCACAACAGCACACGGTGACCCTGCGATTGCCACTTCAAAAGAGACGACTGCTTTTGCTCCACCCGAAGCCTGAACCTCTGCCATGAGGGATTTTGTGCCATTTGTCCAGTTTGTAAGATATTGCGGCTCACTCACGCAGACGTCACGACACTCACTCTGCCACTGCACTGCTTCAAACCCTGGCACCATGCTCGCTTCAAAGTCCGAGCCGGTGTCATCCACTGTCCAAGTTTCGCCATCGATAGAGTGTGTCAAATCCACAGTGGCAACAGCCCTGTAACCACCAACACACTGCTCAAAAGCCACGTTGCCAATACTCACACCAATCTGGTTTCCATCAGCTTGGTTCACAACTTCGGAAACAGCCAGAGTAGCCGAACTAAGCCCGACAATTTTTGTCTCTAAAAACACAGACACAAGCGATGCATGGCAAAACGTTTCTGTTCTATTGTCAACGTAGTCAATCTTGAACTGCTGCACAAGCTGAGCTTCGCCGCCCGAGCGACCTTCTGGTCTGTGTCCACACGATGTAAGGTAATCAATCATGTCCATAGCACCATTAACTCCATAAAACAAAGAAGCTGTGCTCAAATTAAAAAATCCAAACTCGTCAGAAGTATCGTGGTACACGAGACATCCAAACGGTGCCTCCATACTGGTTGGCACGCTCCCTGCGAGGCTGCCGTCGGCGCGACATACTGAATTAGCCGGGTTAGCAAGAAAGGCAGTTTTATGCAACACGTAGTCGCGTTCTCCGTTTGAATTGAATTTAAAATCATTATACGCAGCCTTATCTTGGTCAGCTGTAAAAACAACTACGTTTTTCTCAACAGAAAACTCGATTTCCCAGTCGAGGGATAGATCTGGTAAACGCACAACGTCATCTGCGCAGAAACCGCCGCATATCACAGGCGCGTGTGCCGTCGTCCCACTTGCCTGGTCCATAAGAACGTATCCTATAGTTTCCCCCTGTGCAACATAAGCCGTCCCCTGCAGCTGCTGCCCATCAGAATCCACTCCCAGATTCTGCTGGAAATGGCACGTGCCGTTTATGTGTGCCCAGATATCAGATGAAGATCCCTGTGGGATAACAACATCGTTAGATAACTCGCAGCCTGTTGTGTTGACTCCGCACACGCGCACCTGGGCAGTTTCGAGTCTAGCAATGCCAACAGCACCACTTATTGTGAGCTCGTGCTGCTGGTACATATCTCTGTAGTACAAGAACAGATCTTGACACGGGTCTACCTGGACAAATCTTCCGGAGGTGACTCCTGATTCTAGAACAGGCAAAGACACAGCACCGCCGTGCAGCAGCGACATCTCTTCAAAATCGCACCCGGTGCGGACTTTCCCGACAAGATCTATGTGCTGTACCTGTCTTGGGATGTCCTGTACTTCCATGTGTGTCGATAAGGAGATGCTTCTGCTCCACCCAGTGACTGGATCATGTAGTTTAACAGCATCTGCTTCTGTGAAGGAAGATGTCAAATTGAATTTTATAAAAAAGTAGAGCTGGTCTGGCTCTAAGAAAATCGGCTCAATCGAAATATTGAGAAGTGGCACGGTTTGAAATCTTCGTTGAGCACCAGTCAGGATATCCACAAAAGTGTAAGAAAAAGAGCGATTCACTTGCGTGTTCGTTAAAACCTCTTTGAACACTCCACCCAGTAGAGAGGCATCACCGGCGCGCTCTAGACTTGCCTCGCACGTGTTATCAAACTCTGACTCCGTATCAAAGCACGCCTGGACATTTGCCGGCGAAGAAATTACCACATTGTCGTGGAACGGGCATTCAAGCGGATCTAGAAAATTTCCATCTGTTTCGTTCACAACGTCGTGCAAAAGAGCATATTTTCCGTAACACGCTTCCTGGGTTGTGTAAATGCGCTCTTCGTCTACTATTGCAGAATTACAAACACCAAATTCGTCACGCACTGCTCGGTACATTAAAGTACCATTCATAAGGTCTGTAACGAGTGCTTTTCTGGAGAATCCGTACTCCAGAAGAAGTGAGCCTTTGCACAGCTGAGACTGGCAGGTGTCTAGTGCTTCATAATACGAGAAATGAGGCTTCTTCGTGCCCAGATCGAACACGAGGGTCTTCTTCGTGTGAAAAGTTTTCCAGTCATTTGTTTCTGAGAACTCTAGCGGTAGAGAAAAAACTGCGTCTGAAATAAAATCGGAGATTTCTTTGGGTTGCAGACTCAGTTGAGCAGTTGCAGTGATGGCTGTGGCGTACGGTTGAAGACACTGGAACGAAAGGGTTGACGATACGTTTGCAGCGTACTGCTGTGTCCCGTTGTAGGTGCCTAGATTAGTTATGCTAGAATTTCCAAACATTGGAAAATCTGGTGAGCAAGTGCCTGTAAAAGTAACTAAGATTTTCCCGGTTGAGCTGAACGAATCAAATAGAACAGGGGGTTCTCGAAAATTCATATCTTCCAGTGTTGTTGCGTCGCGAACCCCGCATGCATATGATAAGATAGACCCTTCTGCGTAACCCGACACGTCTGGGGGTTGAAACACACCACTGCTTTGAGTAAAATCTTGATAGAAATGTGCAGCGGTGCCTTGGGCATAATCTGCTTCGCAGAACACCTCTGATCCGGCAGCAACTGTGGACACGAGCACACCAGCTATCGATTCAATGCGTGTACTATCTGTGAATTCTGCGTGAGGGTTCAAATTTTCAATAGTCACTGACCCATACGCTGGCGTTAAAACGAGACTACCAATCAGCAGCCTTCGCATGTTTACTGGCTTCATTCAATATTATATAGTTTGAAAATTCTCTTCCTATAAATTGGTAAGCTCAACAAAGAAATGGAAGAGCTGAAAAGGGTAAAGCGCGCCAAGCGATACAACGACACTTGTGTCTGCTGCGGGGAGGAAACCGACTGTGGTGTGTGCGGTTTAGGCATTATCCTTGGCAGCATTGCACTCCTGTTGGTGATCACTACGACGGTGCTGACATTTGCAAACGTTCTCCAGGTGTGCAGTAGCTCCTCGCAGTGTGCAGCTGGGGTTGGGGAAATCGCAAGATGTCGCGGAATTTGTTTGACTGATCGTATTCTTGGGCACTGCAGCACAAGCAATGACTGTGTTTATAGCCAGTGCCATACAGCAACCTGCAGCGTCGAAGGCAAATGCGTATACGCACCAGTTATTGATGGTGTCCCGTGCGAAGACGCCGATTCGTGCACTCAATCTGATGTTTGCACAGCAGGGGTGTGTGCAGGAACCCGCATGGAAAGCCCTTGTCAAAAATGCCTCAGTGGTGTATTTGTCGCCGACAATGACCTTGACGGTTCTGCATGCTCTGATTCTTCTCTCTGTACATCTCACGACACCTGCGCGAACGGACAGTGTGTTGGCACTGCAGTGACCTGTCCAACAGAGCAGTGTAAAACAGCTGTGTGTCATCCATCTACGGGTTGCTCGCTTGTCAACCACAACTACCAATTCCAACCCGACTTGTGCACCACCGCCGAGTGTAACGACGGCGAGTATTCTGAAACATTCAAAGACTGTTTCGACGGGAACCCCTGTACGACGGACGCCTGCTACCCACTTAGTGGCGTTTGCGTGCACCCAGTAGCGACAGAATCATGCATGACGATCTGTTCTCAGGATTCAGACTGTTCCGCTATCGGAACAAGCGCAGACTACGCATGCTGGGACGGACAGTGCGTGGACATCACCAGCTCGGAGAACATCATCCGCATCTCACACGTCGAGGTAGATCACACGAGCTGTCCCCTGCCGGACCACTCTAGGCTGCAGCTCAGGTTCTATATGGATAGTAACGTAAATAATGGGATTATGCATATTCCCAAAAGCAACTCCATTTCTGCAGTTTACCCACACATGGACATCTTTGACGTAGAGAACACTCTGCTTTATGACGGCAGCGCTGTCAGATCGTACTTTTCTGCGAGGAGCGTTTGTCATAATATGGCTCTCGACTGCTATCCTTTCGTTGATGGTTCGTATGAGTTCTCCATAGAGCGCTTTGCTTGCACTAGCCTCGATACGGCACACTGCAATAACGACGTAGTTACGACTACTAACGTGGTGGCTCCACTAAATATTATTGACTGTCCGACCGAACAAACTGTAATTGTTACACCGGCTGCGGATCTGACTGTGGAAAGGATAGGCAACAGCGTGAAAGCAAGTTTGGAGGTCGAAGAACTGGATGGGTGGCTCGTGGACGTGCAATTTTGCATCCCAAAAGCCCTCCCGATGAAGGGGTGTATCTTGGATACTGACAGCCTGACATGCCCGTACCGGGGGTGTTTTGATACCCCAGAGTATTATCTTGAGAAGCGGGTTACGTTCCTGCAGGACGGAAATTACACTGGAGCAGTGACCCTGCAAGAGTACGCTGTGGAGTTCGCGCGCGGGTACCAAAACTATGCCGGGGACCGCTGTGCTGCTGTAGATGCAGTCGATTGGGTACAATTTGATTTAGGAGCGCTTTTGCCTGAATACTCAGGCGAAGTGGGGGTTTTAGATATCCGTTTTACTGTGCCGTTATGTACTGGCTCACGTCGCTTATCTGCCCCGGTTCGAAAAATCGGGTCTGTCACTATCTAAATACGGTGTATTTGTATTCCCTTAGTTAATTTAAATCATGAAGAGAGCGTGTCCCTTCGATGCCTTGCCGCCGCCGGTGCACCCTCAATTGCGCGCAGTGCCAGAGCAGGCAAATACAAAAAGGAAGCAGAATTTTCAAGATCCAGCAGCGAAGCGGTTTTGTACGCATGCCAAGCAAGAATGCCTCAAGCGCAAGAGCGAAGCTGAGGAAGAGAGTGTGAAGCGCCGTCGCTTGGAAGAACTTGAGAGTCGCACAAACATGCTCGTTGAGGCCTACCGCCGCATTGATCAACTTGAGCAAATTATTCGTCAGCTGGGAATCGAGTTGCAATTTTACCGCCAAAAAACTAGTCACAGCAACTATAATAACGAAGTGTTGGCTTACTAAAAATGGCGGAGGCGTTTGCTCTCTCGCAGTTTGAAAGCTTAAGGAGTACGCCGGAGAAGGTGCTGCCCCTGCCGGATTTAGAGCGCGTCGTGCAGGATGTGTGGCAGGAATTTACAAGCTCGTGTGATATAAATAGTGTAGTGCTAAATGTCGCTTACGATTATGATTTATTTTCTCAGTTAAACTACCTAAACACACTTGCCGTCGCAGACCGCACAATGTGGCTTATAGATGGCGTTTGGACACCTGCCTCGCTCCTGCCGGAACACCTGAGGTATCTGGGTGGCTCGATAGACGTGAAATTAAATCCCTACGTCCCCAACGGTTACTATTTGGACGACGGGACCTGTCAGATCGGAAATCACTTCGATTTGAAAACTATCCTAAGGCACGAGTTCCTGCACGGCATTGGAGTCAGTTCGTCGTTTAAAATAGAAAACAATACTGAGAATGTTGGCTACCCCACCTCTATGGGAGGCTGCTACCCTTTCACAATGGACCTCCAAATGCAAACAGCTAGCGGCGAGCAGGTAGTTTCTGGATGCACAATTCAAACGAATGTGAGTATTACGGATGACCTCTTTGTGAACGGGGTTGAAATCTACAATCCGAGCACATACGACCCGGGGAGCTCGTTCCACCACGCTGCTTTATCCAACACGCTCATCTACTACGGGATCCCAGCCAGAAAGTGCATGTACGTAGGGCAGACCGAGCGGGATCTGCTCGAAGGAATTGGCGCGGAGTGTACCGGCAACTTTGTGGTGGTCAACACAACTCCCTCTGGTGCTTCGCGAGACGCTCCTGATTTTTCTGTATTTATACTGCTGATATTTGTAGCAATATGTCTAATGGGTCATTTGCAGCACTAGATGTGGGTTCTTGCGGGGGAACGCACGTAGACCCTTTCTCGACCGATGTGCATCTGCTTTTTTTGGAATGCAAACAGAGCGCGTGGCTTATTTTAATCATTGCCGTAGTCATAGCGACGAAACTGGGTCAAAACGTGTTATTCACGAGGATGGGGCAGCTCCAACGTGAGATTCTGCAGCTTCCAAAATCTGAGCGCGGTTGGTGCTCGGCAAAAATTTGGGAGCTGTTGGGTTGGGAATTCCTTGCGGGGGTGATCGGAATTGTCAGCGTCTTAGTCATTACGGGAAACAACGCGATCATTTGGGCAACGATTATAGTGTCCAATATGGTCGGAACGGCTCTTGCGTTCACGCAGATGGAGCCCGACCACCACAGTACAGCTCTGGAGCTGCTCAATATGCTGGAGAAGTATCCGTCCAAGGGACTGAAAAATGCAGACGAGGAATCGAAAAAGACATACGAAGCGATTAAAAAGTTCCGGGAGGTTCTGAAGCGTAACAAAGAGGACGTAAAGTTTGTTAGAGACGATTTTGATGACAACAATGAGAGTAGTCGTCTAATTTTATGATAATTTCATGCTGCCTCTTTTATAATTTTTATAAATATGTATTTCCTCAATTAAATAATTCTGGTCTAAAAAGACAGTATCTCCAATTTCTACCGGGACGTCGCCACGGAACCAAAAATACCACCAATTGCCCTCGAAGCTGTACTCAGATTCTATCTGGGGCGCTGCGGAGAGCTTCTCTAAGTCGTAAATTTTGTCTGCATAATCTTTTTTTCTTGGAGCTTGTACAAGCGCGCGCAGTCGGAGTTGGCGCTGATTCATTTATGTGCAGCTCAAGTAGCTTATAGAGCTCAGCTTTTCCACGAAGCCTTGCATTTTGTGCAGAAAAAAAACGAAGTTGCACCTTCGTCGGCAGATCGAGTTTGAACACTATTTTCTGTAACTTTGAGACTTCCGCACTTGCGGCAGGGTGTGACGCTATCTGCAACTTCAATGATACCCAGAGCTTCGTTAAGAGGCACTCCACGGAGTAATTTGCGCATGGTGTCCTCGTAGGGCACTTCTGCGTGAAAAACTATCGTTTCGTAGCTCTCGGGAAGCCCTTTTGCTCTGAGCAACTGGGTTGCAGCACTGCGCTTTGACATTTTCTAAAAAAAATAGCAGATATTAAATACACCGGAAAGAAGAAAAAAAAATTACTATATTAGCATCTTCTGAACTGCATAAAATGGTAGACTACGGTAAATACTTTGGTGCCTTCAACGGCTTACAAGACATGATTGCAAAGGGGTATGCGGGTCTCGTGTACTTCGTGTCCATGATTCTTATGTTCGTCTCGCGCCCCATTGATTACACTCTGACCTCCCTGAAACAGGTCGATGACAACACCGAGGTGAGCGGAATGTCACTGGTTGACTTGTCATGGATTTTTAAGCTTGCTTTCGCCGTTATGGGCTTCCTTTTCGTTTTTAGCACCGATTCGAAAGACACTGTGATTGATCAGAGTTCGCCTGAGTTTTTTGGTCTGCACGTGCTTCTCGCGCGTGCGACTATCTTTTTCTCGGCTCTGATGGCAGCTTTCATCGGTCTGTCTGACGTGCTTGTGAAGGTGAGCAGCCGCATGCCGTCAATTGGTTCTGTCGGGCTCCCAAGCTTTGAGGGAAAATTTTCAGCGTACACCGCGGCGTTCGTGCACGGTGCAACCTCTCTGACGATTATCGCTTCTTCGTTCCTTTGGGAAGAGGAAATCGGTCTTGCAAAGATGCTTGCAAACGAGACTACCGTTGTTGACCCGACAAAACATAACCCGACTTCGTTTGCTTACCTGACGCTGATTATTGTCGCCGCTTACGTTCTGAAACTGTGGCAGGAACTTCGTCATGGTTCGGCGTCCGGAGGTGCAAGCGACGCGGATGATATGATTGGCGAAGTGCGTGATTTGAAAGAAAAATATCGCTTCAAGCACGCGCGCGGACCAGCCATTACAATCTCAGTGGCGCTTCTCATGTATATGATTTCTAATCTACCTGCCGATTCCCACTGGTACGCTGATATCTGGAGCACGCCGGCGTATGTGTTGCTCATTGCGTACATTTTTGCTGTTGGTATGGAGCGCATTGCTGTGAACAACAACCAGGAGTGGGTCTTCGGGGGCTCAAACGGTGTTGTTGTCGTTGGAGGCATCACTCAAGTCCTGTTGTTTTACACCGGTGCTCTTGTTGGTAACCATTTGACGCAGGACTCCATTGTGTTTGCCCTGGGCGTTGTTGTGCTGGACGCCATGCGTGTTGGATACGGTCAGGCAACACCCGAGAGCCCGTCAGCAATGAGCAGTGATAAAACGGCACTGGTGTACCGTATCTTCCAGGGGTTGTTTGGCATTCTAGCCTTCACGCTCATCACGGTGACTCCTAACGAGACTGTTAATATTGTTAACGCAACCGGTGATGTTATTGGCACAGAGGTTACGGGGCAGGTTACTGCTCCGGTGCTTTACGGCATTGGGCTCGCCTCTGCGCTTGTCAAGGTAATGACTCTCCTTTTCCTGAGCAAAACACTGTTCAAGAACAGCACTGAAAATTACTACCGTGAAATTGCCTCAACTGGTCTTCTCTTCTGCTCCGCGTACCTCTGGCAGCACCCGCTCGACCCGGCGCTGCGCCCCGGATGGGCGTACCTTTTCTTTATCCTCGCAATCCTGTCGCGGTTTGCGGATAGTTTTACCAACCACGCCCTGTCTGCCGGTGTGGATCTGAAAAGCTACATCTCGTGGTACAAGAGCGACGACGCCGATGCGATTGATTCGCCAACTTCGGATAACCCCCGTGTGTGGCTCACGTTTGCTGCGCTCATCAGTGCTCTGTGGTTTGCAAGCACTGTCATGAACGACGACTGGGACAATATCCGCGTCACCAACTACACCGTGACCGACGCAACCACCAACGTGACTACTCCGGTGGCTGCTCCGGTGAACGAGACGCAGTCGTCTGGTATAATCACCGCTGTGTTCTTTATTGCTCTGCACGTCGCTGTTGTTGTTGCGGGACTGCTTAGCGATGTTATCCCCATGTTTGAGGTTGTTGCGCTCAGTCGCTCCAAGTTCATCCGCACTGCGGTTGCGACTGTTGTGATTTCGAGTCTCTCGGTGGCGGCGGGTGCAATTAACATTGGTGAGGCGGCTCTCTTGAGCTCGGATAGTTCCGAAGCTCGGATGGTGCTTGCTCTTGTGAGTTACGTCGTTGCAGATACGGTGGGTAGAGAGCTAGTTTAGAGAGGTATAAGTTAAAAATTTGCGTTTTATAATATTATGAGAGCTAGAAAATGGATCCAGTGTCTTTGTAAATCACTCAAAAAACCCCCCCTCACGTTTGGAAAAAGCCAGTTTGACGAGCAGATCCGGTTGGACATCGGTCGCACCTTTCCTGAGAATGAATGGTTTAGTTCACATCACGAGACAC
>Ga0315315_10005136_pt1 | contig 12071 bp, 7 predicted proteins | sample M140m3416metaG_FD_203699 | JGI IMG/M metagenome (GOLD analysis project Ga0315315, IMG submission 203699) | Ammonia-oxidizing marine archaeal communities from Monterey Bay, California, United States - M1 40m 3416 | ecosystem: Environmental > Aquatic > Marine > Intertidal zone | place: USA...
CCGCGCCGGGAGGTCGATCCCGGGCCCGTTGGGAAGCGACGCGCGCGTGCGTATCCCCGCGAGCGCGTCCACGACGCAGGCCACCTCACCGATGACGTCGCCGGGGTGAGCCACGTACGCGTGGCTCTGAATGCCAAACGGATTGTTCGTCGCGACGCGCGGCGAAATCGTCACCGCGCCCTCGGCGACGATGTACATGTCCACGCCTGTATGCGCCTCGGTTTCATCGCCGTCCTTTCGGGATGGCATGTCCTCCTCGGGATGGTCGACAAGTGACTCGCCCGGGATGCACGTGCGTATGCGCGCGAACGTCGCGAGGACATCCGCGAGTTTGCCGTCGCCGCCCAACGCCGTCTTGAGCGACGGGACGTCCAGTAACAACTCCTTCGCCAAGCCGACTTCCTCGTCGCCGTCAACCTTTCGCGACGTCGGCGTCGCGAAGGACGCGTGCGCGGCGGTGTACGCGCGCATCGCGGCGCCGAGCTCGTCGACGTCTGCTAGAAGCTCCCTGACCGACTCGTTGGATGCCACGTCGGACGCGGCTCTCATGGCGTCTGCGACCATCGCGGCGCCCACGTTTTTCGTAGCCATCTCCGCGGCGTCCTCCCTGGCGCGCACCAGTTCCCGTTGCGTCTCCACCAGCTCGGCCCTGAGGGACGCGCACGTCGCGTCCTGTTCCTTGGACGACGGCGTGTACGCGCTCATGCGATCGAGCGACGCCTCGGCGGCTCGGCGGAGCGTCTGGGTCGATCGTTCTCGTTCCCGCTCCACCGCGGATGCCACGGCGGCTTCGAGCTCATCTTTCCTTCGTTGGACCGCCTCTTCGCCGACGCCCTGCGCGAGCTGGGCGTCGCGCTCGGCGGTCTGTCGTCGCTGGCGCTCGATGTCCAGCCGGTGCGCCATGGCCTCGAGCCGCTTCTCGAGCTCGGCGTGCGAGTTCTCGGCGGCGAGCTCCGCGGCTAGCGATGCCGCCTTTTGGATCTCCGCCTCGACGCGACCCTCCGCGGTGCGCTCGCGCCATCGAAGCGCGACGTTCTCGCGCTCCAGCTCCTGAATGCGCTCGCGCATGATGTCCACCAGAGTGGCGTCCTGGAACTCCTCGGCGACGTCGTCGTTGGAACCCGCGTCGGATTCAACCTCCAATTGCGCCGGCCTCCCATCCCTCGTTCCAACGCCGAGCATCGCATACACGGGTTTCGTAATGGCCTCATCTAAGTCCTCTTCGGTGAAGTTGGGCGGGACGGCCCCATCCTCGCGCGAATCTCCGCCGCAAGACGAGCCCTCCGCCGGTCGCCAGTTTTTCAGCCGCGCCGTGAGGCTCTCGACCTCCTCCGGGAAGAGCATCAGATTGTGAAATTGTGCAAGTCCTCGAGAGCCAAATCCACTCGCGCCAAAATGACGAGAGAGTCCCTTGCGACGGACGAAAAGCGAAAGGTCGCGCGCCACTTCGCCGCCGCGCGAACCGCCGCACAGTTCGTATAACCCAAATAAACAATCATGGTGCGTGTCTTTACGCACACCTCGATCCAATCCGATCGACCCCGCCCGCCCCTTTCGCGCGTACGATCGCCCGCGAGGCGCGATCTCGCGCCCCGATCCCGGATAGCCTTTTCCGCAAGGGTAATGTCCGCGGATTATTGACGAGAGTTATTCCTTCCCCCCTCCCGGCGATGCGTAGGCCGACTTTGTCGACAAGCAGTTCACCAAGGACGAGGTCGCCGAGAAGGTCCTCGAGCAGTACGACGATGAGACCACCCGCGTCTTCTACAAGTGCGTCATGGGCGGCGGCGGCCACGACATCCATTTCGGCATCTACAAATCCCCCACCGACGGCGTCAAGGAGAGCTCCGACTACACCACCGAGTGGATGATGACCCAGATGGAGTGGGCCAAGCCCATCGACGCCAACTGCCACGTCCTCGATCTCGGATCAGGCCACGGCGGCGGCTCACACGCCATGGCCAAGCGCTGGGGCTGCAAGGTCACCGGCTACAACCTCGGCCCGGGCCAAAACGCTCTGAACATGGAACGTTGCGCCGAGATCGGCATCGACCACCTCGTGGACGCCAAGGTTGGCAACATCAACGACCCGCTCCCGGCGGAGTGGACCGGTAAGTTCGACGCCGTGTGGTCCTGCGAGGTGCTCTGCCACGCGGGCGACAAGGTGGCGCTCTTCAAGGAGCTCATGCGATGCCTAAAGCCCGGCGGCGTCTTCGTCTTTTCCGACATCATGGGCGCGGACGGCGCCGACGAGAAGGCGCTCAAGGCGTTCACCGATCGCAACGCCACGACGTTCATGGGCAGGCCTTCCATGTACATCGACTTCGTCAAGGAGTCGGGTTTCAAGTACGTCACGTGGTGGGACGGGAGCCACCACCTCGAGCGGTACTTCCGCGACATGCTCCACCAGATCAACACCAACCGAAAGGAGATGAACGCCGCGGGAGTCAGCGACGGGTACCTCGATAACTGGGTGAGCTCGCTGACCGACCGCGCGAACGTGCAGAAGGAGAAGGGGGTGTTCGCGTGGGGTGTCTTCGTGGCGCGCAAGCCCGAGGTGGGCGAGCTCGCGTAAAGGGTCAGTCGCCCCGTGAATTCGTTTCATTATTTCTTCGCCACTCGCGAGCGGGGGCTGCTGTGCGGCCCCCCAGGGCGAGTGAAAGTACATTCTTTACCCACTTGTAATGTGTCGACGTATTGCCTAAGTAATTGTTGATATCTACACCGCGCGAACATCGACGTTTTATCGTTAATAATGTACGAATTTAAAAGGCCAGCCTCGGGTTCCGAGGGGTGCGGCGTCGGGCGGCTATGCTACAAGACAATCGCGCGGCGGTGTCGCTCACGCGCGTTAATTCGCGCCTCTCGCCGTCCATATGTGTCCCTCTCGCGCTTCGAAGGGTGACCTCATTTTGTGATGTAAACAGGTGTTGCGGAAAGAATATTAGTTTTCGTCGTCGGTGTTGTACTTTTGCTTTGCGGCGTTTGCTTTTTACACCTCGCCCGGGAGCATGGTGTCAGCCTCGGCACCCATGAGCTCGCACGCGCCGCCCAGCTTACCGGTGAGGTGGGACACGCATTCCGCCTCCTTGGTGAGCTCGTCCTCGCTCTTCTTGATGCGCTCGCGGAGCCAATCGTTGATCTCCAATCCTTCAACGATCTCGTAGGACCCGTCGCCGGTGGACCTGCACGGCATGGAGAAGACGATGCCCTCCTCGATGCCGTACGGGTTCCCGTCGGTGCACACAGCGCTGGAGAACCAGTCACCCTCCGGGGTCGGGGTCACGAGGCTCTTGATCGCGTCCGCGATGGACACCGCGGTGGACGCCGCGGACGAGCGGCCCCACTTCTTGATGAGCAAGCCGCCGCGGGTCTGAATCGCGGGGGTGAAATCCGCCTCGAGCCACTCAGAGTCGTCGATGACTTCCATCGCCTTCTCGCCTCCGATCTGCGCGTTGACGAAATCGGGCACCTGCGTGGTGGAGTGGTTACCCCAGATGGTGACGTTGGTGACGGTCTCGTAGAAGACACCAGCCTTGAGCGCGAGCTGGCACTTGGCGCGGTTCTCGTCCAGGCGGGTCAGCGCGTGAAAGTTTTTGCGATCCAGGTTCGGCGCGTTCTCCATGCAGATCAAAGCGTTGGTGTTGCACGGGTTGCCCACCACGCACACCTTGCACGTGGGCTTGGCCACCTCGTTGAGCGCCTTGCCCTGCCCGACGAAGATGGCGCCGTTCATCTCCAGAAGGTCCGCGCGTTCCATTCCCGGCCCGCGGGGCTTGGCGCCGATGAGCAACGCCCAGTCGGCGTCGACGAAGACGTCCATGGGGTCGATGCCGATGGACACCTCGCGGAGGAGCGGGAAGAGGGAATCCTCGAGCTCCATGGCGACGCCCTCGAGGGCCTCGCGTGAGTTCTCGGAGCCCAGGAGCCTGAGCGCGACGGGCTGGTCCTGGCCGTACACTTCGCCGCTGGCGATCTTGAAGAGCAGGTGGTTGCTGATCTGTCCCGCGGCGCCGGAGACGGCGACGATCACGGGCTCGTTCCAGTCCGCGGACTTGGTGGCGTCATCCTTGGAGATGTCGTACTCCAGCTTGAAGACGCCGAGGGGCGCATCGGTGGCGGTCGCGGCGACGCGAAGGGAGTCGGATCGCCCGGAGTACTTGACCGCGGACTTGACCCGGAGCGGGGTTCCGCGAACGGCGGGGACGGCGCCGACGCGGCCTGTGGGTCGGGGCGAGGGGCGGGTTCGTACATCGGTCAGTTTTGGCGTCCGGGGGACAAACGCGGTGGTGGAACGGGTGGGCACCCTCATCGGAACGCGAGTGGCGCGCCAATCCTCGCGTCCATCGCGCGACTCTGGGTTTTTTATTGGCCAAGGGTCCAACCGGGAGACGGGCGAAACACCCGCGCGGATCGCGACGAGCGACGACGCGACGCGGCGGTTTTCGGCGCTCGATCGCGTGGCATCGACGTACGATGCGATCTGGCGGCGTCAGTGGCCTCGCCACGGACGCCTTCGGCGCGAACGCGGCGGGTTCAACCGAAGGGACGCCGAAGGACGCAGATTGCGGTGCGGGACGAAGAGAGGATTTCCGACGAGCGCGGGAACGGTGCCGACGGGCGCGGGGGCGGGGGGACGTCGGGTGACTCACCGGCGGCGCGAGCGTTCGCGACGCGGGGCGCGTTGGCGCCGATTTTACCGGCAAAGGAGACGGTTAGGGCGGCCATCTTGACCTTACGTGTGTGTGTGCTGAAGTGGATGACTGCAGGCGGCAACATTCCAGTTGGCGGCCACTGGACTCTTCGCGACGATGGGCTCGGCGAATCTTCGAGAGGCGGGGCGGCCAGATGACACACGGGCCTTTATTTCTGGCACAGCAGTTTATGGTTTTCAGTCATGAAAAGCGTCGAAATGTCGAAATAAACAAATCCCTTTTCCCAAACTCTCCCCTTTGCGATGTGATAAAAATATCCAAGGCGCGTTGGATCTGACTGTTTGCCAGGTGCGATTCCAACATTAACTTTCTCCTCCAGTGCTAGGGCAGCTATCCCAACGATTGATTCTTCACTTGAGCGGGACGCACCAGGACGCACGTACGTTTCGATGGCGTCGCTCGGTCAGTACCTCGACGCCGCGGCACACGCGCTGAGCGCCAAGGACGGCGCCACCCTCGCGCTTCTCTTCGACGTCGACTCGGTCCACGCGCTCGGCGCGGTTCGGTCCGCGCTCGGCGATCGAGGCATGAACGTCGGGGAACTGTGCGAGCGAAAGGTGGGCGCGTTCGCGCCTTGGGACGAGATATTCGCGTCGCACTGCCAGTGCCTCGGCGCGAACGCGGAAGGGAGGCACGACGATGCGTTCGTGTCCATGCAGGCGACGATCGCGTCGTTCGTGAAGGATTTCAGAGCGCAGGACACCGCGTGGTCGCTGGATGCGCTCATGAACTTAGTTCGCGGCGCGGTGGCGCTCGCGACGCGCGCGGACGACGAGGCGGATCGCGCGGGGCGCTCGCGCAAGGACAGCAGGCTCGGAGACGCCGGCGCCGCGCTCATGCTCGTCTACCGCAACACCGCGAACACGTCCGTCTGGGAGAAGAAGTCGCAGTGCCTCTTCCTGGTCATCTCCCTCTTCAAAATCTACTTCAAGCTCAACACGCTGCACCTGTGCAAAAACCTGATCAACGCCGTGAACCTGCCCACATTTCCCGCGTTCGACACGTTCCCGATCGCGCAGAGGGTCACCTACGCCTTCTACGTCGGCCGGCTCGCGGTGTTCGACGATAACTTCAGCGTCGCGGAGCAACATCTGGAGTACGCGTTTCGGCACTGCAAACGCGACTCGAGTAAAAACAAGACGCTCATCCTCCGGTACCTGCTCCCGGTCAAGCTGCTCATGGGGAAGATGCCCACGGCCGCGTTGATTGGCAAGTACGGCCTGGACGAGTACGCGGATGTCGTGAACGCGATGAAGAGCGGTAACGTGCGCATGCTGAACGACGCGTTGAAGACGCATCAGATCTCGTTTATCCGGCAGGGGACTTTTCTGGTGCTGGAGAAGCTGCGGAACATCGTGCTGCGGACGCTGTTCCAGAAGGTTCACGCGTTCAGCGCGGAGAAGAACCCGGCGAAAGGGAACCAGGTGAACCTGCACATGTTCCTAGCCGCGTTGAAGTGGTGCGGGTGCGACATGGACATCGACGAGGTGGAGATGATCGTCGCGAACTTGATCTTCAAAAAGTTTGTGAAAGGGTACATCTCGCACAAGTCGAGGGTGGTGGTGCTGGCGAAAACAGGGGCGTTCCCGGCGATATCCTACGACGACGACCAGCCACCGATCACCCACCTCCAGAACTGATGATAGGTACACTTCTCGTAACATCAGCCACGACGTCATTAAACGACATAGTTAATACACTTTTAGCGATATTCCGTTCACTGATCCCCGAAGAACCCGCCGCCGCCGCCGTTCTTGAGACCGATCTGATCGTAAAACTTCTTGTACTGATCGTCCCGAGCCGCCCGGTCGTCCATGTCCGACTCGTAGAAGCTGTTCACCTCGTCCGTCCAGTTCGCCTCTACGGACGCGTCGGATATATCGTCGGAGCCGTCGAAAGAGTCAGACTCAGAATCTTGGGAATCAAAGTCAGCCTCGCACTCCGCCGCGTCGGGACCCTCCGCGCACGCGAACTTATCCGAATCGAACGCATCCTCCAGGTCGTAGTGCTCGTTGAACCCCACGGCGTCGTACAGGTCGTCGAACGGTAACAGCAAACCCGCGCCGCTCTCCATAGGCTTGTTACCCTGGACAGCCGTCGGGTGATCGCCGGCGCCCATCACGCTCAGCGTTCGTTCCACCCCGCCCGCCGACGCGCTCAGCAACGTCAGCCCGAACAACGCGACGTCGTACCCGAGCTCCGCGCATCTCTCGGGCGAATACATCGTCCCACCGGGTTTCTCCACCTGCGCCAAGATCGTGCGCGTTCCCTCCATCGCCGCGTTGAACGCCTCCATCTCCGCGACACCCGCGGGTCCCTGTAAACAAAACACGATGTCATACTAATTGCCCATACGAGGATTAAAATAAACTTACCTCCATCCAAACCGCATCCGCGCCGAGCGTTCGAAACTCGAAGCACCGTAGAATAGCCTCCTTGAAGTTGTCGCCCGACATCTCCGCGTTCGTCGCGAGCCGCGAGTCGGTCCGCGCGATGACCAAGATGTCGCCCCCGTGCGCTCTGATCTCATCCCGCGCGCTTAGCGCCGCGGCTAATCGAGCCATCGCGTCGCGTCTCGGAACGACTCGCATGCCTTTGCCGTAGGCGCATCGCTTGGGAAACACCTGGTCCTCGATGGACACCGCCGCGAACCCCGCGGCGTGGTACTCGAACACGGTGCGCCTGACGTTGGCGACGCCGCCGAAGCCTGTATCGCCGTCGCCGACGACGGGCATGTCCCCGGCTGCGCGGCAGATTGAGCGACCCGCGTCTACCATGTCGCCGAGGGTGGCGAGTCCCACGTCGGGATCGCCGAGCCTGGACGCGGCGACGCCGTAGCCGGACATGAACGCGGTCTCGAACATGCCGCTGCGGGCGACGAGCTTGGCGGTCAGCGCGTCGTGCACCCCCGGCATCGACACGCACCCCGGCGCATCAAGAATCTCTCGGAGTTTCCTCGCCGCGGAGCTGCCGTCGTGCGAGTACGCCTTCACCGTCACCGGGTGGCGAAGTGGACGCGTGCCGCGACCTGATGGCTGGCGGTGGCGCCCGCGGGGTACCGCGACGCCACGCGCGAACCCGAGATGAGACAGAGATGACATCTGGGGTTCGCGCGACCGAGTGTGTGTGTCACGCAGGTATATTTTCCACGTCAGCCCCCGAGACGTCTTCATCTGATGAGGTCATCCGCCGCCCAGTGTCGATCAGGCGCGCCGACACCCATCACGATGTTGTCGCTCAGGGACCTGGGCGCCGCGATCGTCACGGCCGCTGGATGCGGAGCGTGGTGGGGCGTGGGTAAATTCAGCGCGTGGCTCTCCGCGTCCACGCCCGCGTCCCTCGCGGGCGTGACCCTGGCGCGCTGGCAGTGGGTGAACGTGGCCGCGTTCGCCGTGAACGTGGTCTCGGTCGCGATCCCGGGGCGGATCGACGACGAGATGGCGACGCAGATGAAGAAGGAGGCCAAGATACGCAAGTCCCCGAGGTCTGTCGCATCGGGGGTACCGAAAGACAGCATCTACCGCTCGCTCGTCACCCCCGCCGGCTGGGCCTTCCTCATCTGGCCGGTGATTTACCTAGCAGAGTCCGTGTTCACCGCGGCGCAGGCGTCTTCATCGCTGGACCAAATCTCCGCCGCCGCCTACGCGTCCGCCGCGCCGTGGTGGGCGCTCTCGTGCACCCTCCAGGCGCTCTGGTGCGTCGCCTTCAGGGACTGGGCCAAGGCGCCGGGACACTTCTGGATAAGCGGATCGCTCCTCGTCGCGGAATCAGTGTCGCTCGGAAGAGCCGTAGCCGCGATGGACGCCGCGAAGGTAGCCTTCCCGTCCGCGGCGTACCTGTGCGGCCGGCTCCCGCTGGCGATGCACCACGGGTGGATCACCGCGGCGGCGGTGGTCAACGTCAACTCCTGGATCGCGGTGAGCGAGACCTACCCGAGCAGGATGAGCAACGCCGAGTTTCAGGCGCGATCCGCGTTTATATCGCACGCGGCGGCGGCGTTTGTCGGATGCCGCGTCTCATGGAGCTCAAGGGACCCGACGTTCGCGGCGGTCATCGCGTGGGCACTGTACGCCATCGCGGCGGACGGCGGTTGGAGGAAAAGGAACATCGTGGAACGGTTCGGGGAGAAGCCGCTGCGGGACATTGCCGACAACGCTTTGTTTTACGCTCGGGCGATGGCGACGCTCTGCGTTATCCTGGCGGCCAAGCCGACGGTGGACCCCTATTTGCCCGATGCGATGGCGTTGTTTAATAGGTGATTAATACGGTATTGTTACAACAGTCAACTTGATACGTCTCACCAAACCCCTTTCTTCCGCGTCCTTTTGTAAGTCGTCTTGACCATCCCTTTCCCGATTGTCTCCGTCGCGGAGACGCTCCACTGGTAGTCCTTCTTGCCTTTGGTGTCGAAGCCCCACAGCGAGGTCCCTCGGCCGATGGTCACCGGCACGGACGTCAGGACCATCTCATCAACGATGTCTTCCTCCAGGAGCGAGCGTATAAGCGTACCTCCGTCCACGTACACCCGCCGCGTGTGACCGTTCTTCCCCATGGCTTTCAGCGCCTCGGCCGGCGATTGCGAGCTCACCGTGACTTTGGAGGCGAGCGCCTCCGGGACGTCCTTCTGGCTCATCGTCCGGCTCACGACGGTCACGCGCTTCCCCTCGTACGGCCACGGGACCTTGTCTTTGATCACGAACTCCACGACCTGGTCGAACGTCTTGCGGCCCATCATCACCGCGTCAACCGTCGACATGAAGGCGCTGAACCCAAAGTCGTCCATCGCTTCTTGAGGCTGGGGGAGCCAGTCTAAGGACCCATCGGGCCGGGCGATGAAGCCGTCCATGGTGACGCCGAGGTACACCACGGTCTCGGGGCGCGGGGCGGACATGTACGCCGCGGTGGCCGCCGCCAGTAAGTCGTCCGCGGACGAGAGGATCAACAGCTGCAGGCCGCCGCTGAGGAACGTGCGCCGCGGGGTCCCGTCGCCATCTTCGCCGGGTTGTTGCTTTTTGTCGAACTTTCCATCGGCGCTTTGCTTTTTCGGTCTCGGTCGGGGCCGTCTCGTCCTCGGATCCTCAGCCTGGTGCGGGCTTCCGATGCGTCGCCTCGGGACGACGTTACTCTTTTGGGTCTTTGGAACCGCGCGCGGGGCGTGAAACACCGCGAGCGTCGCCGACATGGTTGTGGGGGCTTTATCGCGGGTTGCGGGGGCTTTATCGACACGTCAGAGAGATATTTTCGATCTCGCTTTACCAAATCCAGCCAATTTCCAACGGAATGATAGTGCGAATAGGCATGGGCTAATTAATTACCTTCTTCTTAAACGTAAATACGAATATAAACACAAGCAAACAGTTATATCGTTATCCAAATCGCGTTTCTGGGTTATGACCCTCCTTTTTCATGCGTTTCTTTTTGTCTGGCCCTGAATCGTCGTCCAAGAACGGACGCGTCTCGCATGATGAGGCCTATCCACAGAGCGAGCGCGCGTCTCCACACGTGAGTTCAGGATGTCATCCGTCGCGCTTCATCGCGTCGCCACCTACGGGTACGCCCGGAGGTCCACCATCACGTGCGCGTCGAAGAAAGCCGCGCGTAAGGCGAAGGGCGCGCCCAAACAGAAGGCACAGCCGCCGCCGGTGCAGAAGGTTGATGATTCCGTCGACGTCACGACATCGGCATCCGCGGATTCCAACCCGGACGTATCCCCGACCCCCGAGGCTAACCCGTACTCCAGCGCGGGGTACGAGGGCGACAACTTCATCCCCTACGGCAACACCTCCGGCGCCGCGCTTCGCATCACCGACGTCATGCTGTCCGTGGGCGACGTCGACCTCCTCACCGAAGCGTCCGTCGCCGTCATGCCCGGGCAAGTCGTCGGCCTCGTCGGCGGCAACGGATGCGGCAAGTCAACCTTGCTCAAGTGCATCGCCGGCCGACGCAGCGTCCAGGACGGCGAGATCGCCATCGCGAAGGAACTCGAGGTTGGATACTTCGAGCAGACCGCGGTGAGCGGCTCGCAGATGACCGTGTACGAGGAAGCGCGCTCGCAGATGCATCGCATCAACGCCGCCAAAGCCGCGCTGGACGCCGCGGAGAAGGCGTGCGAATCCACCGACGACGTGGAGGCGTGCAAAGCCGCGGACTCGCTCATGGACGCGCTCGCGGAGTTCGAAGCCGCGGGGGGGTACGAGGCGGAGAAGAGGATCGCCAACGTGCTCGACGGGCTCGGATTCGCGCGGACGCAATGGGAGGTGCGGTGCGACGACCTCTCGGGCGGATGGCAGATGCGCGTGGCGCTCGCCAGGCTCCTCCTATCTCCCGCCGGGTCCGGTGAGAAAGGGCTGCTTTTACTGGATGAGCCCACGAACCACCTGGACGAGGCGTCGAAGCGTTGGCTCGCGAACTGGATCAAAGCGTCGCCGTGCACCACGCTCATCGTCTCTCACGAGCAGGAGCTGCTGGACGGCGCGTGCTCGCACATGGCGGAGGTTCGCGGCGCCGGGCTGCACTGGTACACCGGGAACTTCACCAAGTTCCTCGAGGACAGGGAGGAACGAATCACGCTCGCCAAGGCTACGTACGAGAAGCAGTGCGCGGAGGAGGCTGAGCTGAAGGATTTCATCCGAAGGTTCAGCGCGAACGCGTCCAAGTCCACCCAGGCCCAATCCCGCCAGAAGCTTCTGGATAAGCTCCAGAAGGAGATGCGCAAAACCGTGAGCGCGGCGACGGTCACCACCACCGACGGCGCCGCGGGAGACGCGAGCAAGATGAACCTCCGACTCGCCAAGCCGCCGCCGTCCAACCAGGTGCAGCTCAAGATGGTGGACTCGGTGCTCGGCTACGACGCCGCCGCGCCGATCCTCTCGGGATCACTCGAGCTCGAGCGCGACATGCGCGTGATCGTCCTCGGACCCAACGGCGCCGGTAAGTCCACCTTGCTCAAGACGATATCCGGCACCATGCCGCTCCTCGGTGGCGCGCGAGAGATCACCGACGATCGGGTCAAGCTCGGCGTCTTCTCGCAGGATCTGGCGCAATTTCTGCCCAAGGCGAAGACCTGCCTCGAGTACGTCCTCGACGTCGCGCGCGAGGAGGACCCGCTGATGAAGGAGGAGCAAGGTAGGGCGAGCCTCGGGGCGCTGGGCATCACCGGCACGATGGCGCTCCGCAAGATTGGCTCGTTATCCGGGGGTGAGAAAGCGCGAGTCGCGCTAGCCGCCTTCGTGCTGCAGCCGAGGAATTGCCTCCTGCTCGACGAGCCCTCCAACCACCTCGACGTGGGCGCGGTGCGCGCGCTCACGGATGGTCTGCAGGGATGGAACGGGTGCCTGTTCGCGGTGTCCCACAACA
>Ga0315315_10005137_pt1 | contig 12071 bp, 8 predicted proteins | sample M140m3416metaG_FD_203699 | JGI IMG/M metagenome (GOLD analysis project Ga0315315, IMG submission 203699) | Ammonia-oxidizing marine archaeal communities from Monterey Bay, California, United States - M1 40m 3416 | ecosystem: Environmental > Aquatic > Marine > Intertidal zone | place: USA...
TGGTAACACTAAGCTCTATTCACCAATTGACTTTCCTATACGCCTCAGTGGTAACTTTGGAGAATTAAGGTCAAGTGGATTTCACTCAGGCATTGATATTAAAACAAAAGGTAAAGAAGGTGTTTTAATTAGATCAATTGATTCTGGTTATGTTTCCAGAGTTCAGGTGTCTACATCTGGTTTTGGTAAAGTAATTTACATTAATCATGGCAATAATTTAACAAGTGTGTATGCTCACCTTAGCAAATTCAGTGATAAAATAGAAAGAATTATAAATCAATTACAGTATAAGAATAAAACATATGAGGTTAGAAAATTTTTCAAAACAGATGAACTAAAAATTAGTAAAAAAGAGGTCTTAGGGTTTTCAGGAAATACAGGTAGCTCATTTGGTCCTCATTTACACTTTGAAATTAGAAAAACAGATTCTGAACTACCCATTAATCCAAGATTTTATGGATTTAAAATAAAAGATACCATCAGGCCTTATGTAAACGGACTCTTTCTTTATGGAATAAAAAATGGAATGCTAAAAAAAGTAAAACTTGATTTATTAAAGATTAATGATAGTACTTACAAATCCTCTACAATTAAAACAAAAGACACAATTGGTTTTGGTGTTGTAACATATGACAGACAGAATTTAACCAATAATATTTTTGGGAATTATAAATATTCTCTTTTTGAAAATGATACTTTGAATTTTGAACTAATTTTTGATTCATTCTCATTTCCTGAAAAACCTATTCAAAAAAAATTTGTTGATCATGAGTTTTTTGTTCTGAAAAAATCTAGAATTGTGAAATTATTTGGAAATAAAGAAGAAAATTTGAGATTTGTCTCTAAGAATAGTGATGGATTAATTATCAGAGATGGGAAAAATGCAAATATTAAAATTAAACTTAGTGATTATGATAGAAATAGTACATATATCATTATTCCATTATTAGGTGATGAGAATAGTTATAATTACGATACTGAAGTTGCTTTCCCAAATAATAAAATCATTGATCCAAATAAAAGCTATAAACTAGAGTTTAATGGTCATAAACTTAATATTAACAAAAAAACCTTTGGAAGAAAATCTAAAATTTTATTTGAATATGAGAATGATACATTATTCGCTTATAACCCATTCATTCAAGCAATGAAAAATTTTGAAATTAACTTCTTCATAAATAATGATTCTAATGGACAGTATTTATCTAGAAAAAACTATGATGGTTCCTATAGTTTTGTAACTAATAAAATAAAAGATGGTTATTACCAATTTAAAACAAAATCATTGGGTAAATTCTATATAGATTATGACACAATTACCCCAAGCATAGTTAGAAATAAAAGAGTAGATTATAAAAAACAAATTCAATATTATATTAAGGATAAAGAAACAGGAATTAAAAATTATGAAGGTAAAATAAATAATCAGTGGGCTTTATTTGAATACGAACCTAAATTGAGTAAAATATTTTTTAATAATGATACCTTAATTAAAAAGAATAAAATAAATAGGATAGAAATTAAAGTTAATGACCTTGTTGGTAATTCAACTACAGTAATTGATTCCTTGCAATTTTAATTATTCTCATTTACAAATTTTTTCAAAAAATCAATAACGTAATCCACCTCATCTACTGAGTTAAATTTAGAAAATGAAAATCTTAAAGAAATATTTTTCATATCAGCAGATGAAAGTATTTCAGATAATACATGAGATGGTTTTGAACTTCCAGATTGACATGCACTTCCACCAGAGCAAGCTATACCAGCTAAATCCAATTTAAAGTTTAATAGAGTCTTTTTTTCAACAGAAATAGGAAGGCATATGTTTAAAATAGTATAAGAGGAATCATTTTTTGAGGAGCATCCATTAATTTTAATATTTGGAATAGATTTTTGAATGGAATTAATAAAATGTTCTTTTATTTTAAAAACTTTTTTGGAATCTTTTTCTAAAAAATCATAGCTTGATTGAAATGCAGCTTTTAAACCAACAATATTATGAATACTCTCAGTTCCTCCTCTAAAACCTCTTTCTTGACTACCTCCCTGAATCAGGGGAAATAAATTATTTCCACTTTTGACGTATACAAAACCAACTCCTTTAGGGCCATGAAACTTGTGGGCAGAACATGTAATAAAATCTATTTTTATCTTACTCAAATCTAGGTTGTAGTGTCCAATAGTTTGAACTGTATCACTATGGAATAATGCATTATTTGAAGCACAAATTTCCCCAAACTCATTAAGGTCTATCATGGTTCCAATTTCATTATTTATGTGCATTAAACTAACTAAAGTCTTTTCATCTGAATTTTTAAGTAATTTATTAAGTTGATTTTTATCTGGATTTCCATTTTCATCAACATTTAAAAATACCAGGGGAATATTTTTTGTTTTTGAAATTGATTCAACAGAATTTAATACAGCTTTATGTTCTATTTTAGTTGAAATAATTCTCCTAATATCAACTGAATCAACAACAGACTTAATTATCATATTATTTGACTCTGTTCCCCCACTTGTAAAAATAATTTCACTTGGACTTACATTCAACGACTCAGCAATAAATTTTCTGGACAATTCAATTAATGATTTTGAGCTTCTTCCAAACGAATGAGTAGATGAAGGGTTTCCAAAATTATTTTTCATTACTTCAGTAATGGCCGAAACAATATCATCAGACATTTGAGTTGTCGCAGCATTATCAAAATAAATTTTTTTCATCTGAAATAGCTTTTCAAAGATATGGGATTTTGATTAGTTTTATATAAAATTATGGTTTTTAAAATATCAAGTAAAGACAACCCATCATTTAAATATGCAAAAAAGCTATTTGATAAATCATCATTTAGAAAAAAAGAAGAAAAATTTATAGTTGAGGGTGTTAGAGAAATTGATTTATGTCTAAAATCAAATTTTACTATTGAATCAATATTTATATCCTGCGATAATCAAAATAAATTTTCTGACACTGGGATAAAAATGTATGAAATTACGCAAGATTTGATAAAGAAAATCATATATAGAGAAACAACAGAGGGTGTTTTTGCAATTGTAAATCATAAAAAACAAAACTTAAAAAGTTTAAAATTAAATTCAGATGAATTGATTTTGGTTCTTGAAAATCCTGAAAAACCTGGGAATATTGGAGCAATTATGCGAACCTATGAAGCATGTGGATTTAAAAATTTAATTGTAGTTAATAGTAAAGTTGATCTTTACAATCCAAATACTATAAGATCTAGTTTAGGATCAATTTTTCATTTGAACATATTTAAATTAAACTCTGAGGGGTTACTGAATTTTCTAAAAAAAAATGAGTTTAAAATTTATAGTTCACTTATAAAATCAAAAAAAAGATTTACTAATGTAAATTTTAAACAAAGATGTGCTTTAGTTATGGGGCCTGAAAAATCTTGTGTTAGCGATATTTTTATTGAAAATTCAGATGAATTTATAAATATTCCAATGTTTGGTAATGTTGATTCTCTAAATTTATCTGTATCCACAGGAATTATTTTATATGAAGCAATAAATCAGAGAAAATTCTCTTAAATTTAAGTAATGGATTTTACCACTGATAATAAGATCATCAACTTGCAAATAGCAAGAGAATATAAGAGTTTGTTGAAAATTAGTTATCAAACTTTGAGTGATGATGACAAAGTCTTAATCAGGAAAGCACTTGATGTTGCAATTGATGCTCACAGCTCTCAAACTAGAAAATCTGGTAAACCTTACATATTTCACCCGCTATCTGTTGCAAAAATTGTAGCATCAAAAATTGGACTTGATGCTCAAAGTATAGCCTCAGCGCTGTTACATGATGTTGTAGAAGACACTAAGTATTCTATTATTCAGATTGAGAAAATTTTTGGTTCGGAAGTAGCAAAAATTGTTGACGGATTAACCAAAATATCTAAACTTAAAAAAGAAAAGATCTTATCAATTCAAGCAGAAAACTTTAGAAAGATGCTTTTGACATTAAATGACGATATAAGAGTGATCCTTATTAAAATTGCAGATAGATTGCATAACATGAAAACTTTGGATTTTTTATCTGAAGACAAGCAATTAAAAATATCATCTGAGACTTTATATATCTATGCACCCATAGCACACAGAATTGGACTATATGAAATAAAAAATGAGCTAGAGGATTTAAGTTTAAAATATACAGATTATGAAGTTTATAATGAAATTAAGACAAGTTTAGAAAAAACGAAAGATGATCAAAATCTTTACATAAGAAATTTTGCTAGAAAAATTTCTGAAAAGCTAAAAATTGAGAATCTAAACTTTAAAATAAATGGTAGAAGCAAATCAATTTACTCAATCAGAAATAAGATTATTAAAAAAAATATAAGTATTGATGAAGTTTATGATCGATTTGCAGTAAGAATTATATATGACGCTGAGCCAGTATTAGAAAAGTTAATTGCATGGAAAATATACTCCATAGTAACTGATGTTTATAGGCCAAATCCTACGAGACTTAGGGATTGGATTTCTACACCTAAGTCAAATGGTTACGAAGCTCTTCACATAACTGTAGTTGGACCTAATAAAAGATGGATTGAAGTACAAATAAGATCAACCAGAATGCATGAAATTGCCGAGAGAGGCTATGCTGCTCATTACAAGTATAAATTAGGAGACGATAAAGAAAGTGGCTTAGAAAAATGGTTGAATAGATTACAAGAAGTTTTAAAAAACCCAGACATAAATGCAGTTAATTTTGTTGAAGATTTTAAGCTTAATTTATATTCTGATGAGATATTTGTTTTTACCCCCGAAGGAGATTTAAAATCCCTGCCAAAAGGTTCAACTGCATTAGATTTTGCATTCCATATTCACTCAGGCCTTGGACTTAAAACTCGTGGTATAAAAGTAAATGGAAAAATTGTACCATTAAACTTTAAATTAAGTAGTGGCGAGCAAGTTCAAATAATAAAAAGTAACAACTCTAAGCCAAGTGCAAGCTGGCTAGATTTTGTTGTCACTTCAAAAGCCAAAACAGCCATAAGAACTACAATTAAAGAAAATAAAAAACAAATTGGAGAGGAAGGGAAGGAAATTTTGAGGCGAAAATTAAAACAACTTAAAATCAACTTTAGTGAAAGTAATATAAATAAAATTCAGAGTTTTTTTAATCTTCAGACTTCATTAGATCTATTTTACAGAATAGGAATTGGTACAATTGATAACAGTGATCTTAAAAAATTCGCTAATTCGCAGAATGCAATTATGAAATTTTTTAGAAGAAAAATTTCAAATAAACAAAATAGCAAACCTAATGATACAATTAGTACAACATATGACCAGTTAGTTTTTGGTGGCAATGATGAAAGGCTTGATTATACACTATCAAATTGTTGTAGTCCAGTTGCTGGAGATAAGGTTTTTGGATTTGTAACTGTAAACGATGGCATTAAAGTTCATAAATATGATTGTAAAAATTCTATTAGTATGCAATCGAAGTTTGCATATAGAATTTTAAAATGTAAATGGATTGATTCAACTCAACATGATTATACTTCAAAAATTCAAATTATTGGAATTGATAATATTGGACTTGTAAATCAGATAACAACAGTGATCTCCGAAAATCTAAATATCAATATGAGAAAAATGACTTTTGATACTGAGGGTGACACATTTAAAGGCTCAATTACTTTTAGAGTTAAAAACAAAAATATAATTGATAAATTAATTCAAAGAATAAAAAAAATTAAAGGAGTTTACAAGGTTGTTAGAGATTAATATTTAATTTAGTGAAAGTTTAAGAATGACTCAAAAGGTAAAAAACAATCAGCAAGTTGTAAAGGATGTTTTCTCAAAATATCTTGACTCCAAATCTCACAGAAAAACACCTGAAAGATACGCCATATTGAAAGAAATATATAACCTTGATGATCACTTTGATGTTGAATCTCTTTATTATTTAATGAAAAAGAAAAAGTATAGGGTAAGTAGAGCTACTTTATACAATACAATTGAACTACTTTTAGAATGTCATTTGGTAAGAAAACATCAATTTGGTTCTAACCAAGCCCACTATGAAAAGTCTTATTTTGATAGACAGCATGATCACATAATTTTAACAGATACTGGTGAGGTAATTGAGTTCTGTGACCCAAGAATACAGAATATTAAAGAAAGTATTGAGGATATTTTTAATATTAGTATTGATAAACATTCACTCTACTTTTATGCTTCAAAAAATAAAAAATGAAAATTGATTTAATTTTAGGCCTTCAGTGGGGAGATGAAGGAAAGGGTAAAATAGTTGATGTATTAACTGAAAATTATAATATTATAGCCAGATTTCAAGGCGGACCTAATGCTGGCCACACATTAGAGTTTGATGGTATAAAGCATGTATTACATACTATTCCGTCAGGAATTTTTCATGATAATAAATTAAATATTATTGGGAATGGTGTTGTGATAGATCCAGTTATCTTAAAGACTGAAATTGACAAATTATCTGATTTAAACGTTGATTTAAGTGAGAAGCTAATGATCTCAAGAAAAGCTCATTTGATACTTCCTACTCATAGGTTGATTGATAAAGCATCTGAACTATCCAAAGGGAAAAAAAAGATTGGGTCAACTTTGAAAGGAATAGGCCCTACTTACATGGATAAGACAGGTAGAAATGGACTTAGAGTGGGTGATTTAGAACTTGATGGATGGGATGAAAAATTAAATAATTTAATAAAAAAACATCTTAATCTGATAAAGAATTTTAATGTTGATTTTGATTTTGATATAAAAAGACTGACAGATGAGTTTAATGAATCTCTAATATTTTTGAGGAAAATCAAATTTATTGACAGTGAACATTTCTTAAATAAATCAATCGATGATGGAAAAAAAGTGTTGGGTGAAGGTGCTCAGGGGTCGCTGCTCGACATAGACTTCGGAACTTATCCTTATGTGACTTCATCAAATACAACATCAGCGGGGGCATGTACTGGGCTCGGAATTGCACCAAATAAGATTAATAAAGTTTTTGGGATTTTTAAAGCATATACAACTAGAGTTGGAAGTGGTCCTTTTCCAACTGAATTATTTGATCCGACTGGTGAGAGAATGGCTAAAGTGGGGAACGAGTTTGGAGCAACCACAGGTAGACCAAGAAGGTGTGGATGGCTTGATTTAGTTTCTTTAAAACACTCAATAACTGTTAATGGTGTAACTGATCTAATTATGATGAAAGGGGATGTTCTCTCTGGAATAGATAAAATTAAAGTATGTACTAAATATAATTATAATGGTAAGAGTGTAGATTACATGCCGTTTTCTATTTTAGATGAAAATATAGATCCTATTTATGAAGAGGTTGATGGATGGGAGGAGGATATAACTCAAGCAAAATCATACAATGATTTACCACTAAACTTTAAAAATTACGTTGAATTTCTTGAAGATAAACTAAATTTAAAAATTAAAATAGTTTCCGTTGGACCTGATAGAAAACAAACAATATTCGTTTAAAAGTATTTTAAATTCAATACTTATATTAATTTTTTTTTCAATTAATCTACAATCACAAGAGAAAAATATTGAAATCAAGAGTGCCGGTTCATTTGACAGAAATGAATCTCTTTTTCCTGATGGAAACATTCTAGGTGAAAGTCAAACAAAAAAAGTTCACTTAAGGCACGACGAAATGGATATTTTTTCCAAAAAATCTATTTTTTTTCAAAAAAGAAACTCATTCATAGCAACAGGAAAAGTTCACGTTAAACAAGGAGATTCAATAAACTTATTTTGTGATTCATTAAATTATGATGGTATTAGTAGGAAATTTTCTAGTTATGGTTCAGTTAGATTTATCAATGATGAAATGGAATTAAATTCAAGTGTTCTCTTTTTTGATAGAAACATAAATGAAATATTTTTTAATAAGAAAGGTAGAATAATAGATAGCCTATCAACTATAGAGAGTAAAAAAGGGAAATACTTAATTGATCAAAAAAAATATGAGTTTGAAGACAATGTGGTTATTAATAACCCAAATTATAAAATAAGATCCGATATGATGGATTATTATCTTGATACTGAACTTGCATACTTCTTTAAACAATCAACAATCAAAACCGAAAATTATAATATTTTTTGTAACAAAGGTTTCTATGATACCAAAAACAAAATTGGAATTTTTAAAAATGAAGCCAAGATTACAAATGAGGAAAGAATCATATATGGTGATAGTATTTATTTTGATGATAATCTTGAATATGCAAGTGCTTCAAAAAATATTAGAATAATTGATAAAAAAGAAAATTTGATTATTAAGGGAGATTATGCTGAGATTTTTGAAAAACTAGACTCTGCACTTATTACCAAAAATCCTGTTGCTATAAATATTACTAAAAGTGATTCGCTTTTTATAAAAGCAGATACACTTTTCTCAATTGGAAAAGAGAATAATAGAAAAGTTATAGGCTATGATAATGTAAAATTTATAAAAGGGTCAATGAGTGGTAAATCTGATAAAATTGAAATTGATAAGTCTTTAGGATTAACCACACTTAAGCGAAAAAAATTAACAAAACGTCAAATACAAATTCTAACAGAAAATCAAATTAATAAACTAAACCCAATAATTTGGGATGGAAATAGTCAAATAAGTGGAGATGAGATAATTTTGAAAGAAAATTTAGAGAAGAATGTTATCGATTCATTGAAAATATCAAATAACAGTTTTATCGTAGAGATAGATACAATTAGCAGCGGAAATAATTATAATCAAATGAAAGGTATAAAATTGTATGGAAAAATAATTGATAATAAATTGGAAAGAATTAAAATTGATAAAAATGCAGAGATTATCTACTACATGTATGATGAAAATCAACAACTTATTGGTATTGATAAAGCAATTGCAAGTTCAATTTTAATATCCTTCAAAGAACAAGGGATTGATGATATTATTTTCTTCAATCAACCTGAGGGTGTATTATATCCAGAAGATGAACTTGAGGAAAATCAAAAAACCTTAAATGGTTTTATAGATAGATTTAATGAAAGAATTACCAACATAGAAAATTTTAAGTAATTGATTGATAAATTTAAAAAATTTCAAGCTCAAATTGTGCCTAGTCCATTGTCATTAGAGATCGTCAAAGCTCAGGGCTCTTATATTTTTGAAAAAAATAAAAAATATTTAGATTTTATAGCTGGTGTTTCAGTTTGCAATATTGGTCATAGTAATAAAAAGGTTATTGATGCTGTTACAAAACAACTTAAAAAATATTCTCATGTTATGGTATATGGAGAATTTGTTCAAGAGCCAAGTGTGAAACTATGTAAACTTCTAGTAGAAAATTTACCTAATAATCTTGATTCAGTTTATCTCACTAACTCAGGAACTGAAGCCGTAGAAGCAGCTTTAAAAATTAGTAAAAGAATAACAGGAAAGTCAAAAATTATTTCTGCATTAAATTCCTATCACGGAAGCACCCATGGTTCATTAAGTGTTTCAGGTTACGAAAAAAGAAAAAGAGCATATAGACCTCTTTTACCAGACATTGAATACATAAATTTTAATTCTGATGATCTTTCTGTAATAGATAAAAACACAGCTTGTGTGATATTGGAAACGATTCAGGGAGGTGCTGGTTTTATCCTGCCCAAAAATAATTTTTTATCGAGAGTTAAGAAACAATGTGAAAAAGTTGGAGCATTATTGATTTTAGATGAACTGCAGACTGGTCTTGGAAGAACTGGTAAATTATTTGCCTTCGAACACTATAAAATAATTCCTGATATATTATTGTTGGGTAAAGCACTGGGTGGTGGTTTCCCAATTGGAGCAATGATAACTAAAAAATCTAATATGGATTTATTTCAAAAAAATCCAATTCTTGGTCACATAACTACCTTTGGCGGACACCCAGTGATAGCCACTGCTGGATTAGAAACATTATCAATAATAATTCAAAATAAATTATCTAATCAATCAATTCAAAAGGAAAAATTATTTAGAAAATTATTAGTCCATCCATTGATTGAAGAAATTCGCGGAAAAGGTTTGATGATAGCCTTGATTATGAAAAATGAAAAATTAGCTAATCAATTAGTAATAAATGCTTTAGATAAGGGTTTAGTATTATTTTGGTTACTATATGAAAAAAAGGCTGTTAGAATTACTCCTCCTTTAACAATCTCAAATACTGAAATTAAAAAGGGTTGTAATATTATTTTATCTATACTTGACTCGGTTTAAATGTTAATAAATTTTTAATAAAGTTAATTTTAAAAAATATTAACTCTACACATTGTATATATTTTTAAACAAAATAATTTTATGCAACAAGAAAGTAATGAACTTGTAGAGAGGTTTGAAAAGATGATTGAATCCGATTCTTCAATCTTTCTAGATACAGATGAAATAGAAGAAATTATTCTTTATTACTTTAATGATGGAGATATTTCCATGGCTGAAAGAGCGATTGACCTAGGGAATAATTTATATCCTAAATCAATTAATATAAATATTCTACATTCAGAGATTCTTCTTTTGAAAGGTGATGTAAATAAATCTTATGAACTAATAGAAAATCTACTAGACTTTAGTGAAAACAGTCAAGATTTAATCTTCCAGAAAGCCAAGATTCTTAATAAAATGAAAAAATATATGGAATCAATTTCCATATTAAAAAAAATCCCATTTAGTGATCAGTTAAACTTCTTTGTTCTTGATCTTCTGCTTAAAAATTACATGAATATTGAAAATTATGATAAAGCAATTGAAAATCTTATTAAGATATTAGAAATATATCCTGAGGATAGAAATTATTTTGACAAATTAATTTCATGTTTTAATTTGTCATCTAAAGAAGATGATGCGATTGATTTTCTAAATAATTACTTAGAAAAAAATCCTTACTCAGCTAATGCTTGGTATGAAATTGGTAAACTTTATTTTAATAAAAATAAAATTAAAGAAAGTATTACAGCGCATGAGTTTGGAATAATAAGCGATGAGTCATTTTCTTCATGTTACATTGAGTTAGGTAAGATATTTGAAAAAAAAGAAGACTACAAAAAATCCATTTATTATTATAAAATAGTAAATAATTTAAAAAAGGATTCATCTTACAGTTTGTACAGACTATCAAGGTGTTATGAAAAAGTTGGGGATTATGATAATGCCCTTAAATACCTAAATATAATAATCGAAAAAGACCCTCTTTACGAAAAGGCATGGATATCAATTGCTAAGTATTATTTAAGAAAAAATGACCACGATAAAGCTATAGAAAATCTTAATAAAGCTTTAAATATAATTTCAAACAATTATTAGTAGTTTTACTTCAGTGAAGTATACTAAAAGTCATTATCCTATTATTTTAATTAAGGGAATGTTGATGGGCATAGCGGATTTAATTCCAGGAGTTTCTGGAGGCACTATTGCATTGATAACAGGGATTTACAAAGATTTAATTTCCTCACTTAATAATATAAATTTTAAAAATATTTCGAAAAATCTTTTCACAAACTTTAAATCTCACAAATTTGATTTTTTAAGTGTACTTATAATTGGAATTGGGTTAAGCATATTATTATTTAGTAATATAATTTTATTCCTTTTAGAAAATTATAATAATGAAATAAGCTCATTCTTTTTTGGACTTATAATTTGCAGCATTTATGTATTATTAAAAAAAATTAAATCATTTAAAATATACGATATTTTTGTTCTGATATTTTCTAGTTTTCTCATATTCCAACTGTTAAAATTAAATTCATTAGAACAAGAAATCAATTTGACATATGTTTTTATGTGTGGTTTTTTATGTTCATGCGCTATGATTTTACCTGGAATATCAGGTTCATATATTTTACTTATTCTTGGTGCTTATCAATTTATTTTAAAAAAACTAAATGATGTTTTTACACAGGGTTCTGATTCATATTTATATGTTGTTACGTTTATTTTAGGTGCAATTTTGGGAGTAATTACTTTTTCCAGAGTAATTAAATGGCTTTTTAAAAATTTTGAAAATCGAACACTAATAGTTTTAATTGGATTTATTTTGGGATCAGTGTTA
>Ga0315315_10005140_pt1 | contig 12069 bp, 12 predicted proteins | sample M140m3416metaG_FD_203699 | JGI IMG/M metagenome (GOLD analysis project Ga0315315, IMG submission 203699) | Ammonia-oxidizing marine archaeal communities from Monterey Bay, California, United States - M1 40m 3416 | ecosystem: Environmental > Aquatic > Marine > Intertidal zone | place: USA...
TCTACAGGAGCTTCTTCAGCTGGTTCTTCTTCAGCAGGTGCTTCTTCTGCAGGAGCTTCTTCAGCAGGTGCTTCTTCTGCAGGAGCTTCTTCAGCAGGTGCTTCTTCTACAGGAGCTTCTTCAGCTGATTCTTCAGCAGGTACTTCTTCTTCTGCAGGAGCTTCTTCAGCTGGTTCTTCAGCAGGTGCCTCTTCTGCAGGAGCTTCTTCAGCTGGTTCTTCAGCAGGTGCTTCTTCTGCAGGAGCTTCTTCAGCTGGTTCTTCAGCAACTTTAGCTGCAGCTTTTTCGGCTTTTAATTTTTCTTTTTTAGCTTTTATAGCATTAATTCTGTCTTGAATTACTTTATCTCTTTCTTTTTTCCACTCTTCAACAGCTTTGTCAATTTCATTTTCAGATAATCCTTGCTTCATCAAGTGCCATCTGTAAGCTAATCCTGATCTTTTCATTAATTTATTAACAGGGTCTGTTACTTGAGCTCCAAGCTTTAACCATTCAAGAATTCTATCTTCTTTAAGATTATAATTTTGTTCCTTATTATTTTCAATTGGATTATACCAACCTACCTGCTCTATTGCAGAACCATCTCTTCTTTTTCTAGAATCAATAATAATAATTCTGTAAAAAGGTCTATTTCTTCGACCAATTCTTTTAAGTCTAATTTTTGTTGCCATAAATTATTTTTCTCTTTTTTTTATTTTGTTATTAAAACTGGCGTAATTTGTTTAAAAGTAATGAATACTACAAATGATTTATTTATGAAAAATCAATGGACATTAACTTTGAGATTCCTTGCTTTTCAGCTGTAACCCCATAAATGCAATCAGCTGATTCCATTGTTAATTTATTGTGAGTTACCATAATAAATTGAGTAGTTTTACTATAGTCCTTTATGACTTCGGTAAACTTCTTAATATTTATATCATCTAGAGGTGCATCTATTTCATCTAAAATACAAAATGGGCTTGGTTTATATTGATAGATAGAAAACAATAATGCGATTGCAGTTAATGATTTTTCTCCAGCAGATAACATTTTAAGAGAATTATTTCTTTTTCCAGGTGGTTGAGCAAAAATATTAATATCGGAATTCAATGGGTCTTTAGGATCAGATAATTCGATTGAACCTTTACCTCCGTTAAAAAAGACAGTAAACATTGTTTCAAAATTTTCTTTAACATCGTTGTAAGTATTTAAAAATTGTTCTTGTGCTACATTATCAATCTTCTTTATTGCTTCTTTCAAATTATTTTCAGCATCTATTAAATCTGACTTCTGTTCTAAAAGATTATTTAATCTTGCAGACTTCTCTTCATGTTCGTCTTTTACTGCCCAATTAATTGGGCCGATAGAATCTATACTTCTTTTAATTTTTTCAACTCTAAATACCATATCAGAAATATTATATTCTTTTAGCTGTTTGAGCTTCACGTTGCTTCCAAACTTTTCAATAATGTTTTGTTCAATTTGAGTTTTCTTAATTTTTGACTCAGCAATTTTCATCTCTGCTTCTTTAATTTCATAAAATAGATCATCTTTACTAAAATTATCTGAATCAAGCTTTGCTCTGATAGACTCCATTTTAATAAATGCTTTATTGACATCATTCTCTTTATTTTCGAGCTCTAAATTATTTGTATTAATTTTATCTTTGATTTTTTTAATAGATTCATCCATTTTGGAAAAATCAAATTCTTGCTCTTTTCTATACTTATCTATTTTATCTTTATAGTCTTGAATACTTGCCTTGAGTTTTTCATATTTTTTGTCCGTTTCAATGACAGTATAATTTTTATTTTTAAATTTCTCTTTACTCTCATCTGATAAGCTTTTTGTGACATCCTGATTTGAGACGATCTTAATATAATCTTTGTCAAACTGATTTAGTTGACTAATTTTTCTTTGAAGTTCATCTTCTAAAAGCCCAACTCCCCTTGATGATTCCTGATTCTTTTCTTGAATTTCTGAAAGCAATTTCTCGGTAAGACTATCAACTTTGGCTTTCATCTTAGAAAGAGATTCTTTTTCTTTAAGGTATGTATCTCTGGCATTATCAAATTCAACACTTTCCACTTCTTTTTTTGAAGTATTTTTTTGTAACAATTTATTCTTTTTCTTTAACATCTCTTCAAGTGGAGTTATAATTTTGGCTAGGTCAGCTACTCTCGCAGATGCCAAATCTAATTCTAATTCTTGCAATTCTTTTGTCAACTTTTCATGCCTTTTAAATCTCTTTAATTGCAAATCTAAAGCTTTAACTTGGATTTGAATTTCTACAATTATATCATCAATGCGTTCTAAATCCCTTGAGTTTAAATCGAATTTCTTCAAAGCTGATCTTCTTTTAGCTTTATATTTGTTAACACCAGCTGCTTCTTCAAACATATTTCTTCTGCTGTCATCTTTATCGGATAAAATTTGCTCTATCATGTTTAACTCAATAACAGAATACGCATCTGATGTCAAACCTGTATCGACAAATAAATTTGATATATCTTTTAATCTACAATTATTTCTATTTATAAAATATTCACTTTCACCTGAGCGATAGAGCCTTCTTCCAATTTCTACCTCTGAATATTCAACTGGTAATAAACCTTTATTGTTCTCTATTGTTAAAAAAACTTCACAAAGGCCTAACGGCTTTACATTGGAAGCTCCATTAAAAATAACTTCTTCCATCTTAGAACTTCTGAGTCGTTTAGTTTTCTGCTCACCTAAAACCCATCTGATTGCATCAACAATGTTTGTCTTCCCACATCCATTAGGACCGACTATACCGGTAATACCGCTATTAAAAAGTACAGTTTCTTTTTTTGCAAAAGATTTAAAACCAAAAATTTCTAATTTTGAAATATTCATTTGTATTATCCTGGTGGCCAACCAAAAGTTCTACCTCCAACTAAATGAAGATGAATGTGATATACAGTTTGACCGCCATCTTCATTGCAGTTAAAAATAGTTCTATATCCTGATTTATCGATTCCTAACTTAGAAGCCATATCTTTAGCTGTTTGAATCATTTTTCCTACTAAATTTGTATCTTCATGTGTCAAATTGTTTAATGTTTCAATTTTCTTTTTTGGTATAATTAGTAAATGGATTGGTGCAGTAGGATTGATATCATCAATTACAATTAAATCTTCATCTTCATAATGAATATTTGCAGGAATTTCTCTCAAAATTATTTTTTCAAATATTGTTTTAGTCATTGTTAATCAATAATTCTTTAATGATTGATATCATAGAAACAATAGCTGTTTCAGTCCTTAATATAGTTCTTCCAAGATTAACTTTTATGAAATTTCTTTCATTAATAATTTTTTTTTCAGACTCTGAAAAATCACCTTCTGGTCCTACAATTAAATTGATATTATTATTTTTTTTTGAAGAATTTTTAATTAGTTCTCGTTGTTCAAAAATAGTTTTATCCGTATTGATAATACAAACAACATTTGCTGATTCGTTATCATTCCATTCTGAAAAACTTTTCAATTTATTTAACTTTGGAAAGTATGCTCTCATGCTTTGTTTACATGCTGATTGAATTGAAGATTGTAGTTTATCATAATTAATTGAAGATTTAACAGATTTATCAAATTTAATTGGAGTTATTTCATCAACACCTAATTCAACAGATTTTTCTAATGCAATTTTAAATCTATTATTTTTAATTAATGGTAGTCCAAGATGTAGTTTGATATTTTTATCAAGTTCGTAATACTTTTCACTTAAAATCTTACCTTTCACAATTTTCTTGCTAATTTCAACTATTGAAGCTTGATAAATAGTACCTTCTCCATCAGTGAGAATCAATTTGTCATCTTTTCTTAACCTTAAAACTGAAATGATGTGATGGGATTCTTTTTCATCAAGGAAAAATGATGAATTTTTAATATTTCGCTTATTAATTAAAGAAAAATTACTCACGATTAATTTGATACTTTAAAAATAGATAACCGCCGCCAAAATCTTCTTTTGAATGAATTGGTTTTTCCACATTTAAGTAGTCATAACCTAATCCTAAAGCTAGAGTATTACCTGAAGGTTGTGAAAAATTTACACCAAATCCCAAAGAAGCACCTAAATTTGTTTGCGAATCAGTACTTCTCCATTTTTTTGAAAAACTTGAGATTGTCTCATCTCCATCAACAGCAATAAATGGTCCAACTGAAAAAGTTAAATATGGTCGAAAACTATTTGCTATTTGACCATCAAATAAATAATAATTTGTTTTAAAAAATAAAGGAAAAAGTAAAATATCTTTTTCACCTGCAACTGTAAACTGATTATAAAAAGGATCATAAATTGGATATTCATCATTTCTCACATCATAAAATCTCAAATCTACACCAATTGAAACGTTTGATTTGCGGAATTTTTCATACTCATAACCAAGCCCATATCCGTTATTTGCAAAAAGGAAATTTATGTTTTGAACCTTATCTTGAGCATTTAATGAGCTAACATAAAATATTATCAAAAAAAATAATGTAATTTTATTCATTGTCTTCAAATTCAGCATCCTTTACTTTTTTAAAATCAATCTTTGTATCCTTTTTAATCACGATTTTTTCTTCTTTTTTGGTTGAAACTCTGTATAAAAACCATAAAACTGATATTGCTAGAATATACTTAAACATATTATGATGGATTAAAATATTTTATGCCTTGATGGGGCTTATGAATTTCATTCAATAGATTATCAAAATCTTCTGGATTTTCAACGAAATCAATATTATTTGTATTTATAATTAATAGTGGACCTTCTTCATAATTAACGAAGAATTCTTGATATCTTTCATTTACTTGATTTATATAATCTTGCGTCACATGCTTTTCAAAATCTCTTCCTCTTTTTTTAATATTTTTCATTAACCTTGGGGTATCTGCCTGCAAATAGACAACTAAATCAGGTTTTACAATATCTTTCTCCAAAATATCTGCAACATGCGAATAAAGCTTAAATTCAGCCTCTGAATTCAAAGTAAAATCAGCAAATAGTCTATCCTTCTCGAACATGTAGTCAGTTACCACGCCTTTTTGCAGGAGATTTAATTGTCTTATATCTTTTTGCTGCTGTTGATATCTTTGTAGAAGAAAAAAAATCTGTGTTTGAAATGCATTAGATTCTGGATCATCATAAAAATCTTTTAAAAAGGGATTTTCCTCAAATTTTTCAAAAACTTTTCTTGCATTGAGTTTATCTGCAATAAGTTTAGCAAGGCTAGTCTTTCCAACTCCAATTGGTCCTTCAATGGCAATATAAATATCTAATTCTTTCATGCTTTCTTATCGATAATGTATTTTTGAACTACTGAAGTATCAGGACACTTTTTAAGTAAATCAACAATTTTAATATTTGTTTTAGGAAAAATATCATTTGGAGCAAGTTCTGCCAACGGGATCAGAACAAATTTTCTTAACAATGCTCCAGGATGAGGTATTTGTAATTGAGAAGTATCTATAAAACTATCTTTAAAAATTATTATGTCTAAATCAATGGTTCTTGGTTGATTTTTTAATCTTTTTTCATCCCTTCCTAACATTTTTTCAATTTCATGGATTTTATCTAACAGTTGGAAAGCTGTTAAAGTTGTTTCTAGCTCAAGAACAATATTCAGAAAAGATGGTTGACTTTCATTATACAGAGGTTGAGTTTTATAGAATGAGGAAGATCTAATTTTTGAGATTTCAACATATGAACCCAACATAGCAATTGATGAAGCTATATTAGATTCCTTATCTCCAATATTTGAACCAATCGATAAATAAACTTTATTTTCAAACATAATACTATTTTACAAACAAAAAACCCTCAATACTGAGGGTTTTTTGTATTTATTTTAACAATAACTTAAGATCAAATTACATCATGCCGCCCATGCCGCCCATGCCCATATCAGGAGCACCGCCTGGCATTGGTGAATGATCATGTTCTTCTGGCTGTTCTGTAATAGCAGCTTCAGTTGTAAGCAGTAAGCCTGAAATTGATGCAGCATTTTCAACCGCAACTCTTGCAACCTTAGCAGGATCAATAATTCCAGCTTTGAACATATTGACATATTCATCTTTACGAGCATCATATCCAAAGTCATTTTTACCTTCAAGAACTTTTTGAACAACAATTGATGCTTCAACACCAGCATTAGAACAAATTTGTCTTATAGGACCTTCCAATGCACGTTTCATTATATCAACACCGACTTGCTCAGAAACTGATGCTTTAACTTTTGATAAGTCTAAGCTAGCTCTTAGTAAAGCCACACCACCGCCAGGAACTATACCTTCTTCGACAGCAGCTCTGGTTGCATGTAATGCATCATCTACTCTGGCTTTCTTTTCTTTCATTTCAACTTCTGTTGCTGCTCCAACATTAAGAACTGCAACTCCGCCAGAAAGCTTAGCTAATCTTTCTTGCATCTTTTCTTTATCATAATCAGATGAAGACTTTTCAATTTGAACTTTTATTTCGTTAACTCTAGCATCTATAGATGATTTATCTCCACTCCCATCAACAATAGTTGTATTGTCTTTATCACTTACAACCTTTTTACATGTTCCTAAGTAATCAAGCGTAGCACTTTCTAGTTTATATCCTTGCTCTTCTGATATAACTGTAGCACCAGTTAAAATTGCAATATCTTCAAGCATAGCTTTTCTTCTATCGCCAAATCCTGGAGCTTTTACTGCTAATACTTTGAAAGTTCCTCTTAATTTATTAACAACTAGTGTTGCTAATGCTTCACCTTCAATATCTTCAGCAATAATTAAGATCGGCTTACCAGCTTGAACTACTTTTTCAAGAAGAGGTAGCAAATCTTTCATATTACTTATTTTTTTATCATGAACTAATACAAAAGGATCGTCAAGATCAGCTTCCATAGAGTCTGAGTTAGTGACAAAATAAGGAGACAAGTAACCCCTATCAAACTGCATACCTTCAACAAACTCTAAATATGTTTCAGCAGTTTTTGATTCTTCAACAGTAATTACACCATCTTTACCAACCTTGTCCATTGCTTCAGCAATTTTTGAACCAATTTCATGGTCATCATTTGCTGAGATTGTGGCAACTTGTGCAATCTGTTTTGAATCAGGAATATCTTTAGATAGTTTTGAAATTGATTTTACAACACTATTTTTCGCTATATCTATTCCTTTTTTAATTTCCATAGGGTTAGCTCCAGCAGTAACATTCTTTAATCCTTCAGCTATGATTGATTGAGCTAAAACCGTTGCAGTTGTAGTACCGTCTCCTGCAACATCTGAAGTCTTAGATGCAACTTCTCTGACCATTTGAGCACCAACATTTTCAAGCTGATTTTCAAGATCAATTTCTTTTGCAACTGAAACTCCATCCTTTGTTACAAGTGGTGATCCAAATTTTCTCTCAATTACTACATTTCTACCTTTAGGACCTAAGGTAACTTTAACAGCATTTGCAAGCTTATCAACACCCTTTTTAAGAGCTCCTCTTGCTTCTGTATCATATGCGATATCTTTTGCCATTTATTCCTCCTTATAAAATTGCCAGAATATCACTCTCTCTCATGATAAGCAAATCTTTGCCTTCATACGTGATTTCTGTGCCTGAATATTTACCATATAGTACAACATCACCTGATTTAACACTCATTGCGCTTGTAGTACCATCTTCATTATTTTTACCTGGACCTACAACAACTACAGTTCCTTGCTGAGGCTTTTCTTGAGCAGTGTCTGGAAGTATAATTCCGCTAGCTGTTGTTTCATCTGCAGCCATAGCTTCTACTACTACTCTATCTTCAAGTGGTTTAATTTTTAAAGACATTTTTCTATCCTTTTATTTATTATAATAATCTATCTTTATTTATGCAAAAACTGTGCCAATAAGTAAAATTGTTAATTATTATGCAATAATGTCATATAAACACAATTTTGCACGACAATTTTAAAATTTTGTTCTTAGAATAACAAATGAAATATTAATTATCTGCCAGTACTTCCAAATCCACCCTCGCCTCGACTAGATTTAGACAATTCTTCTACTAACTCAAAATCAATGGGAGAACTATCAACAGCTACCAATTGAAAATATCTTTCACCTCTTTTAACATGAAAATCTTCATTATAAATATTATCAACCATTCCTACTAATTCACCTCTGTAACCACCGTCAATAAGACCAATAGAATTAGCAAGCCTGAGAGGTGTTTTTGAAATACTAGATCTGGGAAATAAATAGTATGCCTTATTATCTAAATTTTCACATGCAATCTGCAATGGAATAGGTTGAGTACTTTTTGCTGGTATAATTTGGTCTTCTACAACAAATAGATCTAATCCGGCATCTCCAGAGTGAAAGTGAGAGTGATTTTCATAGAGCTCTCTGGCTCTATCGTTGAAAGCTTTAATCCTTAATTTCATTCTTATGAATAAGAGTTCTGATTGGATAAGGGATATCAATTTTTTCTTCTTTAAATCTTTTGTGAAGTTTTTTGATATAACTATTAAGAATAGTATTATGATCTCCGAAATTTTTTCCTTGAAAGTATATGAAAAAATTAACGCTAGAATCTGCGAACTCTCTAAATCTGATTACAGGCTTATATGATTTGCTTACACATTCTAACTCATCATAAATTTCATGGGCAACTTCTAGAGCTACTTTTTCTACATGATCTAAGTCACTGTCATAAGAAACCCCGATTTGAATAGGAACTCTAAAAGCTGAATCCATTGAAGAAAAATTCTTAGAAATTGAACCTGAAAGTACTGAGTTAGGAATTGATATTATATTATTAGCTCTTTCACGTATTGTGGTATATCTCCAACCCACATTTTCTACATAACCTTGGTATCCATTATCTAATTGAACATAATCACCTTCTTGCATTGTTTTGCTTAGAAGAATATTAATTCCTCCAAATAGGTCTGAAAGAGTATCTTTTAATGCTAATGAAACTGCTAAACCCCCAACACCTAATGCTGTAATTAATGGCGTAATAGAAATTCCAAAAGATTGAAGAATAAACAATATTCCAATAGAAAAAATTGATACATTTGTTAAGCCCTTAAAAATTCCTGTAGAAGGAAGAGATTTATTAGTTTGTGACCAAATATCTAGAAGTCCTAAAATTACTCGAGACGCAGTAAAACTGATAGAAATAATAAGGAATGCAGATATAATCTTTTGATATATGTCTTCTGGACCTGGTAAGTCAGCGCTTCCAATAGCCATTGAAGAAAAGGCAAGAAAAAACCAAAACACAATTACTTTATCAAGAGCATTAACAATTACATCATCACTCTGCCAATTATTATTCTGTGATATAGATTTCAGTTTAGAAACAAGAAATTTTTTAAAGAAAAGACCTAAAACAATTCCTAAAAGAATTGTAACGAGCGGTTCAATCCACAGAAGTAAATTCGCTGGTATATAGTTATCCATACCCATGAAAGGACTTTACAAATAAAAGTTTAATAGTACAAGTATTGACAAATTATAATTAAGGATCTACCCAATCACCATTTTCTCTAATTAGATGAATTAATTCATCTACTGCATGCTTGCTTGGAATGTTTCTTTTGACTAGTTGCTTCCCTTTGTAAAGAGAGATAAATCCTGTTCCTGAGCCAACATATCCGTAATCTGCATCAGCCATTTCACCAGGGCCGTTTACTATACAGCCCATAACCGAAATTTTTAACCCTTTCAAATGACTTGTATTTTCTTTTACCATTGCAGTGGTATCTTGGAGATCGAACTTAGTTCTTCCGCAAGATGGGCAGGAAATGTAATCAGTTTTAAAAATTCTTGTTCTGGTGTTTTGTAAAAGAAGAAAGGATAATTCGTTAACTTTTTTAACATTTTTAGAACATGAAATCCAAATACCATTTCCCATCCCTTCTAAAAACAATGAACCTATATCAATAGACACATCTATAGCAATTTTTTCAAAATCTTCATTATCATAATTTCCTTTAAAAACAATTGGATTATTGATCTTTTGGCTTTCAAAAAAATCAATTGCATCTACAAGACTGTGTCTGGACTTTGATGTGACATCTAAAACAAAAACTATATTATTATCAAATGATTGATTTATAGTATTTTTAATTCTTTCAAAGCTAAGTTTTATAAAATTAATTTTTTTAGATTTGTTACTACTCATTCTAAATTCTTTAATAGAGTCATAATAAGGAAAAGTATTTTCTAAATTATCTTTATTCCATTCACTGTATGGCAAAATATATTTTTTATTTTTATTTATGGATGACAATTCTGATTTGAAAATATAATCAGGTGAATTTTCTTCATAAATACTTTCATCGCTTGAAATAACAATGGGATGGTTCATATTGCCAATATTTTCAACTTCAAATGACTCTCTTTTGTAGTATGAGAAAGCTCTTATATTGTTAAAATTTGACTTTTTAACAGACATCGATTCAATTTTAGATAAAATCTTATCAGCTGCAGGTATTTCATATTCAGGATCTTCGGTTAGTGATACACGGATAGTATCACCTAACCCTTCTGAAAGCAAAGTACCAATTCCCAGTGCAGATTTAATTCTACCATCTAACCCATCTCCTGCCTCTGTTACACCAAGATGTAATGGAAAGAACATCCTCTCTGATTCCATTGTTTTTACTAATAATCTGTATGCATGAATCATCACAATTGGATTTGAAGACTTCATTGATAACACTATTTGATCAAAATTTTCATTCTTACAAACTCTTAAAAATTCCATAGCAGATTCTACCATTCCAAGGGGAGTATCTCCAAATCTATTCATTATTCTATCTGATAGTGACCCATGATTTGTACCTATTCTCAAAGCGGTATCATTTTTTTTACAAGAATTAATTAAATCAATAAACTTTTTCTCAATTTTTTTAACCTCTTCATTATATGTGTCATCATCATATTCTTTAATTTCAAATTTTTTCTTATCAACAAAATTTCCAGGATTAATTCTAACTTTTTCTACGATTTCTGAAGCAACAATTGCAGCATTGGGAGTAAAATGAATATCTGCTACTAGAGGCTTGGAATATCCTTTTTCAATTAGACCATTTCTAATATTCTTTAGATTTCTTGCTTCCTTTATGCTTGGAGCTGTAAACCTAACTAGTTGGCCACCAGCATTGAAGATTCTTATTGCTTCATCTATGCTTGATTGAGTATCTGCTGTGGATGCTGTTGTCATTGATTGTGTCTTAACATGATGTTCACTACCAATGAATAAATCACCAATTTTTACGCTTACAGTCTTTCTTCTCATGTTATCTAACTTTGAAGGTAGTAAGCGACATTAATGCAAATAATATTCCAATAATCCAAAATCTTGTAACTACTCTAGACTCTGGCCAACCCTTTAATTCAAAATGGTGGTGTATAGGTGCCATTAAAAAGAATTTTTTACCTTCACCATATTTATTTTTGGTGAATCTAAAGTACAAAACTTGAATGATTACAGATAATGTTTCAATTACAAAAACTCCACCGACAATAAGTAAAAGCACTTCTTTTTTTAGAAGTATTGCCAATGTACCTAAAGCAGCTCCAGATGATAAAGAACCTACATCGCCCATAAAAATTTCTGCAGGCTTTGCATTAAACCATAAAAAACCTAAACAACCACCAAAAAAAGCAGTGGTAAAAATTGTCAATTCACTTGCTAAAGGCAAATAAGCTATGTACAAATAGTCAGTGAAATCTACTCTTCCAGAAATATAAGCTATGACTCCAAATACACTTACGGAAATTGCTAGTAGCCCTGAAGCTAATCCATCAAGACCATCTGTTAAATTAACAGCATTAGATGTTGCTGAAACAACAAGAATGATAAAGATGGCATAGATTACGGGATAGTAAAAATTAATTGAAACATTTTTTAAAAAAGGAACAAAAGTGGAAAGCGTATAGTCTCCATAAACATTTGAACTGATTAATAAATAAGAAATGAAAATACCTAAAATAGTCTGTGCAAGAAGTTTATATCTTCCACTTAATCCATCTTTTCTTTTTTTAACAACCTTTAAATAGTCATCATAAAAACCAATTAAGCCCATCCAAAT
>Ga0315315_10005141_pt1 | contig 12065 bp, 5 predicted proteins | sample M140m3416metaG_FD_203699 | JGI IMG/M metagenome (GOLD analysis project Ga0315315, IMG submission 203699) | Ammonia-oxidizing marine archaeal communities from Monterey Bay, California, United States - M1 40m 3416 | ecosystem: Environmental > Aquatic > Marine > Intertidal zone | place: USA...
TCATCGACATGCCCGCCCCCGAGCCAATCACCGCCGTCGCGACACCCATCGTCGTCCCGACGCCGGTGATGTTCGACTCCGAGACCAAGGCTGCGGTCGGACGCGCGCTTCGCACCGTGCCCTTCGCTGCCGTCGCTGCGCCCGAGCCCGTCAAGCCCAAGTCCAGGCCCAAGCCCGTGTTTACCTCCGACGAGAACGTCGGCACCGTCATCAAGCGCAAGAAGAAGACGGAGAAGCGCAAGACCAAGGCGCAGCTTAAGCAGGAGGAGAAGAAGAAGCAGGGTGGCTTCTTTGGCTTTTTCGGCAAGAAGAAGGAGGACGACGAAGCCCCCGCGACGGACAAGTCCATGCCCGCGCTGGACATCGGAGCCATCGACGTCGACCTCGGCAACAAGGCTGAGTCCCAGGGCATGGTCTCACGCGCCCTCCGCACCGCCGCGTTCGTCACCGTCGGCGCGACCCCTCCCTTCATCGCCGTCGAAGCAGAAGCCCCGACGGAAGCCGCCCCCGCGGATGAGCCCGTCGTCGACCCCACCGACGGCCGCAACGTCGACGGGTACGTCTACGCCCGATCCTCCAAGCTCATCCGCGACGACGGCTCCTCCACCAGCAACGTGGTTGAGTTCAACGTGGTGTCCCACCTCACCGTCGGCGAGCACCTCGTGCTGGTTGGCAACGTCGCCGAGCTGGGCGGCTGGAAGGTGGACGTCGGCCGTCGCATGACCTGGTCCGAGGGCGACGTGTGGAAGACCTCCATCTCCATCCCCAACGCCGAGGCGAGCGCCGAGTTCAAGTTTGTCCGCTACAACGACAACAACGGCGTGCTGACCTGGCAGGAGGGTGACAACTACGCCTGCGAGCTCGTCTCCGGGGAGGTTGTCTCCGTCGTCGAGCCCCACGCCTTTGTCGAGAGGCTCACCGTCGAGATCTCCGCGGAGTCCGAGGAGGCTACCAAGGCCCGCGCCGCCATCGCCGAGGCCATCGCGCTCGCGTCCGAGGCTGAAACTGACTCCGAGGAGACCGTCTTGGGCGACAACGAGAACGGAACCACCGAGGAGGAGATGCGCGCCAAGCTCGCGGCGTCTGAAGCCATCAAGGCGGCTGAGGACGATATCTACAACACCCCCGTCGTCTTCTCCTTCGAGGATCAGCCCGCTAAGGTTGACTACCTCAAGTCCAACATCAAGGCTGTCGCGGAATCCGTCGTCGAGGATGAGGATCTCGCGGATGAGGTGGCGAACGTCGCGGTGACCCCCGCGGAGCTCGCCGTCGTCGAGGTGATGAAGACGGCTAAGAGCATGTTCGAGGAGGCGACCACGACCGCCGCCGCGCAGGTGAAGAAAGCCGAGGCTGCCGTCGCCGCGCTAAAGCTCAAGAACATCGAGGACGACGAGTCGGCGTACAAGGCTGCCGAGGCTGAGGTTGAGGAGGAGTCCACCAGGGCCTTTGAGGCGATTGAGACGGCTAAGCGCGCGAAGATGATCCTCGCCGAGGCGACAGCCAAGGTTGCGGAACTCGCCAAGGAGGAGGCCGACGCCGCTGAGGAGAAGGCGCAGGCTGCCGCCGATGCCCTCGCCGACGCGTCCGGCGCGGACATCCTCACCCAGGCGGAGCTCAAGAAGGAGGAGGAGGCCACCGCCGCCGCCGCCAAGAAGGCTGCGGAGAAGCGCGAAAAGTTTGAGGTTGAGTTTGACGCCGTCTCCAACTTTGAGTTTCCCGAGTTCACCGTCACGGACAACCAGAAGAAGGTGGCGGGTGCCGCGATCATCGGCGGGCTCGGCGCCGCGGGCCTCGTCGCCGAGGCTGACGTGGCGCAGGCACTCCTCAACGTTGGCGGCGAGGCCATGACCGCCACCGCCATGGCGTTCCTGTTCGCCAACAACATGGTGTTTAAGCAGGACAGGGAGCGGCTCTTCGACTCGCTCGAGAACAAGGAAAAGTTCGAGAAGTTCCTCATGTCCGGCGCGTGGATGGGCAAGGACTCCTTCGCGGGCGAGGTGGCTGCCGACGCGTTTGCAATCTTCGACCCCCTCGGGCTCGCGGATGACAAGCCGATGAAGCGGGACTCCAAGAAGGAGAAGGAGGCTATGGAGTCGGCGTCCAAGCAGGGTTTCATCGAGCAAAAGCCCAAGGACCTCTCCAACTCCGTCGTTCCCAAGGCTATGGAGGAGGAGAAGCCCGAGGCTGACAAGCCGGACGTGGGCGGCGCCATGTTTTCCTTTGGAAAGCCCGCGGAGATCCCGGGCAAGGAGGAGGCGGAGGCTGCCGCCGAGGCTGCCGCCGAGCAGGCTAAGGCTACCGCGGAGTACGAGGAGAAGGCTAAGGGACTCGTGATGCCCACGGCTGGTAACCTGAACCCGCCTCCCATGGGCAGGGTTGGCAACGTCGGGTTCAGGAAGGGAGCCGCGGGGGCCAACTTCAACAACCCGTACGACACCTCGACCACCGGCAACTTCAACGCGCCGAAGGTGTACACGCCGCGGAGGGCGGACGTGGAGACGGCGAGGACCTCTAACTCGGGCCAGTCGTACCAGACCTGGATGAAGAAGAACAAGGAGGACCTGTCCACGCTGACGTGGCAGGAGCTCGCGGACCGCATGAAGCAGCCGTACAAGCCGGAGGATGGCAACGGTCCGCGGTGATTGGGGGAGAACAAGGGGGGAAAAGATATGACTATTTTACGTTATTGACGCTGTAATCTGAGAACAACGCATGCTTGATGGAACGTCTCTCCTATTTGTGTTATTGAACCTGTGAAACAATCGTGTCGGGTGTGTGTGATCAGTCGGCTTTGCGTTTCTGAGCCGCGCGGCGCTCCTTCTCATCTTTGCGGCGCTGCTTCTCTTCAGCGGCGAGCTTGTCATCGGCGATTTGCTGGTGCGCGCGCTGGATGATCCACTGGAAGTCCTCGCCGAAGTTCTCGTGGACAGTGCCTGTTTGTACCTTCCTATGGTGCCTTGAAGCGGCGAGACTTTTTTCCTGGTCGTCAATGTTTTCCAAGTCATGCAACGTCCACTCCGGGTTCCATTTACAGCCATTTTCGATTGCGTACCGCATTATGTGCAGGTTTGCATTATCTGTAGCGTTTTCTAGAACCTTCTCAGTCCAGTTGCAACCTTTCCCTCGTAGCCACTTTAAGACTTCCAGATGACCACCTGTAGCAGCTTTAGCGCACAGGATTGGTTTCATTGGGCGCCCGAGGGATTCAATGAGCCACTTTAGCAATTCGAGATGACCTTTTTCTGCAGCACGCCAGGGATAGGATGACGACGAACGAATGTAATTGTTGATCTGAGGGAAAGTGTCGCATATCCACGGCAGTACCTCCAATGTTTCCGCATTTGCCTTCCACAATTGCTTCCAACAGTCGTCAACTTCCTTGGCAGGTATTGTTGAACGGTATACCCACTCGAGGACGTCCAGGTGTGTAGTCTCGCACGCCCATTTCCAATTGTAGTAGACCGGGTGAGTGCCGAAAGGACGCATCTCACGTATGTCCGCTTTGTGTTTGATCATCTTGAGGAGTTCAAGGTGTCCGTTTCGAGCTGCGTACTTACAGATATCTGCACCGTTGCTGTCGATCAAGCCTAGGTAGTTCTTCAAGGCCCAATCGAAGCTCTTCTCGGACCCGATGAAGCGAGAGACTTCGAGTTTCCGATCGAGCTGTTCATCAATGGCCATCGTCAACCTGAGTGCCTTGCTGGTCAGCCTGAGCATGCCACGGTCGGTGGGTTCGAGCCTGGCGAGCACTTGCTCTTTGAACAGGTCGCCCGCGAGAGTCAGACGATACAGGGCGTCCTCCGCGGGGTTCCGCGGCATCTTCGCGGTATCTCGCGGCTTAACAGCGACACGCTTATCCTTAGGCGGCATCTCGACGCGATACGAATGGATTGTGGGTTCGGGGTTCGGGCGAGTCGTGTGTCGTGGTACTGTGAAAAAGCCCCCTCAAAACTCCCCTCAAAAGTCGAGGTCGAAAATTCGAATCTGATGATGAACGAGATCTGAGAACAACAGGAACGCTCCTATCGTGTTAATTAAACCCTGCAGCAGGGGGATGCTAGTATTAATCTCGTATCAGATTCGCAGCGACGTGTACGATCGCAGGGTGTCAAACAGCCTCGGCACACCGTGCGCCGTCACCAGCGCGCCAGTGATGTCCTGCGCCAGCTCAACCACCGTGATGGCCACCAAACGCATGTGAGTGGTACCGTACGTCTTCGACTCCCCATCCTCCTCACCCCCGGTACCCCGCCTGTGCTCACCCACGGACCACGGCTTGAAGTACTTGACGTACGCCCTGAGCCAGCACTCCACGAACAGCTGCGAGACGTAGGAAATGGCCCAAACGCTAAACTGCGAGATGACGTGACCGACGAAAAACTTAGCCGCGAGGACACCCGCCCACCCGGCTGGCGTCGTGGGCAGCTCGATCGCCTGCGCCGCGGGCCCTTCGCGCCACACCGACCCCGCGGCGAAGAACAGCATGTAGAAGAAGGTCCTCCACATGCGCCTGTAGCACGTGCTCGACGCGTACAGGATCTCGCCGCGGCTGTTGAGAGGCATGGGAAAGAGGAGAATAGCCGCGAGGACCATCCCGACGATTGTGAAACCCTGAGCGGTGAACACGGTGCTCGCCTCGAGACCCGCGATGCACCAGTCGATGTGCGGCAGCAGCACCCTGAGCATGATGGCGCCGACCACGACGCCCCCTTGGACGTTCGCGGGCGAATCGCCGTTGCCCATGCGCGCCAGTGAAATCGCAAACATGTACGCGAAAGCCGCCGCGTATTCGCGCACGACGGCCTCTTGATTGGCCATGTCCCAGAGCCAGACGTCGCCGTGCCTCCACCGGAGGATGAGGAAAGGCAGCGCGGTGGCGTTGCATCCGGCGACGGAGGGCCACGCGTGCACGCGGTGGGGCATGAGCGAACCGAGGGACGAGTTGGCCGGCCTGGAAGAGCTGGTGTTCGTCGCGAGGGCACCCTTGAGGAGGCACCCGACGCCGGAGGTCATGCAGTAAAACACCATGACCAGCCTGGTGAAACCGCAGTCGTAGGTCCACACCATCAGCGGCAGGGCCATGGAGTGGAAGTTTCGTGACCCAAAGTACCCGGCGGCGCAGTAAAAGAACCGCACGGGTCCGCGGGACTCCGTCGGGTGCAAACCGATCCTCGCCAGCCACTTGGGTACCATGTGCGTGGTGATGTCAATCTGGTTGAGGATGTACCGGCGGAAGATGTTGTGCCAGTACAGGAGCACCACGAGCAGCGGCACGGACAGCGACTGGGGCGAATCCTGGTCGCTGAACATGCGCCTCGGAGCGCCGCCGGTGCTGGCGGACCCGTTCGCGATCGGGCTCTCCTTCACGGGGGAGAGAGCTTCAAACATCTCGGGGGCGTTATCGGCGCCGCCGTTCATCGAGTTGACGGACCAGCTCGCGGACCTGTTGTGCGCACCCTTTTGCTTGCTGGGGCTCGCCTTGACCTCCCCGACGCCATTGCTGCTGCCGTTGGCGAAGAGATCGCGCTTGACAGAGTCGTTGTTGAGGGAGATGGTGCCGTCGAGGTTGACCTTGGCGCCGGGGGCGTTTTTCGGCGACCCGTACCCGCCGGCTTTCGGCGGCTGCTGCCCCGGGGGGTTCATCACCATGGACCCCGGGTCCGCGCCGAGCCTCTTCTTGGCGCCCGGTGACGCGTCAACAGCTGCGCTGAGCGCGTGCGACGGCAAAACCTTCGCGGATTCCTCCGCGAGCACCTGGAACGCGGTGGCGAGATCCTCCCTCGTGTGCGCGGCGGACGCGAAGCACCGAAGCGCCCGCGGGGGTCGGCGGTCGGGGGGAACCAGCGGGTTGACGCGCGCGACGCACACGCCGATGCCACGGCGCCTGGCGCGCGCGGCGACGTCCGCGAGCAACGCGTTCTCATCCGCGACGGACGCGCCCACCGCCAGACGCAGGGGAACGATCGGGGAACAGGCGTCGGCGTCGGTGGTGAAACCCGGGACTCTGCCCGAGAGCGCCGCGTCGCGAAGCGCGGCGGCAGACGCCTGCGCCCTCTCCACGAGCCTGGGCTCGGCGGAGACGCGGCGGATGGCGTGAGCCGCGGCGGTGGCCAGGTACGGCGGCAGCGACGCGCTGAACACGTAGCCGGCGCCCATGAGCCGCTGGTACGCCACCACGCCCGTGTCGCCGGCGCAAAATCCACCAACCGAGGCACCCGCGTTTTCGAGCGACGCCGAGATGACGTCGATGGACTTGGGGTTGACGCCGAAGTGCTCGGTGAGACCGCGGCCGGACGCGCCCATCGCGCCGAATGAGATGGACTCGTCCATGATCATGCGCGCGTGGTGCTTGTCCTTGAGCGCGACGAGGTCCGGGAGCGGCGCGAGGCGACCGGTGCCCTGGAAGCAACCCTCGGTGATGAGCCAGCGGCGGCGGCCGGGCCGAGCGAGCCGCGCGGAGTGGACGCCATCTTCCGTCTCCAGCTGGGCGAACACTCTGGCGCAGTCCTCGGCGTCACAGTGGTTGTACCAGCGCACGTCCATCTTGGACAGGCGCAGGCCGGCGAGGATGCCGTAGCCGACGCCGCGGTCGACGACGGCTACATCCGCTTTGTACCCCAGCGCGGGTATCACCGAGGACACCGTGCACGCGCCGTACGAGTACAGGACAGCCTCCTGGACCCCGAGAAAGTCCGCGATGGTACGCTCCACGTCCATGTGCGGGGGGAAGGTTCCGTAGAACCCGCGCGGGGAGCATGACCCGAGGCCGAGCTCCTCGACGGTGGCGGCGCAAGCCTCCTTCATCACCGGGTCGTTGGTGAGCGCCAGTATGTCAGTGGACGAGAGCATGATCTTGTACTGGTCCCACTTCGGGTGCTTCTCGGTGACTCCCGAGAGCTTGTACCCGTCGATGGGGCCGGATGACGAAGCCCGTGGGCCGATGTCGTCGCCGAGGCGTTCGCCTCGGGAGTGCAACGGCGCGAACCGGGCTCGGTTGGTGCCAGACGCCAGCTTGGACGCGGAATCCAGCGCGGCGGACCTCGCGGCTCTCGCCTTGGCCACGCGCTTGATGCTGACCTGCTTCTCCTTCTCCTCCTTGTCGTGGATGCTGCCCGGGCACCACGCGTTGGGCGGGGCAACCTTGAACTTGATCGAGAGTTCATCCGCGATGTCGCTAATCGCGGCGAGCGCGTCGGCGAGGTCCTCCCTCGAGTGCGCTGCCGAGACGCAGAAACGTATGCGAGGGTAGTTGACGGGGGTGGCGGGCGCGCCGACGACGACGACCGCGAGCTTGCGGTTGAACGCCAGCCTCGAAAAGTCGCCAATCTTGTACGGCTGGTAGAGCATCACCGGCATGACTGGCGACGGGTGGTGCCCCAGCACCTCCAGCCCGAGCGCCTCCAGACCTTCGCGGAAAAACTTGGAATTATCGCGGAGCTGCCTGAGCTTCTTGGCGCCGATGTCGGTTCCATCCTCGCCGGAGATGACGCGGAGGGAGGAGAGGATCTGGGTGCACACCGCCGGGGGCATGGAGCACGCGTCGGTGCAACCCGCGGCGAACTGGCGAACTCGAGCGACAGTCTCGTAGTCTCCCGCCACGTACCCACCCGCCGCGCCGAACGATTTGGTAAACGTTCCCATCATGATGTCGACATCCTTGGGATCCACGCCGAGCTCCTCGCACACGCCCCGCCCGGTCTTTCCGATGGCACCGATGGAGTGCGCCTCGTCGAGCCACACGTACGCGCCGTAGAGCTTGCAAACCTCGACAATCTCCGGGAGGCAGCACAGTTCGCCCTCCATCGAGTAGATGCCCTCGATGATGACCAAAATCTTGTTGTACCTCTGCTTACCGGCGACGGCATCCTGGAAGATGAGCTCCAGGTCCCCGACGCAGTTGTGCTTGAACGCCTTCACCTTGGCGCCGCTCAACCTCGCACCCTCCACGATGGAGTTGTGGTTCAGCGCGTCGGAGACGATCAAGTCCCCCTTACCCGCGATGGCCGGGATCACCGTGGAGTTCGTCGCGAAGCCCATGCCCACGACCACCGCCGCCTCCTTGCCCACGTACTTTGCCGTCACGTCCTCGACCTCCTTGATGAGCGGGTTGTACCCCAGCTCCGCGGCGGACCCGGCGGAGGTGACGGGGTAATCCATCACGGATTTGGCCACGAGCGGCGTGCAGTGCGTGTTGAGACCGCCGAATCCGAGGTAGTTGTACGACCCGAGGTTGAGGCATCGCCTGGACTGCGGTGTGGTGACGAGCTTGCTGAAGTACCCGCGCTCCGACTCCGGCTCGCGGATCCCGACGTCGATCCAGTCCTCCGGGGATGAGTACACCGGCCGGTTGAAGACGTCCTCTATGTTGCCGTACAGGTTGCGAATGTAGAAGAAATCCTTGAGCTTGCCCTTGCTCAGCGCCGGGAGATCGTTCTGCTCGCCGTTCTGATCGTCTGTTGAATGAAGTTGAGATGCGGGGGGGATCGGGGTCAGCGGGGTGGGTGGGTGGGATCGATCGGGCGGGCCGGGGTCGGCGTCGGCGTCGCCCCCGGTCAGATATTTTTTTGAAAAAGGTTAGCAAGATTTCAACAACGGTCCGGGCGCGCCCCGCGCGGTGGGGGCGCGCGGTGGGGGCGCGGTGCTACACGTACCCGTCCTCCAGTCCTTGATGCCTCTCAGGGCATTGAACGAGTTCTTGCCCAGACCCTCGGCGACCTGCGGGGGGATTAATAGGGGTATCCGGGACGGTCAGCGGGGCGGTCAGAGATGGGTGCGGGGCGAGAACGGAAACGCCCGGGTGCGCAGCCACGTGGGTGCGGGCGATTGCCGACGGCGTCGCGCGGCGGCGCCGCCGATCGCGTGATCGCGATCGAACCGCGGGCGCGCATCAACCGTCTCCCGAGTATTCCGAGGACACCGACGAGGCGATCGGGCGGGTCCGAACCCGGATCGCTGGAGGGCAGGACCCCCGCCACCGCGACGGCCGCCGCGCCATCGCCAACGTGTATCCGCGCCTCGGACACCACCAAGGCGGCTGATGTCGATCGGGCTCGACGCGGGTTTCGCTTCATTCACGGACGATATGGGGGACGGTGGTGGTCACTCACGTAGATGGCGTACTGGTAGTAGGTGGCGGCATCGTGGCCGAGCACCCTGTACGCGAGGCCGGTCTTGGCCCACCGGCTGGAGTCCGGCACGTACGCGTCGTAGTCCATCTCAACCCGCGCAGCTCCGACTTTGGGCTCACGGGCGAGAAGGCACGGATTGAGTCGACGCCCTTCACGCGCCGGTCGCCGCCGTCCTGGGTGGGTTAAGGGCACGGTTGAGCGGCTCTTTCGTGAGGTCGGTCGCCGTGCGTCCGAAGCCCCGAGTCTGTGGTCTCGTCCGTCGCCCTTGGGCGCGCGTGCGGGACTGAGAACGGAGACGGCGCCGAAGCTGGCGAATACCAGTTTGGCTCTGAGAAACGAGGGGTGACGAAGAGACGAACGAGGTTCGCTATGCGTTGTGGGTGTGAACTCGCCATTTTCAACCAATCACGAACCCGGAAATCCGCTCGCACAGATGAGACAGAGATCGAAAAGTGCATTTCAGGTTGGCGAGAGACCACATTTGCGTGCCCACTCGACCCGTGTTGAGTGGACAGCGCACATGGCGTCGCGTCGGCTTCTTCGAGCGGCCTCGACCGGCGACGTCGATGCGGTCGATGCGCTCATTCGTGAGGGCGCGGACCCGGGTTTCCAGGTACGAGTCCCACCCACCAAAGGACCGGTCACGATGAGCATCACCCGCACCGTCGAACACCTTCCCTGATTCCCTGATTCCAACCGCCGCTCACCCGCGTCTCCTCCTACCCACCGCACGCACAGGACCGCAAAGGGACCACGCCGTTGATGCTGGCGTGCGAGCACGGACACGTGGACGTCGTCCGGAGCCTCCTCGCCGCGGGAGCGCCGTGGTGAGTCCTGCCCCTAGGGTGATACCCGAGACGCGCGACCATCGCGCTTTTCGCAAACCACCGCCGCCGCCGCCCCGCCCTTCCCCACGACCACGACCCCATCTGACCGCGAACCTTCCCACCGAACATCAGGAACGAGTTGGACAACGAAGGGCACTGCGCGGGGGAGTACGCCAGCGCGGGCGGCCACCCGGACCTCACCAACGCCCTCATCGACCACGCCGTGCAGGCGGAGATGGTCCTGGGCGCCGTCGGGCGCCGGAACCGAACCCCCGACCTGACGTACCTCTCCCAGCCGGTGCGGTACGACGGCGACGATAAGCTCCTGGACACCGAGAACGACGCGGTGATGATGGACTGGGAGGCGCCGCTGATGCGAATCCACGCGAGGGTCATGTGCGAGGGCAAGGGCGATACCCTCAACGTCGGGTTCGGCATGGGCATCATAGACGGGTTCGTGGTGAACGAAAACCAAACCAGGTCGCACACCATCATCGAGGCGCACCCGGACGTCCACGCGCACATGCGTCGTGTCGGTTGGGATCGGAAGAAAGGGGTGATCGTGGAGTTTGGGAGGTGGCAGACGGTGCTGCGACGGATCGTAGAAGAGAACGAGAAGCTTCCGGATGGAAAGAAGCGACTCTTCGACGGGGTCAACTTCGACACCTACGGCGAGGACTACGACGACCTCCGGGAGTTCCACGAGCTGCTCCCGAAGATCATGCGTCGCGGTGGTGTGTACACGTACTTCAACGGCCTGGCGCCGGATAACATCTTCTTCCACACGGTGTACTGCAGGCTGGCGCAGGCGGAGCTCGCGAGCCTGGGTTTCCATACGAGGTTCGACGTCGTGGACATCGACACGAAGGACCCGGAGATTTGGCGCGGGGTGAAGCGGCGGTACTGGTGGGGAGACAAGTACTTCCTCCCGACCTGCACCCTCACCGGTGGGCAGTGAGCGAGTGTTTCATGCGTAGCACGCGGTGTTAGTCCGAGTAAGTTTTAGCCAAAACCAAACACCAAAAACCAAAAGGCCAAACTGCCAAAGCTGATTCCGTCCGTTACGCCAGATCCATTGGAGCGGCCATCCGGGGCGCGTCCGCGGCGTGGGCTATGACGGCGCCGAATTGGTCCCGGTGCCGTCGGGTCGCGGCGATACACGCGCACCGCGCCAGCGTCAAGTCCGTGGCCGGCGGACGATGGCCCAGCCCCGGGCACCCCGGCGAGTCGGGATGGATGGACGGGGGCGATGAGGCGTCGTTCGTAGATGGGTTCGCCACCGCGGGCATGGACGGCCAGGCGCGCGTGTGGACGCTCGATGCCGCGAGCTCCAGCGGGTTCAGGTGCGCCGCGGCGTTCACCGACCACACCGCGGGGGTGCGAGCGGTCGCCATGCCGCCCCCATGCCGCCCCGGAAGGAGACGCGACGACGCGACGTCGTCGCCCGGGTCGGCACGAACGGCACCCGACGTGTTAGCCGCGACGGGTTCGTACGACCGCACCGCGCGATTGTGGCACGCCTCACGCGCCGCGCCTCCCATCCCGCCGCTCGCGAGTGGGCACGGTGACTACGTCCTGTGCGTATCGTTCGGCCCCGACGCGCGCACGCTCGTGACGGGAGGGGCTGACGGTCGCATATGCGTTTGGGACTGCGACTCCGGTTCCGAGTCCACGTCCGCGCCGGTGGCTTTGATCCGCCCTGGGAGCGCGGTTCGATCCGTCGACGCGTCCTTACCCCCACCCTCGAGTCACGAACCCAATGCGCTGCTCTCCATGACGGGCGGCGAGGACGGGACCCTACGGGTATTCACCCACGCCCACGCGGGGCGAGCGGCGTGTGAGGTTGTCTTGGCCGGGCACGGCGGCGCGGTGACCTCGCTGGCGCTGTGCCGGGGGGAGGACCGCGGTTGGAGTTTAGGGTTAGGGTCGAGGAGGGACGGTGGTGGTGTGCGGGCCTTGAGGCTCGCCGCAGGGTGCGACGGAGGTATCCTGTCGGTCCACGACGTCGCAATCTATGACGACGACGGCGGGGTCGAGGTGAAGGTGAAGACGAGCGCGGTGTTCGAGGGCCGGGTCCACGCGAGCGGCGCCGCCCGCGCGGCGTTGTTAC
>Ga0315315_10005142_pt1 | contig 12065 bp, 15 predicted proteins | sample M140m3416metaG_FD_203699 | JGI IMG/M metagenome (GOLD analysis project Ga0315315, IMG submission 203699) | Ammonia-oxidizing marine archaeal communities from Monterey Bay, California, United States - M1 40m 3416 | ecosystem: Environmental > Aquatic > Marine > Intertidal zone | place: USA...
GTATATATAGTCTGTGTACTTCTTGATTCAGTTGTATTTTTACTAGTTGATACAACAGTGCTAGTATTTCTACTTGTAGATCTTGAAGTTGATCTAGATGTTTGAGTAGTAGTACTAGTATTATACGTAGTATTTGTACTATATGTAGTTGTTGTCGATCTACTTTCAGTTGTATTTCTACTAGTGGCCCAAGTAGTTGTAGTAGTATATATAGTTTGTGTACTTCTGCTTTCAGTCGTGTTTTTAGATGTAGACCAAGATGTTGTAAATATAGTTATAGTACTAGTGTTAAATACTGTATTAGTAGTATATGTTGTAGTTGTTGATCTTTTTTCTGTAGTATTTTTACTTGTGTTAAAAGTAGTTGTAGTTGTATATGTGGTCGTTGTGTTCCTACTTTCAGTTGTATTTTTACTTGTAGCCCATGTAGTTGTATAAGCTGTTGTAGTAGATTTACTAGTATTAAAAGTTGTTGTTCTGCTGGTATTGTAAGCAGTAGTTGTGCTATACACCGTCGTTGTAGACTTAGATGTAGATTTTTTAGTTGTCGTACTTGTATTATATGTTGTTGTATAAGCTGTAGACGTTGATCTACTTGTTGACCAAGTTGTAGTAGTAGATTTACTAGTTGCCCAGGTTGTAGTCTTTGATGTATTAAAAGTTGTAACAGTACTTGTATTAAAAGTAGTGGTGTATACAGTATTCGTACTTGTATTAAAAGTAGTAGTTGTATTGGTACTTGTGTTATATACTGTTATAGTTGTTCTACTAGTTGCTAAACTTGCCTGTGTTTGATAAACAGTCTCATATATAGTTATTGTATTTTGAGATGTAGATTTCTTAGTTGTTGTACTCGTGTTATACGCAGTAGTATAGGCAGTTGTAGTACTCTTACTAGTATTATATATAGTAGTAGTTGACTTGTTTGTAGACCACGTAGTTCCTCTGGTTGTATTAAATGTAGTTAAAGTACTAGTGTTGAATGTAGTTGTATACGTGGTTACAGTACTAGTATTAAATGTTGTGGTCGTATTTGTGCTAGTATTGTATACAGTTATAGTAGTCCTATCTGTAATACGACTTGTTTGGAAAGTAGTTGTATATACAGTTGTAGTATCTTTTGAAGTAGATTTTTTAGTAGTTGTACTAGTATTATACGTGGTAGACCAAGTGGTTGTAGTATTTTTACTTGTAGACCAATTTGTAGTCGTATCTTTATTTGTAATTCTAAAGGTTTCCCAAGTTGTTGTTTTACTAGTTGTGTAATATGTAATAGTGATTGTGTTCGTGGTCTTAGAAGTAGCCCACGTAGTTGTATATACTGTAGTAGTATTTTTAGAAGTTTCCCAAGTTGTATCAGTCGACTTGGTAGTATTATATGTAGTAGTAGTCGCAGTACTCGTGTTAAACGTAGTACTCGTTGACTTACTAGTAGATACAGTAGTATTTTTACTAGTGTTCCATATGTCTAATCTTGACCAAAACCACTTCATATTCTATTAGATTAAGCGAACATTCCAATATAGTTGATCAACACTTGATCACTAGCATTTACATAGTAAGATATTAAATGAACATTGTTCGCGGTTGTGTTAAAAGTAATTGACGATCCTCCCGGCGTTTTAATATCACCAGCGGTTCCAGCTACATTTATAGAAAAGCTCAATGATCCAACACTTGAAGGATTAGTTATAATAATAGTACCAGCTTGACCAATAACATCACCAGTTTCATCTAACTGTATAGTTGTAGCTTGGTTAGAAGCATTCACTTTATGATTAGGATTGCTAGACAATTTAATAGCGTGAGTTCCACTATTATTAGTGGTTGTTCTTGGTTCTATTGGAATTGTGTTACTTAGTAAATGTATACCCATATTATTATATTTAAATTAATACAGACGGTACCGAAGTACCGCCTATATTTATTATTTATTTATTAAGATATTGCAGGGAATTTCTCAATAAGAACTAAATAGTCTTGTGTTGCTGAAGGAGCAGCCGCAAAAATTAATGAAACAGCGTTATCTGAACTTCTCTTTATCTCAACCATAACTTGGTCATAAGTAGCACCAGAACCATTATTACCATAATCTAAAACAGTAATACCAACTATTGGTGTACTAAACGAATGTGTTATAGTAAATGAAGTTGTTGAAGCATCTCCAGATAATTTCTTAGTTAATTTATTAGCAAGAGGTTCTTTAGCATCTAACTGAGTTTGAATGTTTGAAGTAACACCATCACTATAGTTAAGCTCAGTACCTGTAGCTGTAACAGCTGTACCAGCATATTCTAAGTTACCAGCACCTATAACAACTACACCAGTACCATTTGGAGTTAATCTTATACCTCCGTTAGTATCAGTGCTTTTTATAGTGTTTCCGTTAATCTCTAGATTATCTATACTAACTTTTGGAGCGGTAATACCATGTGAAAAGTCAAATTCATCATCTGTAGCGTCCCAAGTCATACTAGCATCAGTTGTAGCATTTACAGCATCTTGAATAGTAATACCAGCACCATTAGCAGTTGAACTAGTATCACTAGCCCCTTTGTTTAATGTTATGTTTTTATCTTCAACATCAAGTGTTCCAACGTTAGCTGTTATTGTATCACCTGATACGGTTAAATCACCTGTAACAACTAAGTCTTTACCAATTGTAACTATATCACTAGAATCACCAATCTGCACAGCATTTGATGCAAAACCCTCAGCTAGTTTAGTCTTTAAGTTTGCAACACTAATACTATCATAAGTCTGACCATCAACATAAGCTTTAATAGATTGTTGTGACGCGATACCAGTAGCACTATCAGAAGCCATATTGTCTTCATCTAAAAATGCTTTACCATCTAATATGTTAAGCTCTGAAGCAGTAGACGTTACGCCGTCTAATATATTAAGTTCTGCAGCCGATGCTGTAACAAGTGTACCCGCTAATTGTAATCCACCATTAGCTAAGTCATGAGAAGCAATATCTAATATTTGATCTCCGTCAGTTGCACCTATTGTGACTTTACCCGCAACAGACTGTGTTAGAGCTTTACCACCTTCAGAAACACCTAAAGTTGTTATATCAAGATAATTTATTTCAGTTGCTGTAGCTGTAACTCCATCAAGTATGTTTAGCTCAGCTGCTGTGGATGTTACAGTTGTTCCGTTAATAGCTAAGACGTCAATCTCAGCAGTTCCATCGATATATAGGTTTCTCCATTGTTTTGATGATGAACCTAAATCACTAGCATCATCAGCTCCTGGTACAAAACCAGTTCCGTTCCATCTTGCTTCACTACCATTAACAGATAGTTTAATTATACCGTCACTCGCGAAGTCAATCATTTCATGATCAGTAGCATCAACATACGCTCTACCAACTTTTAATCCAGTATTGTAGACTGATGTTATTCCTGTTTGAGCGGCTGTTACAGCCACGTCATCAGTATTAACTGTTATACCAGTTCCTGCTCCGACAGCTAAGCTACCTGATGAGGTAACTGATCCAGTAAGACCGCCACCACCGTCGACTTGCGTTACAGTACCAGATCCTGATCCAGTACCAAGTGTGACCCAATTAGAACCATTATTGAATTTAATGCTTCCTGAGTCATAAATTATTTGTCCAGCCTCATTGCCGGATATGTCTCCCGTACCTGCTTTATGGAGCAGAACGTTTCGGATTTCCCCCTTTTGTTGAAAATCCATGTGATTTAAAATAGGTATTGCCATAGTTTGTTTTTGTTAAAGTGCGGATTCTGCTCCGCTATTATTTGTTATTATTTTTTTATATAAGCGTATCCGCTTTTTTGATCAAGAAAATTTATAGTTAATTGATTTTGGTTTACATAAGTTACAATGCCCATAGCTTGAACATTGTTATATGTTGAACCACCTGATAACTTAACGTTAACATGTGGTAAGTAATCTACCAAATTAAGATTATGTGTTATTGTCCACGTTTGAGCTGCGTTATTTTGGTGGTGTTTATGTACACCGCCTTCAGCTACAACAAAATTAGCAACATCAGATAGTTTATAGTTTCTTGTTGCTCCAGATACATCACTGCCTAGTAGTTTGTCGTCTCCTGTTAACGTGGTGTCCGTAGTTAATTTATTTATTCTAGGCATCTTTATTTATTTTTTTTTAAATTTTTCAACACTTCGTCCGCCGAAATATGCACCAATTACAGTTATAAGAACGATCTGTAATAAATCCGTCCATTTTTCTTCAACTTCAAATGCTATAGAACCTGAATCTATAAATACCATAAGTACAGTACTTACTATTAAAAATATAAGAACAAGCGGTCTAACTGATCTCGTCAACCAGTTACCGTGTTCTAAATCTGCTTTCCAACGATCAGTTACGTTTTTCTGCATTTCAGCTTCAGCTTGAATCATGATGTTAGTCATCTCTTTTTCAAACTCAGCTTTCTCGTCTTTTGTTCTTATAAATCTATCAGCAACACCAGCAAGCTTATCAATAACTCCTCCGCCAGCATTACCAAATAATTTGGCTAATAGCTTGCTCATAGTTATGCAGCGGAATATCCTGGTCTACCTGTATTACCAAACTGACCTTTTTTCTTTTTATCGTTTTGGTTATAACCTTGAGGAGGTTGTTGCGCCATGTTGTTTACATTAGTATCCATCTTCTTACCACCAAAAGTTTTTCTTAATGCTCCACCAACTAATGTAGGGTTAGCACGTCTTGCGTTTCTTCTAGTTTGTCTATTTTCTAATCTCTGTGTTCTTCTAGCTTGTCTATTTTCAAATCTTTGTTGTCTGTTAGCTTGTCTTTCAGCAGATCTATTACTAGATGTTGATAAATTATCACTAACCGTAACAGGATTTGATGGTTTAGCAACAGGTAAATCTCTTCTTACACCATTAACTGTAGTTGTACCAGTTGTTCTTTTTGGAGGTGTAGTAGTTGTTGTTGTAGTATTATTATTAGTACCACCACCACCATTACCGCCGCCGTTACCGCCGCCGCTGTTTGTGTTATCTACTTTAACATCATCACCACCTCTTGTTCCCATATAATATCCAGCACCTAGACCAGCTAAACCAATCATTGTTTTTCCACCTGGAGTAACTTTTTTAACAAGGCCTTTAGCTTTATCCAAAAGTCCACCTTTTTTATTTAAGTTTTTTCCACCTTTTGTCACAGGATCTTTTACTATAACAGCGTCTTCTGAAATTTTGTCATAGTTTGGTTTCTTTTTATTTTTAGATGAACCAGTTCCTGGAATAATCTCAACATCTCCAGGTTTTTTTATACTAGGATCAGGAAGTTTTGTTTTTGGAGGTATAACAGCCGGAAAGTTTCCACCTGAATTTGCTAACTGTTTTCCTTTTTGAGCCGATTTTAAAATGCTCTTCATTTTACTTTTTAACGGTGTTGTGCCTAGCATTTTAGCTGCTGTTGATTCTTTCATAGTTATATTTTTTTGTACTAAATCCCCTTGGTTAACTGTTTCTCCAGTTTCCTCATCTGTATAAGTTGTAGGATTTATTTGTTCGTTTGTTCTATACTTAGGATCATTTATATTTGTATAGGTTTGGTTTTCGGTATCACCAGCGTTCTTTTGGAATACCATCTTATTACTTTCGTAACTTTGACCACCTTTACCAATACCTGATCCATAACCCATATCTTGACCAGACAATAATTTGGCAGCATATAATTTCTTTTCATGCTTTTTCCATCTTTTTCCAGTTTCTGGATTTTTACCTTTAAATGCTCCTAATTTTCTTTCATTACGCATTGTGGTGTTAATCTTTTTTCTATTACCTCTAGCGTTTGCACCAGCTTGACCCTGAGTTTGAACTGCAAAATCTTGAGGAACATCTTCTCCTTCAAATGTTTCTACTATTTCATCAGGTCCTTGAGTTGAAACATTTCTGCTCATTATATTGTCATCAGATATGTTTTGTAGTTCATCATCACTAACATCCCTTGTTTCACCAGCTTCATTAGTTGCTTTAACTCCACCAAACTCACCAGTGTTGCCAGACTTTCTATTTTTTATTAATTTAGACTTTTCATAGTCTTTAATAGAATCTGGTGTAATATTTTCTATACCTAATTTTGCCATTTCTCTACCTAATGGACTATCAGCTGAGTAATAATCTCCTTTATATAAATTATCTCCAGTATAAGATCCTTCAAGACCTTCATTTGTAGTTGCTCCCGGAACAAGTGTTTCTACCATTTGGCCTTCTACAACTGTACCTCTTCTAGGGTCATCAACAAAGGTAGTCTTAGGTTTCTCCTCGTTGTTTTCTGTTTGTTTTACAGCAGAGCGCATGTATAATGCTTTTTGTACTCTCTGTGTTATTGGTGAGTTTTTGCTCATAGTTTTATTATTTGTTTATAATCCTCCGGTTTTTCCAAAAAGATTAGTTAAGTTTATCATTATTTCTTGCCCAGTTTGTCCGTTTGATCCTTTTGTTTCCATCCACTTCTTATAAGCGTCTTCATTATTCTTTCCTTTTTCTTCTGAATTAGGATCTTTTGGTGGATCAGAAGGTGGGGTTATCCCAGACTCTTCTTTCTCTTCTGTATTTGTAACTACTGGTTCTTCTTCTTTAGCAAACATATCAGAGTGATCTTTAAATTTTTTATGATGTTTACCTTCTGTTAAACCAGCATTAAAAGTCTGTTTTAATGCGCTTGCTTTAAATGTTATTGGTGTTGCTTTCATGCGTTTTGTTGTTTAAATCGGGCGTTAGCTTTCCAAGCTTCTTGCTCCCATGGTAAGTTCTTTGCTCCTTCTTCCATTTTAGATCTAGGATACGTTTCACCTTTCCAGTATACATTTTTATCATCGTATGCCAAATCCCCACGTTCCATCTGGTCCATATGTACTTTTTCATGCTCAACAGCTTCTGCCTTCTTTTTATCAGTAACATCAGCGTTTACAAATATAGTACCATCTTGGTTGGCCTCAGCAATAACTCCAGGTTCTAGATTATCCTTTTCAATAACTGGATATTCTTTGCTATTAGCAGCAACTTGTGTTCTTACAACTTGATTATTGTGTAATTGTTGTTTAGCTCTCTGTGTTATAGGTATACTCATTATATATAGGTTACACTATTTTTTATTTATTAAACTTGTTTTTAGCAGCATTAATCCAAGATTTATCTAAATTACTTTTTTTATTATTAACGTTGTTATTTACAGGTTTATCTTCTTTTTTATTATCTTTGTCTTTATTAACATTACTAAATCCAGTTCCTGCCATGTCCCCTTGATCTTCAAGCCAGTTGTAAGCTTTAGTAGCTCCACCTTTTATATCTTCCCATCCTTGACTCAAGACATTTCCTTCTTTACCATCTTTAGCATCGTATTCGTAATATTTTTGGAAACCTTTTGGAATAGCAGCTGTTGGACCACCTTTAAACATTTTACCTTCATCATTACCAAAGAATGGTGAAAAACCTGAATGCCCAAATGTTTTCTGGAAATTTTCATCAGATTGAACCATATCAGCACCAAACGCAACGTCAACACCTGTTGATATTGGTGCGTTTTTAACAGTTGATCCTATATCAGAAGCTAAATCAGCTCCTTTATAAGCTTTAATACCTTTAGCACCTAGTTTTGTGGCTGTAGCAGCTTGCCCAAGTCCTGGTACCATAGCAGCAGCTGATAAACCAGCACTAGCCCAATCACCTTCACCTGCATACCAAGCAGCGTTAACTCCATCGGCAACAGCACCAACAATAGGTACCATACCAGCTACATCTAATGCTAAATGTCCCCAGTCACTAAATGAGTCATACCATGATTTAGCTTTTAATGGTGACAAACCAGCTAAACCGCTAGTTCTACCATGTATATTACTAAAATCTACTACTGGTCCTTTACCTTTAGCATCAATAGTTACCTCTTGATAATTATTATGCTTAGGCGTAAACTCTCTACTGTTTACCTTTTGTATGATGTTCATTATTTAAGCTTTTGCTTTAATCTCTTTATCTTCTGCACTATCTACATCCATACCACCAATTCCTGGTACTACAGCTTCTGTTGATTCATAATTAGCGTTAGGTACTTTTTTAAATACATTACTAATTGCACTTTGATTTTTATTTCCTGGTGTTCCCATAATTGTTTAGTTTATTGATTTCGATAGAATTTTTTATCTTTTCTAGCGTATCTCTTTTTATCTTTATTTTCTTGTCTTTCAGCTCTTTTTTCTAATCTTTGTTTTCTAGCTTGTAATCTATTTGCTTTTGCATAGTTACCAGCCTCAGCTGCAGCTTCACCTTTTATTTGTGTTTTATCTAATCTATGCTCGACTCTAGTTTTTTCTCTAGGTCCTGCAGTTAAAACAACTTCATCTAAATGATTGTCTCTACCTGTTGTCATTCCTGTAGGTATAACTGGTGCTTCACCGTATTTAGTATCAATAGTACCAGACATTACCTCTTCATCTGACATTAAAGCCTGACCTGGTGTTGGGTATCCTGCTGGTGGAACATTACCTGTTGCCTCAACACCTGATGGTGGGGCGGTAAATTTCATTGGTGATCCATATTTTAAAGGGCCTATGCCCTTAAATCCTTTATAAGCCATATTATCTATCTTTATCTCTAATCATATCACTTATAGCTTTATTATAAACTTTATCAGTGTATGATCGATTATTAAAAAATTTATTTCTTTCTGATGTGGGAAGGTCCTCTTCACCCAATAGGATTCTGTATATACGGGATATGAGTTGACTGCATTTAAATGAGGTTTTGTATATACTATATTTAATTGTTGTTCTGTTTCGATGTCTCCAAGCTTCGATCCAACCACCACGTCTTAAACGTTCCCAACGGTTCTTATCCCAAGAATAGGTATAAACACCGTCTATAAAATCGTTACGTGTAAATCGACCTTTACAATCTAAATAGATTAGGAGTTCTAGGTCAGCATCCTTTAAATCATAGGTTTTACAGGCCCATTTTCTAACAAGCCTGTAATATTTAAATAAATTTAATTCCCTAAGATCTTGTGCACTTAAATTCATTCTACTATAACTATGTCTTGTATTCTTATAACATAGTATAGTTTTCCTTTCCATTGCATACCATGTCCAGCGTGTTTATCGTAATGAACTATGTCATTTTCTTTAACGCCTTCTACAAGGTTGCCAATTGATAATATTTTAGCTTTTAAGTACCTGTTGTCAGTATTTAACTTTTCTGTTAATTCCAAACCTGCAACAGTAGTAGGCTTTTCTTTAATTTTTTCTACTATTATATAACTATTTACCGCTTTCATGTCCTACTCTTATATTAGATATTACACAATTTGCGGAAATTATAGTGGAAACTACAGAAATTGCGTTTTTTAACGCAGTTTTTGTCACTAAGGCGGGGTCTACGATTCCGGATTTAATCATATTGACGCTTTCACCGGTTATAACGTCGTATCCAACACCTTTTTGGGTCGGTGTTTCGTAGTTTTCAATACCAGCATTGGCCATAATGGTAAAAAATGGAGATTTTATGGCTTCTAGTAGTATTTTCTCCCCTATATTTTTAGGCTTTATACTATTTGCAGCATTTAGCAGCGCAATTCCTCCGCCAGGGACTATCCCTTCTTGTAAAGCTGCTTTAACTGCATAAATAGCATCCTCAACTCTATCTTTTTTCTCCTTTAATTCGATCTTTGAGTTACCACCTACTTTAATTACGCCAACATAACCTGTTAGCATAGCTAATCTTTCTTGTAATTTCTTCTTAAAAAACGGTTCTTTTTCGTTTTTAAGCAATTTTTTAACCATATCTATCCTTTCCTGTAAATCTTCTTTACTTACGCCAGTTGTTAGGACTGTAGTTCTGTTGTTTGTTACAGATTTGACTACTTCGCCTAAGCAATCTGGCTGGATGAGATCTAAATCATCTCCAAGTTCTTCATTCATAACTTGTGCTCCAGTTAAAAATGCTAAATCGTCCATCGTATCTGATTTACCCGCGCCAAAACCCGGTGGATCTACGATGTTTACATTGATATTTCCTTTAACTTTATTCATTAAAAGCGCCGATTTTACTTGAGGATCGACTTGAGCAATGATTAAAAGCGGTTTTTTTGCTTTTATTATTGCCTCTAGTATACTTTGTATCTTTCTTATACTAGGTATTGTTGAGGAAACGATTAAAACTGCAGGATTTTCTAGTTCTGCGATTTGTTTTTCTTTATTTGTTGCAAAATGTGATGATGTTAATCCACTATCGAATTGTACACCATCTACTATTTCCGCAAAGGTTTCATCTGTATCACTCTCTTCCATGAGAACAACACCATCTTTACCTACTTTTTCGTAAGCTGACGCAATAATGCCACCAAGTTCGTTATCATTATTACATGAAATTGTCGAAACACTGGTAAGCTGAGTGCCAGATACTGCTTTGGAGTGTTCTGAAAGGTACTCCATAACCTTTTCACCTGCTGATTGAATTCCATTTTTAATATTTCTTGTAGTTTCACCCATAAACTCTGGGTTATTAACTGTCTTTAATAGTGATTCAGCAAGGACGATAGCTGTAGTAGTACCGTCACCTGCTTCTTTCACCGTGTTTTTACTTGCCTCTTTGATAAGTGTAGCGCCTATGTTTTCTACCGGGTCTAATAAGACAACAGATTCTGCTACTGTTACACCGTCTTTTGTAATAACCGGATTGCCTCTAGCATCTTCATATATTACACACTTACCTGAAGCTCCTAGTGTAGATTTAACAGCTTGTGCTAATTTATCTACACCATCAATTATTTTACCTTTGGCATCTGAGCCAAAGTTAAGATCTTTTACGATCTCACTAGGTTGATTAAATTCCATTTTATTATATTGCTTTTGATTACCTACTTAAATGTTTTCACTACTTTAGGTCCTTTTACAAACTCTAATTTCTTATTGTAGTGTTCGATGCTACCATCAATAGCTGCTTCCGCAGATTCTATTGTTTCTCTTCTAGTTACGTCATGCCATTTTTCACAGCACTCATCTTTCTCAGGATCACAAGGACAATCAATGTCTTTGTATTCGGTTTGATAGTACCCGTTAGGTAACTGTACTATTCTCCAGTTTTTCTTGTCAGCTAAGAATTTCCAAGCTGCAATGGTATCTTCGGTTACCTGTGGTTGACTAGGCATAGTGCTAGTCTTGTAATAAAAATAAGTCATAATTATTGGGTTTTGGTTAAATTAATATCCGTAGCTACTCTGCACGGATCCTGAACGACTGTTATTTGATCGGTTTTCGGTTTTAGGAACACACTTACGTTGCTTGTGGTCATAATCATAACCTGGCTTGCAATCTTCTTGTTGCGCAGTCCTCTTTTTGTATTTTCCCCATGGTGACATTGCCGCCTCCTGATCACGCTTAGCTTTATCAGCCGCAGCTTTAGGAGATAGCTTCTGTTTAAATGGAGAAGATCCAGATCGTAATTTAAATGGTGTCGTCATATAGAGATAATTACACAGATAAAAGAATATTTAAGTAGTGTGACATAAGCCTATTACTTAGGTATACTATAAGGCTAGTGTCACAAAAAAAATTGTAAGAAATATAGAAGTAAGGTACTATACCCCTCTTCTTCACTCTGTGATTTTCTAGGAAACTCAATATTTTTCACCGGGCCCCCATGTTTATTACGTTTTCGCCTTGTCCACCATGTCATTCCGTCACTAACTAATTTTATTATTTACTTATATATATACAATTTCATTACAACATTTCACATATTAGATACGAGGTTAAATAGATAATATATTATGAGTAACAAATTAAATATGAACTTAGATATATTGAGACAGTGCGGAATACTACTACTATATATTTTATTACTAAACAATTAATATACTTTTACACATACTTAATACGATACTATAAAGATAATATAATATAACTAATAACAATTAAATATAATAACTATGAGTAACTTAATCACTAAAAGATTTGTTGTAAGACAATCACTAATCGGAAAAAATGTAACATTTGAATTCACTAATAAAAAAGGTGACACAATAACTTACAATCACGACAAAGTGTATTCAATAAT
>Ga0315315_10005144_pt1 | contig 12064 bp, 2 predicted proteins | sample M140m3416metaG_FD_203699 | JGI IMG/M metagenome (GOLD analysis project Ga0315315, IMG submission 203699) | Ammonia-oxidizing marine archaeal communities from Monterey Bay, California, United States - M1 40m 3416 | ecosystem: Environmental > Aquatic > Marine > Intertidal zone | place: USA...
GGATGGCGATGGGTATGGAGACCCCGACATCGTCATTGACGGCTGCGAGCTGCCCGATGGTGCAAGCGAGTACTCTGGCGACTGCGATGATGGCGATGCCTCGATTAATCCGGGCGCTGAAGAAGAATGCGACGCCGTCGAAGACCTCAACTGTGATGGTTCGATAGGCTCTGCAGACCTTGATGGCGACGGCTTCACCGCTTGTGAGGAGTGCGACGACAGCAATGCTGACGTGAACCCTGATGCAGATGAACTTTGCGATGGGATCGACAATGACTGCAACGGCGACATCGACGATGAGCCGATCGATATGGGCATCTTTCATGTGGACGCTGATGGCGACGGATTCGGTGGCGAGGGCGACCCTCTCTACGCCTGCGAAGCTCCTGACGGCTACGTCGACAACGACGAAGATTGTTCGGATGAGAGCGCGCTAGTCTATCCAGGGGCCGAGGAGGCCTGCAGTGACCTCGAAGACATGGACTGCGACGGCTCGCCTGGCTTTGTCGACGCCGATGGCGACGGTGCCTCCAGTTGCGACGACTGCGACGACGCTGATCCGACGATCTACCCCGATGCAGATGAAGTCTGTGACGGTGTCGACAACGACTGTAATGGTGAGATCGACGAGCCAGGCGCCTCCGGCGGTGAGACCTTCTTCCCTGACGGTGATGGAGATGGCTTCGGTACCGATGGCCTTTCTGTCACGGCCTGCGAGCCTCCTGAGGGCTACGGCCTCGGCGACGAGGACTGTAACGATGAGGACCCTGCTACCTACCCGGGAGCGGAGGAGAGCTGTGATGAGGCGATCGACCGAAACTGCGACGGCTCGGTCGGTGAAGGCGATGACGACGGCGATGGAATCTCGAGTTGTGATGACTGTGACGACACCGACCCTGCGTCTGGGTACCCTACAGACTTTTACCCGGATGATGACGGGGACGGATTCGGTAATGCCGACCTTGCGCAGTCAGCTTGCTCTGCGCCGCTAGGCTATGTCGACATTATTGGAGACTGTAATGACGGCGATGCTGGCGTTCATCCCGATGCTACCGAGTCCTGCGATGGAGTCGACGAAGACTGCGATGGTGACACCGACGAGGAAGCTATCGACATGGCGACCTACTACACCGACGCCGATGGCGATGGGTTCGGTGATATCGATGCTCCCGGTGAGATGTCATGTGGCGGCGTCGAGGGCCTCTCAGAAACCAACGACGATTGTGCGGATGATGTGGCAGAGGTCAACCCTGCTGCCGTAGAGACCTGCAACGACCTCGACGATAACTGTAACGGTGAGACAGACGAGGGCGCGACGGACGCGGTGACCTGGTACGCCGACACAGACGCAGACGGGTTCGGAGACGCTGAAACGTTCTCTGTCTCCTGCGAGCAGCCCGATGGATATGTCGAGACGGACACAGACTGCGACGACAGCGATTCCAGCATCTATCCCTACGCCGAAGAGTCTTGCTCTGATGAGGTCGATCGCGACTGCGACGGGTCAGTCGGTGCTGTGGATTATGATGGCGACGGTGTTGCCAGCTGCGATGACTGTGACGACACGGACCCTCGCGTCTACCCGGGCGCAGATGAGCTCTGTGATGGCGCAGATAATGACTGTGATGGTGTCATAGACGAAGAAGCTTCTGATGAGGCGACTTGGTACGTTGATGCCGACGGTGACGGCTTTGGTGATGCTTCGGCAGAAACCATCAGCGCATGCAATGAGCCGGATGGCTACGCGGACAATGACGCCGATTGTGACGACTCAGATGATTCCGTGTCTCCTGTGGCAGAGGAAGAATGTACCGATGTTATCGACCGGGACTGTGACGGAGCCATCGGCTTTGTCGATCTGGATGAAGACGGCGTCGCGGACTGCAATGATTGCGATGACACCAACCCTGACATCTATCCTGATGCAGACGAGGTCTGTGATGGGGTCGACAACGACTGTGATGGTGAGGTCGATGAAGACGGCGCAGTTGACGCCGAGGACTGGTACCCAGATGGCGACGGAGATGGCTTTGGCTCAGATGGCGACACAGTGTCGGCGTGCAGTCCACCGGAGGGCTACGGCTCGACCAATGAAGACTGTAATGATGACGACGCGGACATCTTCCCTGGCGCACCTGAGTCTTGTACCGATGAGGTTGACCTGAACTGCGACGGATCCGTCGGATATGAAGACAATGACGGTGACGAGATAGCGGCGTGCGAGGACTGTGACGACGACGACGCAGAGCTCGGCGCGCCTCAAGACTGGTTCTTAGATGCCGACGAAGATGGCTTTGGAGCCAGCGGCGAAAGCACATCGAGCTGCTTCCTGGTCGAGGGCTACGTGTCTAACAGTGAAGACTGTAACGATGACGACCCGTCCATCAATCCTGAAGCACTTGAATCATGCAACGAGATTGATGACGACTGCGACGGCGACACGGATGAAGACGCAATCGACCCCGCCTCTTTCTATGTAGACGCAGATGGCGACGGGTATGGAGATGACGCTCTCGGTGCGGTCGCAGAGGCATGCTCGGCGGAGGAAGGCCTCACCACTATGAGTGGCGACTGTAATGATGAGGACCCCGACATCTCCCCGGCTGCTGCCGAGGCTTGTGACGAAGTCGACAATGACTGCGATGGCGTGACTGACGAAGACCCTGCTGAGGGCGAGATTTTCTACGCTGACCTCGACGGCGACGGCTACGGCGACGAGACCTCCTTGGTCGTCGCATGTGAGGCCGGAACGTACAGCACCGCTATAGGTGGAGACTGCGACGACGGTGATGCCACCACCAATCCCGAGGCTTCTGAGCGGTGCGACGGAGCTGACAATGACTGTGATGGCCTCATCGACAACGGATCCACAGACGGCGTCACCTACTACGCTGACTTGGATGGCGATGGCTATGGTGACCCCGACGATGTGGTTGTCGAGTGCGAACCGCCGCTTGATCGGGTCGAAAACAGCGATGACTGTAACGACGAGAGCGACATTGCATACCCAGGTGCAGAAGAACTCTGTAATGGTGAAGATGACGACTGCGACGGAGAACTTGATGAGGACGCCGTCGATGTCACGGAATGGTTTGTTGATGCAGACGGCGACGGGCACGGAGTCGCCGGCGACAGCGTCTCAGCCTGTGATCAACCTGATGGATACGCATACATCGATGATGACTGTGATGATGGCGACTCAACTGTCTACCCGGACGCCGAAGAGCACTGCGACGAACTTGACAATGACTGTGACGGCGAGGTCGACGAGGACGGTGCAAGCACATGGTACCTCGACGCCGATGGCGACGGATACGGGCTTGAGGACTCCTCAATCGTAGCCTGTGGTGAGGAAATCGCGGGATACGCGGTGCTCAGCGGAGACTGTGACGATGGCGACCTCGACGTCTCCCCAGGGGCAGATGAAGTCTGTGATGGCGTAGACAACGACTGCGACGGTGACACCGATGGTGGCTCTGTCGATGCCTCAAGCTACTACCTCGACGCTGATGAAGACGGCTATGGCGCTGCTGAGTCCATGATTACCTCGTGTGAGGAGCCTGATGGCTACGTCTCGAACGACGAGGACTGCAATGACGATGATCCGTCGGTGCGGCCAGATGCCAGCGAGATCTGCGACGGGGTCGACAATAATTGCGATGACATCACTGACACCGATGCTGAGGACATCGCGACTTTCTACTTAGACGCGGATGATGACGGCTACGGTGACTCAGAAGTCACCATGTCTGGCTGTACCCCAACAGAGGACTATGTCGCTGACGAAGGCGACTGCGACGACGATGACCCGAGCGTCTACCCTGATGCGGCAGATATCTGTGACCTCGTGGATAACGACTGCGATGGCGACCTCGACGAAGATGTCGATCGTGAATGGTTCCCCGATGCTGACGGCGACGGGTTTGGTGTTGAGGCAGAGCCAATTCTCAGCTGCGACGAGATCAGTGGGTATGCAGACAACGCGTTCGAGTGTGATGACGTCGACCCCGACATCTCTCCTGACGCTGAAGAAGTCTGCGACGATGTGGACAACGACTGCGACGGAGAAGTCGATCTTGGTGCGACCGATATGGTCACCCTCTACAAGGACTTAGACGGCGATGGGTTTGGCGATAGCTATGACACAATCCAGTCTTGCGACTTGGAAGACGGGTACGCAGTTGCGGATGGCGACTGCGATGATGCGGAAGCCGGGGTCAACCCGGAAGCGGACGAGACCTGTGACGGCGTTGACAACGACTGTGATGACACAGTCGACGAGGACGACGCAGTCGACACCACCACCTGGTACGGCGACGCTGACGGTGACGGCTACGGAACAGCTGGAGATACCGTCACCGCTTGTGACGCTCCAACGGGCTACGGCACCGGTGGCGACGACTGTGACGACGACAACCCGAGCATCTACCCCGGCGCGCCCGAGGAATGTACCGACCCGGAGGATATGAACTGTGACGGCTCAGTCGGCGCGGAAGACTCCGATGGCGACGGTGTAGCCGCCTGTGAAGACTGTGATGACACGGACGCCTCGGCGACCGATCCCCTCACCTGGTTTGCTGACAGCGACGGTGATGGATTCGGAGATCCCTCTACCTCGAGTGAATCGTGTGAGGCCCCACTCGGCTTCACGGACAACGCAGATGACTGCAACGATAGTGCTGCTGACATCAATCCAGACGCATCTGAGAGCTGCAACACGCTGGACGACGACTGTGATGGAGAGATCGACGAAGGCGCACTCGACACCACCGAGTACTACACCGATGCCGACGGCGATGGGTTTGGAGATGCAAGCGGCGAAGCGACCGACAGCTGTGATGCAGTCGAGGGCTTGGTCGACAACGCCGATGACTGCGACGATAGCGCTGCCGATGTCAGCCCACTCGCTGTTGAAATCTGCGATGGGGTCGACAACGATTGTAATGACCTGATCGACGACGACGCGGAGGGACTCAGCACTTACTTTATCGATGCCGATGACGATGGCTTTGGCTCAGACGATACAACCATAGAGAGTTGCTCACCACCCGAGGGGTACACAACCGAGAGCGGTGACTGCGACGACACCAACCCCGGGACTTACCCGGATGCTGACGAGCCCTGTGATGAGGTCGACAACGACTGTGACGGCTCAGTAGATGAAGACGGCACAAGCACGTGGTACCCCGATGCTGATGGCGACGGATACGGCGTGGCCGAGAGCGCCATTGAGGCCTGCGGTTCCGATCTCACCGGCTACGCCGTGCAAGATGGAGACTGTGATGACGGCGACGCGGACATCTCTCCCGACGCTGAAGAGGTCTGTGATGAGGTTGACAACGACTGTGATGGCGCTGTCGACCTCTACGCCACCGACGCGTTCACCTTCTACCTTGACAGTGATGCCGACGGCTTTGGCGATGCGACGTCATCGGAGTCCAGCTGCTCGGCTTCCGTTGGCTACGTTGAGGACGCCACCGACTGCGATGACAGTGACGAGTCGATCAATCCAGACAGCTCTGAGGTCTGCAACGAGACCGACGACGACTGTGACGGCGAGACCGATGAGGAGGCCTTCGACGCGACCACTTACTATGTAGACGCTGATGACGATGGCTTCGGTGTTGAAGGCGACACTATCGCAGCGTGCTCTCTGCCCGATGGCTACGCAGTCACCGATGGGGACTGCGACGACGGAGACATCGAGGTCTACCCAGACGCAGAAGAGGTCTGTAATGACATCGATGATGACTGTGATGGCGAGACAGACGAGTCTGCCGATATCACCATGTACCCTGACGAAGATGGGGACGGCTATGGTGACCCATCTTCGAGCGTTGTTGGGTGTGAGGCGCCCGACGGCTGGGTTGAGAATGGAGACGACTGCGATGACGGAGACGCCGACATCAATCCATTTGCGACTGAAATATGCGATGACATCGACAACGACTGCGACGGCGAGATCGATACTGATCTGAGGGCTGTTGGAGAGGGCTCGGGGACGACCTACTACCTCGACGCGGATGGTGATGGCTACGGTGTCGTCGACGAGATCCTGATCGCCTGCGAGCTGCCCGATGGCTATGCCGACAACAATGAGGACTGCGATGATGGCAGCGCATTGATCTACCCGGACGCCATTGAGTATTGCGATTTAATCGACAACGACTGCAATGGATGGGTCGATGACGACCCCATCAGCGACACCACGTGGTACTTCGACTCTGACGGCGACGGCTACGGCGACGACGATGTCACCGACCTCTCTTGCGAGATGCCCACTGGGTACGCAGATGCTGGAGGCGACTGTGATGACGAGAACCCGTCCATAAATCCTGGCGAAGCCGACATCTGCGATGCGATTGATAATGACTGCGACAGTGAGTTTGACGAGGACCCGGAGACGCTGTTCTACATCGATGCTGACGAGGACGGCCACGGTGCCGAGGATGACGCGATAGCCGCTTGTGACGCGCCAGCTGGATACATCGCTGTCTCGGGAGACTGCAACGACGATGACCCGGACATCAACCCAGATGCAGACGAGGTCTGCGATGAGGTTGACAACAATTGTGATGATGAGACCGACGACTCGAGCGCCATCGATGCCAGCACTTGGTACCACGATGCCGATGGGGACACCTATGGCTCTTCCGACGACGACGCGCTCGACCCAGTGGTAGCGTGCTCCACAGTCTCGACTGACTTCGTTGACAATGACCACGACTGTGACGATGACGACGACTCCATCTCTCCGGACGGAGTCGAAGTGTGTGACGAGGTGGACAACGACTGTGACGATGAAGTCGATGAGGACGCAACGGATGCGTTCATCTTCTACGTGGATGCCGATGGTGACGGATATGGCGTCGACTCGGAAGTCATCGAAAGCTGTGATCTGCCCGATGGGTATTCAGCAACAGACGACGACTGTGACGACGCTGACTCCGACAGCTATCCCGCAGCAACTGAGCTCTGTGACGCCATCGACAATGACTGCGATGCAGTGGTCGATGAAGGTGCAGGCATCACCTACTACGCCGACGCCGATGCCGATGGGTATGGCGACGTCGATGTCACCACCTACACCTGTGACATGCCCACCGGCTATATCGACAACGGCTCGGACTGTGACGACACCAGTGCCGACATCTATCCTGGCGCTACTGAGGTCTGTGACGGACTGGACAACGACTGTGACGGAGAGATTGACGCCGACGCAATCGATATGACCACCTGGTATTTCGATGAGGATGGCGACGGCTATGGTGCTGGTGATGCAGCAACCGAGGCGTGCTCGATTACTGGGGACCTGGTCGACAACGACTCGGACTGTGACGACACCGATGCCGGAACCTTTCCGGGAGCGGACGAGTACTGCGATAGCGTCGACAATGACTGCGATGACGAGATCGATGAGGACCCAGTGGACCCCTCGACATTCTATGTGGATGTCGATGGCGACGGACACGGCACCGATGACGCAACCACAACAGCCTGTGATCTGCCGGACGGCTATTCCGACGATGCTGACGACTGCGATGACGGTGACGCTGAGCTTTCACCCTCTGCTGCAGAGGTCTGCGATGATGCCGACAACGACTGCGACGGTGACGTGGATGAGGACGTGCTCGAAACCTTCTACCTCGACAGCGATGGCGACGGTTACGGCGCCGAGTTTGGCGACACCATGGAGGGATGCTCGGCTGACTTTGGTTACGTGGCTGACGGCACCGACTGCGATGACGGCGATGACTCTATCTACCCGAGTGCCGACGAGTACTGCGACACCAAGGACAACGACTGCGATGGTGACGTAGACGAGCCCGGTGTAGTCGACGGAACCGTCTACTACGCGGATGTCGATGAAGATGGGTACGGCGATGCTTCGTCGGACATCGAGTCCTGCGATCCAGTGTCTGGATATGTCGAGGACGACACCGACTGTGACGACACCTCTGCGGAGGTCAGCCCGGCCGGTGTCGAGGTCTGTGACGGGCTCGACAATGACTGCAACTCCCTTATCGACGACGGCGCCTCGGATACCTGGTACTACGACGGCGATGGAGACGGCTTTGGTATCGACACCGACACGATCGAGACCTGCGACCCACCGGCAGACTACGCTGCCGAAAGCGGAGACTGTGACGACACAGAGATCTTCCTCAGTCCAGGAGAGCCCGAGATCTGTGACGGCATGGACAACAACTGCGATGGAGTTGTCGATGAGGACGAAGCGACCCTCGGCGCCCACCCTGACTGTCCCGCCGACGACTGCGACGACGTCGAGACTGAACGGGCTGGCATCACCGACGGTACGTTCTTCCTCACTGACTCAACAGGCGAGGTCTACGCAGACGAGTGCGACTTCGACAATCCACTCGAGACTGTTCCCGACTGGGTCACTGACGTGAGGCCCATCCTCAGCATGAACTGTGAGACCTGCCACGACGCATCCGCGCCTGGTGGACTTGACCTCACAGCCGCACGCTGGGGAAGACTTGTGAACCGCCCATCGGTAGATCTGCCGTCGATGGACCGGGTCGAGCCCAACTCAGCCTCGAACAGCTATCTGTGGCACAAGATAATGGGTACCCACGTTAGCGTGGGCGGCTCGGGAAGCGGGATGCCGTCCGGCGGTGGATTCATGCCAGACGCCGACAAGCAGATCATCACCGACTGGATCAACAGCGGGGCTACCCCATGAGCAAGGGCGCAGTTGTGAAGTCCGGAACCCTGTCCACACTGTGGGCGCGGTTCGCTGGCCTGCCCGGAGGCAAGGCATTCTTCTCGCTTCTCGTGGGCAGAACCGCCCGCTACACGGGGTCCATAGGTGGACGGGTTGAGAGTCTCGAGCATGGAAGAGGCGTCGTCACTATGCGGGATCGGCCCAGGGTGCGGAATCACCTCAAGAGTGTCCACGCCATTGCCCTCATCAACCTCGGAGAGCTCGCGACTGGCGCTACTGTGATGTACCAGGTCGATGGCCGTGGACGCGGAATTCTCAAGGGAATCCGAATGGAGTACTTGAAGAAGGCTCGAGGGACCATCACCGCAACCTGCGAGACCATCGTGCCTGATACTCCAGGGAAACATGACCTCGAAGTCGAGGGCGACCTAACGAACGTCGAGGGTGATGTTGTGGCCAGGGTCTACGCGACCTGGCGAATCGACATTTTTGAGTGAGCGGGTTTTTTACTGATTTGTCCTTGATCTTCGCACGTTCGGTGACAATCCAGTAGGCTGTGCCTGCGGGGAATCCAATGCCTAAACTTCCGGAGCGGATCGGACGCTACACAGTCCTAGAGCGGCTCGCCGTGGGCGGGATGGCGGTTGTGTATCTTGCCTTCGAGACTGGTGACACAGGCCTGCAGCGGCTTGTTGTGTTGAAGCAGATTCTGCCGCAGTTTGGCGAGGACGACACTTTTCGGCGGATGTTCCAACAAGAGGCCCGCCTGGCCGCCAACATTAACCATCCAAATGTCGTCGAGATCCATGAGCTCGGCACATGGGAGGACCAGCCATTCCTTGCCATGGAGTATGTCTCGGGTGTTCCACTCAATATACTCATGCGAAAGGCAGCTGAGCAGCGTGTCGCGGTACCCGTAGGTGTGGCGATAGGCATCATCACCCAGAGCTGTGCCGGTGCCCACGCCGCCCATGACCTAAAAGACCCAACCGGACATCCAGCCAACCTGGTTCACCGCGATCTCACGCCACACAATCTCATGATTGCTGAAAGCGGCCACGTAAAGATTCTCGACTTCGGGGTGGCAAAGGCCAGCACAAACGAGGACAAGACTGAGACTGGGATGCTGAAAGGCAAGCTTCCTTACATGTCACCAGAGCAGCTCTGGCAGGCTGAGATCGATCGACGAAGCGATGTATTTACACTGGGCGTGGTCTTCTGGGAACTGCTGACTGGAGACAAACTCTACGCCCGGGAGGGCGAGGTTGCGACCATCAACGCAGTCCTAAATTCCACAATCCCGAGCATTGACGGATTTCGGCCAGATGTTCCGAGCGCCGTGGTCGCTACAGCGCTCCAGGCGCTTGAAAAGGACCAAAAGGCCCGCACCCCCACGGCAGAAGCCCTCCGGTCGGACCTCCTGGGGATAGCGCGAGACCATCAGCTTGACTGCAGCGAAGAAGCAATACAGGACTTCATCAAGACCATCCTCGGGACCAGCCTTGCTGCCCGGCGAACCGAGGTGGCAGCTCAGGTCGAGAAGAGTATCGGTGTCGTACCAGAGGGTTCTCCGACAAAGAAGAGCTTGGACCAAACCGGCACGACCCAGATGCACGCGGGCTCGGATTCAGAGCCTCGCTCTGTGACACAGACCGTCATGCTCGGCGCCCTGGTCTCTTTCCTCTCGGTAAGCCTCCTACTCATTGGTCTTCACTTCACAGGTAAGCTTGAGCCCCAGGCGGCCACAGATACCCCTACCCTCGATGCCGCCGTGACGGTCATGCTCGCACCCACGGTCAGCCCTGACATCCTCCGGGAAGACCTGGAGCCCTTGAGGCGCTACCTGCAGCGGGAGCTTGGTGAGGTCGTAGACTGGCGCTTTGCCGATTCGTATGCTGACACTGCCGAGGCCTTGCTCACTGGAGCAGTCGATTTCGCGTCACTCCCGCCGACGCTCTATGTCCAGACCAAGGCATCCAATCCAGCTGTTGAGCTCGTCGCAGTGAAGGTTCACTCGGGGACTACCGGTTCGGACGGCGTCCTGCTGGTTCGTGCTGAAGGGCCGGTTCAAGAGACATCAGACATCAAGGGAAAGCGGCCCTGCTACACGGACCCTCAGTCCACAACCGGGTACATTCTTCCTCGAGCAACCCTTCGTGGCCTTGGCATCAACCCAGATACCGACCTTGCCTCTCCAGCTGTCATTAGCGGGAACCACATCCAGCTCATCCGCGACCTCATCGAGGGCCGGTGCGACATCGGTGGAACCTTTATGGCGGCCTACATGAACGCCGAAGCAGCAGACATCAACTCTGCCCTCGCCCGTGTGCTGCACGTCACAGGTCGGACGCCGCACGATGCCATTACCGCAGGTCCGCACACCCCCGAAACTCTGAAGGAAAGGGTCAAAAAGGCACTGTTGGACTTTGACCCAAGCATCGAGGCCGGCCAAAAGACACTTGGCGCAGTCGAGAAAATCACCGGCTTCGGTCCTGTCGAGGACAGCGTCTACGATTCAGTCCGGCGCGCCGTTGACGCAGAGCGATCCGCGCTGCTGACCGAGTAACTCTGAGGCTGCGCTTGAAGACTCAGGCCAGAAGATAGATGATACCCACTCATCGGAGGGCTCTATGGCCTCAGCAGACAAGGCAATTATTACGTGCGCAGTAACAGGTGTACTCACCGACCCTGAGCGGTTTCCAGTACCGGTCACCGTCGACGAGATGGCCGCGAGCGCCAAAGAGGCCTACGACGCCGGCGCCACCGTGATGCACTTGCACTTTCGAAACCAGGAACCAGGGCTCGGACGATTTCCGTCCTGGGACCCAGACATCGCTCAGGCTGTGACAGACGCGGTTCGGACATCATGTCCAGGTGTCATCATCAACATGAGCACCGGGGTCATCGACCTCGACCAATCGGCGCCAATCGCTTGTCTTGAGCGGATCAAGCCCGAGATTGCAGCATGCAATGCTGGGACCTTGAACTACCTGAAGGCCCGTAGAGACGGGTCGTGGGCGTGGCCTCCAATGACCTTCCAGAACCCAGTGGAGAAGGTCGAGGAGATGCTGAATGCCATGAAGCCACACGGCACAATGCCAGAGTTTGAGTGCTTTGATGTGGGGATTGTCCGCTCTGTAAACCTGTTTGTGGACACCGGACTTTGCGAGGACCCTCACTACAACTTTGTCATGGGTGTAGCCTCCGGAATGCCTACAGACCCAGACCTCTTAAACTTACTTGTGAAGTATCGAAAGCCAGACACATCGTGGGAGGTCACCGCCATTGGCCGTTCGGAGATCTGGGACCTACACCAGAGGGCGGCAGAGCTTGGTGGCTGCCTCCGCACTGGGGTTGAGGACACCTTTTTCCTTC
>Ga0315315_10005147_pt1 | contig 12061 bp, 11 predicted proteins | sample M140m3416metaG_FD_203699 | JGI IMG/M metagenome (GOLD analysis project Ga0315315, IMG submission 203699) | Ammonia-oxidizing marine archaeal communities from Monterey Bay, California, United States - M1 40m 3416 | ecosystem: Environmental > Aquatic > Marine > Intertidal zone | place: USA...
TTCGCGTTTATACCTAATTCTACCTTACAACCAGTTGAAAGAACCTCTTCAAAATCATGTAGGGTATAATGTTGATTATTTATATAATGGGTTTCCATGAGAATTAGCTTCTGATCATTTGTGCGAAATCTTTCGCAAAATAGGTAAGTATACCCTCTGCTCCTGCCCTTCTAATGGATAAAAGCATTTCATACACCGCTGCATTATAATCAAGCCATCCATTTCTTGATGCTGCATGAACCATGGCGTATTCTCCGCTTACATTATATGCTGTGACGGGTATTGGATAATGTTCTTTTAAAAGATGTATAACATCAAGATAACACAAAGCTGGTTTTACCATAATCATATCAGCACCCTCTTCTATATCTAAACCAGCCTCTACTATGGCTTCCATCTTATTAGCAGGATTCATTTGATAGGTTTTTTTATCGCCTGATTTTGGAGTGGAGTTTAATGCGTCACGAAAAGGCCCATAAAATGAACTCGCATATTTTGCCGTATATGACATTATGCTCGTTTCTGAAAACCCATGTTCATCTAATGCCTCTCTAATGACACCAACCCGTCCATCCATCATATCAGAAGGACCAATAATGTCTATGCCCGCTTCAGCTTGTGCTACTGACATTTTAGCAAGAATTGGCAGGGTCTTATCATTTACTATTTTACCATTCTCCACAAGACCATCATGACCATCTGATGAATAAGGATCTAAGGCAACGTCACTCATTAATACAGCCTCTGGAAATTTTGATTTGATTTCGCGAATGGCCTTTAAATAGAAATTATTTGGATCATAGCTTAGTGTCGCCATTTTATCTTTTAATCGATCATCGACTGCAGGAAAAATATCAAACACCCTTATACCCAGGCTCAAACATTCTTCAATTTCAGACAATAAAAGATCTATCGACCACCTGTAAATATTTGGAAGTGAAGGAATGTCCTCTTTGATTTTATTCCCATCCTTTAAAAACATCGGGTAAATCAAATTATCGATGCCCAGCTGAGTCTCCTGAACCATATCCCGAATCGCAGCATTTTTTCTATTTCTCCTTGGACGTATATTCATTTGATTACATTAACATTCCACCACAAACATGAAGTGTCTGACCAGTTACATATGCAGACATATCTGAAGCTAAAAATACTGTAGCATTAGCAACATCAAGCGGGCTACCTCCCCTTTTAAGAGGAATCCCATTTCTCCATTCCTCTACCACCTTTTGATCTAAGGCTTCAGTCATTTCTGTTTCAATAAATCCTGGTGCAATGGCATTACATCTAATATTTCGTGATCCCAACTCTGCAGCAACTGATTTTGTAAAGCCAATCAGTCCAGCTTTAGAAGCAGCATAATTTGCTTGGCCCGCATTACCTTTTACACCAACCACTGATGACATGTTGACAATAGAACCTTTCCTTGCTTTTAGCATAGGTCTCTGAACCGCTTTGGTTAAGTTAAATGCTGATTTTAGATTGGTATTTATTACTTCATCCCATTGCTCCTCTGACATCCTCATAAGTAAAGTATCTCTTGTGATACCAGCATTATTAACGAGCACATCAATAGTGCCATATTCAGCTACTACATCATCAACCAGTTTTTGAGCTTCATCAAACTTCGAAGCATCAGACCTAAATCCTTTTGCTTTTCCACCATTCGCACTTAGTTCTTTCTCTAAGGCTTCTGCTTTTTCTTTAGAAGACAAGTATGTAAAAACAACCGTTGCGCCTTGTTGAACGCATTCTTCCGCTATGGATTTACCGATACCTCTTGAAGCTCCGGTAATTATAACAATTTTATTCTCAAGTAATTTCATAATTCGTTTTGAGAAACAAATGTAATCAATCCATTAAAATTGCGAGAAGATCTTAGAATGGATTCTTTCTTACTTTTGAAATATAGAATCAGAAACCCCTTTATTCACAACATAATTCGTGATGTCAAGAACAATCGTGCCTGTTTTTCTTTTGTTTTTTTTTGATGCACCTGATTTGTGAGGGTTGGTTGAAAAGCTTTTAGGCATTTTAAATTCTTTTACATCAACCGTGAATTTGATTTGAGAAGGGAGTCCATATGACAGTTGACTCGAATACTGATAGTTGACTCTAACTGTTCCACTGCTTCGGGTCGTGATTTCAGATTCTAACACCACATAATGTTTAGGATGAACATACAACTTCGCTAAAATAATTTCACTTGAGCTTTCGTTTGCAATAACAGTAAGAAGTCTTGTCGTTGTATTATTAATGACTTTTGTGCCTGCCTCAACAACCATATAGTTTTTAGGATTTGACAAGAAGACATTAACGTCTGTAAACCCTTGTTTTGGGAGAATGGCAATACTCTTTGAAACCACCTTAAACTTGTCTTTCTTCTTAAAATAAATCTTGGCTTTAACTGGCAAAGATTTGATCATAGGTACATCTGGTTTTATCAACACTGATGCTGAATAGTCATTAACCAGACTCGTTTTGTCTACAACCTTATTCAATAAGTCTTGAGCAGAATCCTGTGCATAGAATGCACCACTAAATAAACCAATGATTAAAATGAGGATATATTTCATATTATGTATTTATGTCCTTTTTGTTGAACCACCATAATGCCAACAAAGTGAATCCGATTATATGTACAAGGAGTATGATTATGCTGTCTGTAATGGCATCGTAGGGAACAGGAATCTCAAAAAGACTGCGCCAAGAAGCCATGTGCGTTGTTATTAAAAAGGGTTGAATATAATCAAAGGTAGAGACGTCTAAAGAGCCAATAATTGTAAATAATATAATCACAGCCATTGTGCTCACAATCGGACCGATTGAATTGTCAGAAAAGACAGAGAAGCAAATAGACATGGTAGCTATAGAAAGGAGAGATAAATAAGCCAAACAAAAAGCCAAACCATAGCGCCACATGATGTCATATTCGGGAATAATGACAAGTCCATCACTGTTTAAAACAATTAAGTCTCCGGTACCAAACATAAATTGCCCTACTATTAATGACAAAAAGGCAAGCCATACGGTTAGAAAAAAAGTATAGATTGCTCCTGCAAGAAATTTCGACAATAAAAAGCTATTCCTACTAATAGGTTTCGTTCCCATCATTCGAAGAGTGCCCATAGCGGCTTCGCCTGAAACCAAATCTCCTGTTACAAGAGCCACCAGCAAAGGCACATGTATAATTAACATCTGCAGAATGATGAATGCGATGAGATTGCCATTTAGTATCAAACCATTAAAACTTAATGTTTGCTCAAATGAGGCAGTTACAAAAGATATGAAGTTATCTCCGTCGGCTTTCATTGCCAATAAAATGACTCCGATCAATACGGTAAGGGCGAGAAACCCAATATAGCTCCTTGGCTTGGCTAATATTTTAATGAGTTCGTTATGTGTGTTTTTTAATAGCACTATTTTTCGTTTTGTATCATTTTTATAAAATAGTCTTCAAGCTTTCTTTTTTGCTCAATTCCGGAAATAGTAATGTTTTGACCTACCATTAAAGCGTTTATTTCTGGAATGTTTTCTCGATTCACCTCAAATTCAATTTCAGATTCAGTCACTTTCAAATCAGCAATGTCAGAAAATTCTTTTGTCAGGATACTACAAAACTTTTCAGGATCGTCAGAAGAAAACCTCACCATCATCTGACTACTATTGAGGAGCTCACTCACCTCTCCTTCAATAATTGATTTCCCTTTATTTATGATGACCATCCTATTCGCAATCATTTCTATTTCAGAAAGCTGATGAGAAGACAAAATAACCGTTTTACCCTGTTCTTTACTCAACTTGATAATAAGCTCACGAATATCAACAATGCCTTGGGGGTCCAATCCCGTGGTTGGTTCATCTAATATTATGAGTTCAGGATTGTGCATCAATGCTTGCGCTATTCCAAGACGTTGTTTCATTCCGTGAGAATACGTTTTAAACTTCGACTTTTCCCTACCCTCAAGTCCTACAAAATGTATAATGTCCTCAATTTCAGATTTAGAAACTTGTCGCCCTGATATTCGGGCCATTATCTCTAGGTTTTTAAACGCCGATAGATATTTATAAAAATCTGGTTTTTCGATGATTGATCCAATATTGGACAATACCTCAAACCTGTTTTTGCTTAAGGACTTTCCAAAAATCTCAATGTGTCCATCATCTGCTTCAATTAACGACAACATACACCGAAGCGAGGTACTCTTTCCTGCTCCATTCGGACCTAAAAAACCGAAAACATCATTTTTGTATACCGAAAAGGACACATCATTTAATGCTTTAAAACCTTTAAATGATTTCTTTAAGTTTTTTACAGAAACAATTAGCTCAGACATAATTTTTAAACAACCCATTTAACAAAAAGTTCAAGGAAATGAACCAATTAATAGTGTAGGTGTATGCCCTAAAAAAAATAAATAATATGAAAAATTCAATCTTCTTAATTGTGATGCTTCTGGCATCAAACGTGCTATTTGCTGATGATAAAAAAATTAGAAAAGCTTCACTGACCGAGGCAACTGTTTATACAAATGGTGTTCAGCTGCGATCAAAAGTTTATTACACGGCAACAACAGGTATAAACGAAATTATAATTGAAGGGGTCAGCGGCAACATTGATCCAAAAACGATTCAAGTGAGCGCAACAGGAAAGGTGATTATTCTAGACAGCAAATACAGCTTATTCTACCCGAAGCTGACGCATGAAGAAACGGCAGATGAAGTTAAAAAGGTAAGACTACAAATCTTGAAGCTAAAAGATTCTATTCTTTATATGTCATATGACCTGAATGACATTCAAGATGAAATAAATGTATACAATCAAGCCAAAAATATATTAAAAAGCAATGGTGTAATGAAAAGCCAAGGGAAAGTGAATGACTCTATCATGTTGTTAAAAGAAGCTCTTGAATTGTACACAAGAAAAATGAATCAGCTCAATAAAAAGCTCAGTGAGCTCCGAAAGATCAAGGATAAGAAGAAGCAAGCTGACAAAAAAATGAACGACCGATTGAATCGATTAAAAAATCATTTAAGTAGTATTGGAAATCAGAACCCCAATAACCAACCTATTCCAAGGATCACTGTGACACTTTCAGCTAACGCTTCTACATCGGGCAATATATCATTTTCTTATTTGGCGTCAGGTGCTGGATGGAGTCCACTATATGACATTCGAAGTGAATCAAGTCAAGGAAAAATATTCATGAATTACAAAGCCCAAGTTCATCAAAATACAGGCTTAGATTGGAAAAAGATAAAGCTAAATATTTCTACAAACAATCCCTATGCGAATAAGACTAAGCCTGAATTGAACCCATGGTACCTTAGCTATATCCAACACAAAAAAGAATACAATAATGCAAGAATACAAAAAAGCAATAAGGACATGTACAATCTAAATAGTTCACCAACAGAAGCCGCATACAATAGAGGCTTTTACATGGAAGACATGGAAGAAGAGCCTGCCTTAAGTGCGAGTCAATTCACTAACGTTGTTCAACAATTAATCTCAGCTGAATTTAAAATTGACCTACCCTACAATATTGCCTCAAATGGTCAAAAACACATGGTTCTTGTTCAGAATTCAGAATTAAAAACGAATTTCAAATATTACAGTGTTCCGAAAATGGATCAAAACGTTTACTTAGTTGCACAAATGCTAAAAGTGGATGAACTTCAACTCATTCCCTCTAAAGCAAACATATTTTTTGATGGATCCTATATTGGGGAAACATACATCGACCCAACGAATATGAATGATACCCTTCACCTTTCATTAGGAAAGGACCCTAACATTCAAATCAAACGAAGATTACTTTCTTCGAAATGTAAAGAAAAAGTAATCGGAGATAAAATTGAAAAATCCTTGGCCTATACCATTGAGGTTAAAAACCTTAAATCAAGTACCATAGAATTGATTATTCAAGATCAACTACCAATCACTACTGATGATGATATTGAAATTGATAAAATCAATATTGGCAAAGCCAAAAGAACCGAAAGATCAGGAATGATTGAATGGGATATTAAACTCAAACCAAAAGAATCCAAAACATTTGACTTCGACTTTAGAATCAAATACGATAAATCGAAAAGAATCAACATTTAAGTACAAAAGCCCTCCGGGGCTTTTTTCATTTTACATTTATTTCCTATTAAACAAAAAGCTTTTCTAACTTTGCGCTTTAATAAGAACAATAGCTTTTAATAAACTGTTTTAAAGCAGATGAAAAAATTCGACGTTCCGCCATTTTACCGATCCTCACTTATAGGAGAGATTAAGCAAAAAAGAAAGCTTGAGGATCCAAGAAAAAAAGACTTCACGCCTACCCAGGTTAAAGTGGGTGATGTCACCTTTTACATTGCTAGGCATTTTGGGTTTTGCTATGGAGTTGAGAATGCCATTGAAAAAAGCTATAAAGCCATTAAAGAGCACCCAAACAAACGTATTTTCTTATTGAGTCAAATGATTCACAACCCAGATGTAAATGAGGATTTAGAATCTCATGGATTAAAATTTCTTCAAGACACCTATGGCAAACAACTCATTCCTTTTGAAGAGCTAAATCCTGATGATATTGTAATCATACCAGCATTTGGAACAACGGTCGAAATTAAAGAGCTTTTAAGAGAAAAGGGAATAGAAATAGACACCTATAACACAACCTGTCCTTTTGTTGAAAAAGTATGGAATAGATCAGCAAAGCTGAGCGACACTTCACATACCATAATTATTCATGGAAAAGCAAAACACGAGGAAACCAGGGCTACATTTTCACACAGTGCCCAAAATGCGCCATCATTAATAATTAAAGACATTTTTGAAGCTCAAGTTTTGGGAGAAATAATATCTGGGAAGCGGGATTCAAATGAGTTTTATTCATTTTTCGAGGGCAAATATTCTAGCGGTTTTGATCCAGAAACCGATCTAAGCAAAATTGGTGTTGTCAATCAAACAACCATGCTCGCAACTGAAACTCAGGAAATCACCGATTTTTTGAGAAAGGAGATGATTTCCATTTATGGAGAAGCAAACATTAAAGAGCATATGGCAGACACACGAGACACTCTTTGTTATGCTACAAATGACAACCAATCAGCGATCTACGGGCTTTTGAATGAGCCTATCGACCTTGCAGTGGTCGTCGGGGGTTACAATAGCTCAAACACAACGCACTTGGTCGAATTACTTGATGAGAAATTTGATACTTTTTTCATTAGAAATGATCAAGAAATCGTTGATACTAAGCAAACCTATTCATTTGATATTCACAACAAAACAAGAACTCTAAACCAAAACTTTCTACCATCTAAAACCAATCTAAATATTGCTATTACGTCTGGAGCATCTTGTCCAGACAAATTGGTTGATGATGTAATTCACAAAATTATAAAGCTCAAAAATCTCGATTCAAATTCATTAAAAATTATTTTATGAGCAAAGACCACAAAATGAAACCAGAAAGCCTAATGATGTCTTATGGCTTCAAACCCGAATTGTCTGAAGGATCAATTAAGTCGCCTATTTTTCAAACATCAACTTTTGTTTTCAAAAATGCACAAGAGGGAAAGGCCTTTTTCGAAGTAGCCTATGGCTTAAGGGAAAAAGAAAGTACTGAAGAAGTTGGACTCATCTATAGTCGAATAAACAATCCAGATCTTGAAATCCTTGAAACAAGATTAAAGTTGTGGGACAAGGCGGACGATTGTGCAGTATTTGAAAGCGGTATGGCCGCAATTTCTACGGTTTTATTGGAATTCCTTAAACCAGGCGATGTATTGCTTTACAGCTCTCCAGTTTACGGTGGAACAGATCATTTTATAAATGATTTTTTAAATAAAATCGGTGTACATACCATTTCGTTCACACCCAATGATTCAAAAGAAGATATTTTAAAACGCTTGAAAAACTCAGGCCTCGCGAATAAGCTTTCAATGATCTTTATTGAAACACCTGCAAACCCTACTAATGCCCTAATCGATATCGAAATGTGCAAGTCAATCGCTGACCTTTACTCTACAATGGACACAAAGGTTCATTTGGCTGTTGACAATACCTACATGGGACCATTATGGCAACACCCACTGGAACATGGCGCCGATTCTGTACTGTATTCAGCCACTAAATATATTGGTGGGCATAGTGATGTAATTGCAGGAGCCTGTTGTGGCTCTGATGAAGTCATAAGTAGGGTCAAAGTTTTGCGCACATTTCTTGGGAATATGGCAGCTCCTCACACAGGATGGCTACTCATGAGAAGCCTTGAAACGCTCAAGATACGTATGGAGCAGCAAGCACGAAACGCTCAAGAGGTAGCGGCCTATTTAGACAAACACGAAAAGGTTGAAAAAGTATATTATCTTGGTTTAATTAAAGAAAACACCAAAGAATATGAAATTTACCAAAAGCAATATGACTCCCCAGGAGCTATGCTCTCTTTTGATATTGTTGGTGGAGAAAAAGAAGCTTTTAATTTTATTGACTCCCTAAAATTAATAAAGTTGGCAGTGAGTTTAGGAGGTACAGAATCTTTGGTTGAACATCCTGCAACAATGACTCATGCTGGTGTTGAGCCAAATCACAGAAAAGAATTATCGATAACTGAAAAACTAGTTAGGATTTCGGTTGGAGTTGAAAATTACGAGGACCTAATTTGGGATATCAATCAGGCCCTTGAAAAAGTTTAATTATGAAAATTTACACTAAGAAAGGAGACGAAGGAAAAACTGGCCTTATTGGAGGGACTCGAGTTGCAAAAAACGATCTTAAAATAAATGCCTATGGAACCGTTGACGAGCTTAATTCCTTCGTCGGAATGCTTAGGGATTCTATTGGAAATACAAAGTATACTTCTCAATTAATTGAAATACAAGACCGTTTGTTTACCGCAGGATCCTTATTGGCGGTATCAGATTCAGGATCTTCAATGAAAATTCCTTTGATTGAAAAAAAAGACATTGAAGACTTAGAAAAATGGATCGATGAAATGGACGCCATACTTCCTGAAATGAAATCATTCGTTCTTCCTGGTGGCCATCAAACTGTATCCTATTGTCATATCACTAGAACGATTTGTAGACGAGCAGAACGATGTATAGTTTCCTTAGCGGAAAACACAGAGGTTGATGCAATTCTACTTGCTTATTTTAACAGACTAAGTGATTACTTCTTTACATTAGGCAGAAGTATGGCACAAGAATTAAATGTGAAAGAAACTCCTTGGAATCCAAAATTGTAGTTAAAAACAAATAATTTGAACAAATTTCGATTTTTATTTGGATTATTTGAAATAAAGTATACTTTTGCCGAATAATCAAATAATGTTGTACCGATGTATTGGACTTTAGAATTAGCTTCTTATCTTGAAGATGCGCCTTGGCCGGCATCAAAGGATGAACTTATTGATTTCGCCATTCGAACTGGAGCACCCATGGAAGTGGCAGAAAATCTTCAGGACCTAGAAGATGAGGGCGAGATTTATGAGAATATTGAAGAAATCTGGCCTGACTATCCATCTAGAGAGGATTTTCTCTTCAATGAGGATGAATACTAAAATGTATCTTGAGGAAAACCAATGAATTTCCTCGGCCACCTCTATTTTTCAGATAACGATTTGGACCTTATGATTGCAAATCTTTTCGGAGATTCTGTAAAGGGTAATAAGTACCTAAACTTTTCATCAAAAATACAACATGGGGTTCTCTTGCATCGAAAAATCGACTCTTATATTGACAATCATCATTTGGTAAAAGAATTGAGGATTGGGCTATACAAGGAATTGCCAAAAGTCGCAGGCGTGGCAATAGATTTATATTTCGATCATTTGTTGGCGATTCATTGGAAACGCTATCATGAAAAGCCATTTGAATTATTTTTAAATGAATTTTACAAACATCACGCTGCATTTGAGAGCGAATTGGATTCAACATTTCAATCGTTTTTAGCAAGATTAAGAGATCACAAATGGATCAACCACTACCCTAGCGAATATGGATTGGAAAAGGTTTGTGAAGGAGTCTCAAAACGAATTTCATTCACAAATAAGTTAACGGATGCGCCACAGGTTTTTTTCAACAATAAAAATGAAATTGAAAAGGTCTTTCATCAATTTATGCGTGATGCACAAAAAGTCCTACCGTATTAAATTTAAATGTCCCGTTATTGTTTTCGACTCATTTGTTTCGGGAACAACATAATTAATTCTATAAATATAAGTTCCCTCAGGGCATTTGATCCCGTTAAATGTTCCGTCCCAATATTGGTTGGAGTCAAAATAAGAAAAGAGCTCTTCACCCCATCGGTCGTATATTATCATTTCAAATTGATTCGGATCGTAACCACTAGTAAAAATTGGGCGAAATGTATTATTGTGCTCATCACCGTCTGGAGTAAAAGTATTAGGAACATAATAAATCTCCTCTCCTTTAATCTGAATCAATAACTGAGTCGAATCCGTACAACCAAATTCATTCTCCACAAAGAGATCAACTAAATAGTCGCCCTCTACATAAGGATAAGAGTGTTCAATTTCACCGCTAAAAAAATCATAAAAGAAACCATCTCCGGTACTTAGCACATAGGAATTGGCTCCGGAAGATGTATTTTCAAATGTAATATGAGGTATATCACTCGTAGTTAACATCGGACTTGCAGTTAAATCAGCATCAGGGTTTGGAAAGACAATAACAGTAGTTTGAATAGAATCAATACACCCATTTACATCTGTACCTGTCACTAAAAAACTTAAAGTTTCATCAGGAGAGACCATAAACATGTCACCATTTCCAATGGGAAGCCAGCTATATGTTTGTGCACCCGAAACAACTATTTCAACCGATTCACCTAAACAAATTTCCTGAATTGGAGATATCGCTAATTCCGGAAGGTCAAATGCAACAACAATCGTACTGTCTGAATTTTCACAACCCAAATCATCAGATCCATTTAAATAAATGAAAACCGTAGTGTCAGGAACCAATACCTGTTCTTCCAACGTCGCATCGATAAATCCTGGCAATTCCCAGATATAATTTTCACCTCCTATAGCGGTAAGAAAAACAGAATCTCCGATACAAATCTGATTTTCAGATGAAACAATTTGAATGGAAGGCAAAACCTGAACTCCTACATTAACAATTTCACTAGATACGCAAGAATTAAGATCTTCCCCTGTCAATTCAATTGTCGTACTCACTAATGGTGAACAAAACAATTCACCGTTTGATCCCGTGTAACCAATTGACGGGTTCCATGTATAGGTTTCTGCACCATTAGGAATTAATACTGCCGTGTCTCCAATACAAATTAAGGTATCATTACAGCTAATTACTGGGAGAGGGTTTACCGTTAGATTGACAGAAAATGAAGAGTCACATCCAGAAACTGACTGAAAAACCTCGGTGTAGAATCCACTAGAGGATAGCACCTGAGACCCCAGAACATAAGTTTCGTTTTGGCATATGGACACATCAATGGTATCGAAATAAATCGGTAATACCTCTAAAGTCAAAGTAACAACTGAGTCACATCCAAAAATGGATTGACTTGAATCGATGTAAACACCAGACGAATCATAGAATTGTCCACCAAATAAAAAGTTTTCATTCTGACAAATTTCAGTGTTAATTGAAGTTTGAAGATTTGGATAAACAGTAACCAATACAGAATCCGTTGATGGACATACTCCAGGACTTGAAGCTAGAGAAGTTGAGACAGTATACATTTGCGTTAAAATAGTGGAACTGCTATTTAATAAACTCACTGTAGGCGATGGATTACTTGTATTATTCAAGCCAATAGAAGGTGACCAGTCATAAAGAAAATCTGGGTTAGCAACAGTGCCTATTTGAGTAGAATCACCTGTGCAATATGAAACATTTGTTCCAGCTTCCGAAGATGCCTGATCGGTATAAATAACAACGTTTTTTATAGAATGCTGATCATTTGCTCCACCGGTAGAGGCCGTAAACCCCATATACCCTGAAAATGAAATGGGAAAATTCGCATTTAAGTATTGAATATTATTCACAAATAGAGCAACGTTTCCATTGTTGTATG
>Ga0315315_10005148_pt1 | contig 12061 bp, 8 predicted proteins | sample M140m3416metaG_FD_203699 | JGI IMG/M metagenome (GOLD analysis project Ga0315315, IMG submission 203699) | Ammonia-oxidizing marine archaeal communities from Monterey Bay, California, United States - M1 40m 3416 | ecosystem: Environmental > Aquatic > Marine > Intertidal zone | place: USA...
CCGATCCAGATGGCGACACGCTTGCCTTCGAGTGGAACTTCACATCGAAGCCTGAGGCCTCAGTCAACGGCATCATTGGCAAGAGAGAAGAATCGGCAGGCTTCATCCCTGATGTGGCTGGGACCTATGCCATCGTCCTGACAGTCAGTGATGCGGAGGACTCCTGCACCTCAGAGATGACACTCACCGTGGCACCAAACACGCCACCAGACTGCAGCGCTGGTCCTGACCTTGTCGTCGCCATAGGTGACCGCGCGACACTCGATGGGAGCGGCACGACAGACGTTGAAGGTGACACGATCGGATATTCGTGGAGCTTCACCTCGAGGCCTGAGGGCTCGGTGAATGGCCTCATCGACAGGACATCCGCCGTTGCCGGATTCTTCCCAGATGTCGCGGGATCCTACACGATCCAGCTCACCGCTGAGGACATCGGCGGCGCCTGCTCTGACGCCATGACCCTCACCGTCGACGATGAGACTGGCGGCAGTGACACTGGCGGTGGTGGTGGCGACGGCGCACCTACGGCAGATGCGGGTCGAGACTTGATCTTGTGCGCACTCGAAGAAGTAGAGCTCGACGGCACCGACTCCAGCGGCACCTCCCTTTCATACAGTTGGGCCTTCGTGAGCACCCCTGTAGGCTCGAGCCTGACAGACACCGACCTCATTGGTGCATCCAGTGCAACACCGGCATTCACGCCTGACGCCGAGGGCCGCTTTGAGCTCAGCCTGACCGTGACTGACGCACTTGGTTCCGACACCGACACCATCACCGTGACACTCAACGCCGACGGTAGCGTGGTGACCCTTCACCTGGATGAGCGCGGCGGTTCGGTCGCCGAGGACGGGAGCCCGAGTGGAAATGATGGCAATGTGACCAACCCGGACTGGACTGGTGGACGCTTCTTCGGTGGACTGAGCTTCGATGGCTCTAGCTTCATCACGATTCCCGACGATGACAGCCTCGACTTCAGCGGCGACTTCACCATTGACTGGTGGATGCGCACTGATGACCTGGCCCCGGACTGGCGGGCAGTCATGACAAAGGGAGAAGCCTACAACTACAGCATCTGGACAGTCGGTAACGAGGTCTATTTCTATACAGTCACAGACTCGGGTAGCTACCTGTTTGTCGGTGGTGAGAGCGAGACCATCGGAGACGGAGGCTGGCATCACTACGCCGCCACCATCGGCGACGGCGAGATGCGCCTGTACGCAGATGGAGTCCTTCTCGCCAGCGAGGTGCTTACCGACCCTCTGCTCACCAACGCATCGAGTCTGGTCGTGGGCAGGTCTGCATCATCTACGCTCTCCGAATTCTTTGTCGGGGCACTCGATGAGGTTGTGATTCGAAGCGGCACACTCAGCGCTGAGCAGATCGCCATCCTCGCCGATGCGGACACACAGACATGTACGGGTGCAGAGGACGACGGAGCACCGAGCGCATCCATCACCTCTCCCGTGTCGGGCTCAACGACGGAGATTGGCTACATCAAGGTCGAGGGCACCGCATCAGACGACTCCGCTATTGCCGCTGTGACAGTCAACGGAGCGATAGCTGCGGCAACGAGCACAGACTTTTCGTCCTGGGTGGCCTACGTCCCATTGACCGAAGGAAGCAATAATCTAATCGCGCAAGTGACTGATGTTGCAGGAAATACAAGCTCTGATGCAGACTCAGTTGTGGCCACCTTCAACGACATCTGCGGGGACGAAACTGCCCTATTACTGGCCTTCGATGAGGACACCGCTGACGGTGCATCAGACTGGAGCCCAGATGAGAATGACGGCACTGAGACCGGAGTCGATCGGGTGATTGGCCGTTACGGAAACGCCCTGAGCGTCAGCGGGTCTGGCGGCGTCAGCGTCCCCCACTCCGACGACCTGGCTGGCGGCGGGCCCATCAGCCTCGAGACATGGCTACGCCGAGACGGACCGTCTACGGACCTCGAGGTCATCGCAGCCAAGGGAGACCCATCCTCATACGGCATGGCGCTGTTCGGGGAGACGCTCATCTTTGGGTTTGATGACGAGGCACTTACTGAGTACGCGACCGTGGCCACCGGCGTCACAGATGGGGACTGGCACCATATTGTCGGAGTCTTTGATGGCACCGAGCTCAGCCTCTACATTGACGGGGGCCTGGCATCGTCCACGCCGACATTTGGCGGGATCCCAGTCACACACACTCAAGACCTGGCAGTCGGCTCCTTCTTCGGGCTCGGGGCCGCCCTCACTGGCCAGGTTGACCAGCTTCGCGTCTACAACAGGGCGCTGAGCGCTTCACAGGTGGTCGACCTCTTTGACAGCGGCGAAGCGTGCCCTCTCGGAGAGAACCTCGCACTGTTAGCGAGCGCGAGCGCATCGTCGACACTCAACCCGCTGTTCTCTGCCTCAAACACAATCGATGGTGAGACGGTAGAGGACGCTGAGCTGGACTACACCATGTGGCTCGCCGAGAACGATAGTGCCGGATGGGTAGAGCTCGATCTCGGCGATGTCGTCGGTGTCCTGCGCGTCCGGTGGGCGAATACACACAATCGAACCTTCCTGAATCGCGCCACCACCGCTTACCGAATCGAGGCATCCGTGACCGGTGCATTTGGCGACGAGGCCATCGCCATCGCCAGCGGAACTGACACACTGGAGACTGAGCTCGCCTTCCACACCGAAGAGAGCAGTCCCGTTGCTGCACGGTACCTCCGCTTCTACGCTGACGACTGGGACGGTCTCGGTCCAGGAATCAACGAGATTCAAGTGTTCGGGCTGGAGTAATGAGCATGCTGACCCTCCTTACAATTTTGTTGGCCCCAGCCCAGGCACAGGACGCCGTTAGCGCGCCCGTCGCCATTACTGTGGACGCCAAGACCACTGAATTTATCCCCCTGAGATCAGGCAATACCCTCGAGTTCATCACACCAGGGCCCAAGAAAATCTTGGTCACCTCTCGGAGACGAATGGCGGGCGCCGCTCAGCGCGCGAAGACTGCCGCTATAGAGGCTCGCGGCGACGGCAATCCCATCATGACCATCAAGGTTCCAGGAACAGCGATCGCCGATGGCCGCATTGACGACCGCCTCGGCGGCTTTCCGTCCCGGCAGGATCGCTCGGTGATCACCGTGCCGGATGGTGGTCAGCGCTTGACCCTCACAGCGCCTCCAGGTGGCCCGGACTTCTTCATCCGCGTGACGGATAAGGACAAGGACGACGCGCTCATCTTGCCCGTCGGCGCTGCCGCAGTGGCCGAAGCAACCCCACAGCCCAAGCAACAAGCCAACGAGGCGCCACGGTCGGGGGAGTCCGAGCCCGCAAGAAAAGAGAAGTCCCAAGCAAAGGCGGCCCCAGCTGAAAAACGTCCAGAGGGACCGACATCTCTGCAGCCTGCAGCAGGTGTAGAGATGGGCTTCGGGATTCCCGCACGAGGAACCGCGATGGTGTTCCACATTGGAGCGAAGGGTCGGTACCCTGTCTACAAGAGCCTCATCAGCGCCGGAGGTTCCATCGGGTGGCACCAGATCAACGTCCGTGAAGATGTCGATGTCGTGAACCCAATCTCTGGAGACCTCGACTATCAAGCCGATTGGTCTACATCCATTGTCCCAATTCAAGCACGGGCTACTGTTCATGTGCCCTACTCGGTTGGTTCCGTTGTCCCCATTGCAAGCGCTGGCCTGGGTATGTTCATCCTGACCCGTTCTGATGGCGGTACATCAACGACCAGCGTGGCGGTTGGGCCTGAGCTCGCCGCGGGCTGCGAGATCGACATCAATGCAGGCCTGCTACAGACCACCATTTCATGGTCTGAGGCACGCGCCCAACTCGGAAACCAGGGGGTCGATGGCGCAGCAGTCGCCGAGACCTTCGCCGTCACCAGCTTCAACATCGCGTATCTCTATGCGTTCTAAAAAGGGAGCGACTCCAATGCGCACAGCCCTCATTATCAGTGCCCTGACTCTCACAAGCTGTAAGAACCCGCTTGTCGTGAAGGAATACCTGAACCTCATCAGCCTCTCTCCAACCCAGGGGGCCACTCAAGTTGCTGTCGACACAAATATCGTCGCAGGCTTTAGCGAGGCACTCGTACCGTCAAGCATAGATAGCCAGACGGCCTACCTCCTCGATGAGGACGGAGCACCCGTCATTGCCACCGCATCCTACGAGGCTGGCGCCCACTGGATTGTGATTGATCCAGAGGCGGACCTGCGACCCAATATGACCTACGTCGTGACGTACACTTCAGGAATCATGGGTAAAAACTCAGGTCCACTGCTGGCCCCGGTCCAGACGACGTTCTCGACCGCCGGGGTCAATCCAGCCAATTCCTTGCCGACAGCACAAGCGGGGGCAGACCAGGACGTGGGCGTTGGCGCTACAGTCGTCGTCGATGGCTCCAGCTCGTCGGATCTGGAGGACGCCCTCCTCACCTACGCATGGCGCATGGTCGGCGCACCGGCGAACAGTACAGCGTCACTCTCGACGACCACTGGCCCAGTCACCGAGTTCATCACCGATGCTGAGGGTGAGTACATTGTGGGCCTCGTGGTCAACGACGGCGTGCAGGACTCCTCAGAGGACTTTGTGATTGTCCGCGCGCTCGGAGAGGCCCCACCCCCCGAAGACACGGGAGGCTCAGCTGACGACACCGGGAGCACCGACGACGAAGACCCCCCGGGAGACACCGGCGACACCACCGATACTGGCGCCAAGTCGGACTAAATCCGGCTCCGCGCAGCAGCGTCCAGCCACAGCTTGGAGCACAGACAAAAAAAGTGGATAAATTTGTCTGCGGGACTTCTATTGACATGTCAACAACTTAGGCGATTCTGTTCCGAGGTAGTCAAGGTATTTGCCTATTAACACTACACATTTCCTGAAATGTTGGTACAAATAACCATGCTCTCAACCGAGGGCGAAACGATTCAGAAGGTTGAACAGGTCACGTCGAAGCTGTGTAGTTGCAGGAGTGGAATAGTTCCTGGTGTGTGTGGAAGTTGTCGCGGTTTGTCCCAATTACGGGCGTGTTGTAAGGACAGACCTTGTTGAAGTTGAGCGCCCGCGTCGTGACCTGTTCCTCCTTCTTGTTTCTTAATGTCCCCGCGGAGCGAACTGGATGAGCTTGCCACCAGTGCAATGGTCAGAGGCCAAGACAGCCCCTGAGACCGCGCTCGAGAGATACCGCAAGCCGGGACTAGAACTGGCGCTCTCTATGCTCTGGGGGGCACGGAACGAGGGCGTACGGGAACCATTCAAGGCACAGACCCAGGCGTCTGACCTCGAGGCCACCTGGTACAAGACTGAAGACGGCTGGTCTGCCCCGCTATGGAGGCTTCCCGCCAAGCCTGGGGCCACTGGCGAGCCTGTAATATTGGCTTCCGGAATCGGCCTAAGCCCAAGAAGCCTCGATCTCGATCCGAGCCGCTCACTGGTGAAGCATCTGCATGATGAGGGCTTCGATGTATATCTGTTTACTCATCGCGGCAGCCCAGACGCACGCCCCCCGAGTGAATCGCCAACCGTCGACTTCGACGGCATCATCGCGCACGATGTTCCCGCCGCCATCGCGGTGGCTCGGTCGCTGTCTGGCGCCCAGCGTGTCCACTGGATTGGACACGGCCTCGGCGGGCAGTTCCTCGTCGGCCACATCGCATCAGATGGGCTGAACGACATTGCTGCGGGCGTCCTCCTCTCTACTCCGGTGCGCTTTGAGAAGCTCAAGGCCACTCCACGGCGGATAGCGGCAGTCGCGAAGCTGCTGCCAGAGAGCTGGCGCATCCCCACTCGAAGAATCCAAGAAGTCCTGACTGTGGCCTCAAGGCCCAGCGACCTGGCAAGCCTGACACTCCGGATGGAGGGCCCAATGGCACGCGCACTGTTGACCGAGGCGGCGGACGATATGTCGGCCGGCCTCATCCAGCAGCTGGCGACATGGCATGAGCATGGACAGCTCACGGATCGCTCGAACCGCTTCGACTATCTCGAGGGACTGGGAGGACGAAAGGCCCATCTCTTGGTCGTCGGATCACCCAGCGACAATCTGTGCAGCCTAACCGCCGCCAAACCGGCCTTTGAGCGACTGGCCCCCGGGTTCGGGGAATGGCTCGAACTCGATGAGGGTTGGGGTCACCTGGACCTCGTTGCTGGGGCAGATGCACGCCGAACGATCTTCCCGCGGCTCAGCGGATGGCTCGAACAGCAGCACAAGCGCTGCTGGACGGACCGGTAACGATTAGGGGGAGTTCAAGAGGACTCCTCATGGAAAGCAAGAGTAAGCGTCTCGTACTTTGGTTGATCGGCTTTTTTGTGCTGATCTGCGTGGTCACAACCTTCAGCATCGTACTGCTCATGGACTCAGGTCCGGTGACACTCAGTACGAAGTCAAAGACACTGCACCTTCGGATCGGGTCGAGCATGACTGAGGCCCCAGGCACAGAGGGTCTGGTGATGGACCCGTCGGATCTGCCTCCCCTCACCTCAGATGTCTCCAAAGCCATCAGACGTGCCGCGACAGATGAAAATATCCACGGTCTCTTCGTCGAGCTCACTGGCCTTGCCGTGGGCTGGGCACAGGCAGAGGAAGTACACAGAGCGCTTCTCGCCTTCGCTGACTCCGAGAAGCCATGCACAGTGTGGGCTGAGGCCTATGACACAAAGGGCTACTTTGTCGCCAGCGCCTGTGAGAATGTGGCGCTATCCACCGAAGGCCTGCCCCTGGTAAACGGTATCCACATCACACAGAGCTACTACGCGGGCACCCTCGATATGCTGGGCGTACGGGCCAACTTTGAGCACGTGGGTGACTTCAAGAGTGCGGTGGAGCCCTACGAGCGGTCAGGACCCTCTGAGCCGGCGGCTGAGGCCACCAATGCGCTACTGGACTCCCTGTTCAATCACATCGTTGACCGCATGGCGGATGGACGAAAGCTCGACCGGGAGCAGATGCTTGCCTTGATCAATGACCCACCGATCACCGCGGCCGATGCTGTGGAGAGGCTCCTCATCGACGAGCGCATCTATCGCTCGAACCTGCTGGAGAGACTGGAAGATGAAGGCGGGATCATCAAGGGTTCGACCTACCTCGCAGATGATGATGGTGGTGGCTGGTCCTCAGGAGGCACCATCGCTGTCCTCCATGCTGAAGGTCCAATCATGAGCGGGAAGGGCGGCCCCGACATGTTTGGCGATAGCGTGATTGGATCTCACTCCATGGTGAAGTTGCTCGATGAGCTCCGGGAAGACCAGAGCGTAGAAGCTGTAGTGCTCCGCGTAAACTCCCCTGGCGGGAGCGGCATGGCAAGCGATGACATCTGGAATGCCATCGAGAGCCTGAAGGCTGTAAAACCCGTCATCGCGAGCATGGGCGATTATGCAGCCAGCGGCGGCTACTACATCTCGATGGGCGCCGATAGAATCTTCGCTGAGCCCACCACAATCACAGGGTCGATCGGTGTCTTTGGCGGCAAGATGAACCTCGCTGGGCTCTTCGAGCAAGCCGGCATGAGTCAGCATGCCTTCTCAAGAGGCGACCGATCAGGCCTGTTGTCCACTGTGTCAGACTTCGACGAGGAGGACCGAAAGCTCTTCCGGACATTCCTCGAGAGCTTCTACAGCACCTTCATCGAGAAGGCCGCCGCCGGAAGGTCGATGACCGTTGAAGAGATTCATAATGTCGCGCAGGGTCGAGTCTGGACTGGCCTACAGGCCCATGAGCACGGACTCATTGACGAGATCGGCGGACTCGAGAACGCAGTCGCTGCTGCAGCCGACCTCGCCGGGATTAGCGACTACCGCATCAACAGGCTCCCAGAGAGAAAGGGCTTTGTCGACCAACTCCTGGATGAAATGTCAAACCCAGACAGAGGCTCCCTTCAGCTCGCTCTGCCAGGCCTTCCGATCACCGCGTACACAGCGGTCCGACCGCTCATTCTGCTGGACGGTGTGCTGAAGGAGGGTGGCGCTGCAGCCATGCTTCCAGGCAAACTTGAGGTCCGATAATCTACTGAAAGGTGGAGACTGGGTGCACAACCATCTGACCGGTCAGCATTCCACTACCGAGCGCGTTCAGCCCGTTGAGTTCATCGGCCTCCGACGCAATCAAGCCGACCACACCGACCGCATAGAGCCCATCGGGCTGAAATGCGCTGCCCTCAACGTCGATGACCAAGTTGTCTGGGTCTACCGGCTTTCTGACATCGTAGTCTGACTCCCAAACCAGAACACCCTCGAGCAGGTCATAGACCAAGACGCCACCGTTGTCGTACTCGACATCTGGACTCGAGATGGTGATGCGCATGCCGATCCCCGGCGAGTGATCTTCTGAGATGGAGACCACTGGACCAGAGGGCACATCCATGCTGATGCTGCCACGCTCACCGCCGTAGTCCGCGACAAGCTTCACATCATCGCCGACGATGTACTCAAGACCATCGGTACCATCGGCAACCCAAGAGGCGCCCTCTAAGGTGAGCTTTACACTGCCTCGACGATCAGAGATGAGCGAGACCTTCGCATCCTCGACAACCTGTACTCCGTTCGTCCCGGTTCGCTGCACCCAGGCCTGCGACTGAGCCCCAATATCGAGGACCGTTCCCTCTGCGCTGAAGCCAGGAGGAAGGTCCAGTCCGACATACAGGCCCTGCATCGTGACCGGATCATCGAGGAGATCTCGGGCGTCTTCGATAGCCCCAAATAGCCTACAACCAGAAAAGGTCAGCCAGCTCATCCAAAGGAAGGAAAGGGTCATCTTGTGCACTCCTCAGATAATCGGTTTACCATACATTCCAGCACTACAGCCAGAAACGGTTGACATGGGCGATACGCTCGAATAGCTACCCGCCACTAAATTACGAGGAGCCTGTCATGGCCAGTCGCACACAAGAGACAAGATTTAAGCGTGAACTTCGGAAGAAGAACGCCGGTAAAGAGAACAAGCGCGTCCGTCGTCGCGGTACCACACCGAGTTTTCCGATTCATACGGAAGCTGCAGACAAGAACGCTCCAGACCAAGCAAAGAAGACCGACAGCTAAGTCAGGCGATTCCAAAGAATCGACTGGCGTTCTGCCATGTGGCCTCAGCCACGTCTTCTGCGGTTGTACCGCGAAGCTCTGCGACCTTCTCAGCAACCAGCCCTACTCGGGCTGGTTCGTTGCGTTTACCCCTAAACGGCACGGGAGTCAGGAATGGACTGTCGGTCTCAATGAAGAATCGGTCACCAGGGACGACTGCAGCCACATCACGCATGGACTGAGCATTCTTGAAGGTCACGATGCCGGGAATGGAGATGTACCCACCACGGCTCACGATCTGCTCCATCATCTCAACATCCCCCGTGAAGCAGTGGTACACCACTCCCCTTCCTGACCATGCATCCTGCTCATCGAGGATAGCCATCGTCTCACCCTCGCTGTCGCGGTCGTGGATAATGATGGGCTTATTGAGCCTCTGAGCCTGCTGAATCTGATGACGAAAGACCGTCCGCTGTACGTCGCGCGGCGAGTTGTCGTAATGAAAGTCGAGCCCCATTTCGCCTATAGCCACTACCGTTGGCCGTGAAGCCAGCGCCTCTATCTCCGCCCAGGCAGACTCAGTCCACTGATCAGCATCATGAGGATGAAGTCCAACAGAAGCCCAGACGTCATCGTGTCTCTCGGCGACCGCAACAGCGCGAGCAGCTGACTTGAAGCCATAGCCTGAGCCGATAGCGAGCAGCCTCTTCACCCCAGCCTCACGAGCACGATCAACTGCAGCGTCGACACCATCGGCGCCGTCAAAGGCATCTACATCCAGGTGACAGTGAGAATCAAATAGCTTCACGGTTGGCCCCTATGGACAGGAGACGGACAAGCGCCTCGAGGAGTGCGTCGAGAACAAGGCGGCCGCTCACGAAGCGCTGTAGGCGCTCTCGGGCGACATTGAGGGCATCAGCGAGGGTGGCTATCGAGGCAGCATCAAGCTCACGAGACCATTGCTCTACGATGTCCTGGCGATCTGCATTGTAAAAAGCTGTACCACCTGACTGCACAGCGAGGGCATCACGGAGCAGGCCGGCCAGTGCATCGAGTGTGTCATTCAAGACAATCGTCCACTTGCTGCGATCACCGCGACACATGGTCTCGGCATACTTCAGCCTCGTCGCCACATCGCTATGAAGCGCATCAATGAGGGCATCTCTGGCGTGGTTCATGCCCGCACCCACCGTGACATCCAAGCCGAGCGCACGACCTGGACATCCCTCGGCCATTCGTGCGACCAATTCGGGCTGCTCAATCCCTTGGTCCCCTAGCCATGCCGCCAATTCATCGCCAGCAACCGGGGAGAAGCGAATCCGCTGGGAGCGCGACCGAACCGTGAGAAGTAGAGATGCTGGGGCACCTGTGACCAAAATAAAATGTGTGGAGTCTGGGGGATCCTCAAAGGTCTTCAAGAGCGCATTGGCCGCCTCAGGGGTCATCGCATCCGCAGGATCGATAATCACAAACCTCCGCCGAGCATGGAAGGGCTTGACCATCATCTGGCTGATCACCTCACGGGCCTGCCCAACGCTAATGATGGCCGCTGTCTTCGATGGGTCGAGACCGATACTCAGGATGTCGGGATGCTGGCCCTTGGGGATCTGCCTACACGACCAGCAACCCTGACACGGCCGCTGGGCCACATCCTCGTGCTCGCAATTGGCCACCTGAGCTAACCAGAATGCTGTCGTGGCCTTACCGAGCCCATTGGATCCCTCAAACAACAAGCAAGGGTGAAGCCGATCAGACTCCACGAGTGTTCGAAGCTGCGCGCGTGTCGCTTCATTTCCAATAAATGACGGATTCATTGTCTGTACCTATCCGAGGCTGTGGTCGGGCGCAGATCAACCCGGATCATCACATCGGGCATCGTCCGATCTCGGGCCCACTCACCTGCAAGACGAACACTCAGGCAATCACAACCAGAGTCCCATGTCAGGGTCGGACCATGACGCACAAGCTCACCCGCTGTGTGATCAAAGAGTCCACTCCAGCCAGGCCGCCACTGGGGCCTCAGCAGTGCAGACGCTCCAGCCATACTCTGGAGCACGCCAGCCCCATGGACGACACCGATACTCAGATCGACGCCCTCATCGGCGTACCCAGCCACAGCAGCCTGGAGATCCCGCTCAAGCTGTGCTGAGCCACGAAACCCACGGCTGTCGAGCCTGAGCGTGGCTGCAGGCTCCCACTGATAGGGCGTGCGCATCAGCTCCGCACTCATGTGGAGCGGCACACCCGAAACGCTCAATACAGTCGTCCGCTGTACTGGTCCCACCGCCCAGCGCGGCTCGGGCCGAATCCACTGTAATGGGTCATCCACCTTGCCCTCATGCTGTGTACCGCGGGCCTCGAGTCCAGTCTGACTGATGTGCCTGAAGGCCCCGAGATCTCCCCAAAGTGGAAGAAAGCCACCCGCAGTGAGTCGAGCCTGCCCAAACGGCGCCCGATTCGAGAGTTGAGCAGCATCAAGGTCCAGTGTCAGCTCCGTATCGAGCACATCAAAACCATGACCCCCAGCAACACTCAAGCCAAAACCACTGCGCTGTAGACTCTGCTGTGCCTGGTGGTCCAGCAGCGCATCGACCCGGGCTTGACCCGATACAGCTAAAGGTCCCAGCGCCAGCCCAGAGAGGGCCAGAACGGCACCCACAGGCCTATCGAGTGTGGAGTCATCAAAGGTGTCGGACTCTACTCGAGCAGGCCCCATACCGACCACTAAGCGGCGCTCTTGGTAAGGGGTGGAGCGCTCGAAAAAATCCGTAGAGTAGTCGTTGAGAACCTGTGCATCGGAGGTCCACTGTGTATCCACTGCGGCCCAGTAGTCACCATCATCGATCCCACCAGCCACATCGACCTGCCCCCGCTCTGGACCCGCAGCACCCTCTTTTGCGACCGCAACCTTCGCGCGCCCTGCTGGCCCAGCCAGCAGGGCGCGCTGCCTGAAGCCTCGATCCGTCCACACCTCAGGGGTCAGCCTCGCGTGACTCCGATCACCGACCGGCAGCCAGACTGGTTGACCAAATACACCACCCGACTCACCATACTGA
>Ga0315315_10005151_pt1 | contig 12055 bp, 7 predicted proteins | sample M140m3416metaG_FD_203699 | JGI IMG/M metagenome (GOLD analysis project Ga0315315, IMG submission 203699) | Ammonia-oxidizing marine archaeal communities from Monterey Bay, California, United States - M1 40m 3416 | ecosystem: Environmental > Aquatic > Marine > Intertidal zone | place: USA...
GGCCGAATAAAGCTGCTGGTAAAAAATACATTCACACCACAAAGATAAAAAACTAGAATTTAACCATTATAATGTCCTATTTTACCGTCGAGTTGCGGAGTGTTTGTATAGGCTATTCGACTTAGAACCACGAGGAAATAAAGTCAATCAAAAAGAGGTGTGCCGTTTGCCCCAGGTTTCTAGCCTCGCGATGCGATTTATTAGAAGGAAACATGCGATTAACGAAATCAGATCCGTTCCTCGCGTTACACAATAATACGATTAGTTATTTAATTTCAGTATTTTTTACCTTAAACTATATTTAACCAACTACTGCTAATTCGATCGGAGAGCGACATGCGATCAACCGTTATTGCCACTAGCCTGCTTCTGCTCGCCGCGCTGACGACATCGTTGGCAACAGCGGAAACAAAAAATACTTCCCGCAACTCACCAACCGCTAAGGCTGCAGATTCGCTCCGCCCCCCCACTCCGATCCATCATTCTTCATATATGAGTCCGCATGCATCTCCTATTGCAATTAGCGGCGACCACGTATTCGTCGCCAATACGCCCGACGATACGGTGGATATTATTCAGACCAAAAGCCGGAAGCTCGTTGGTCGTGTCAAAGTCGGCGTTGACCCTGTTGGTATCGCAGCACGGCCTGACGGTAAAGAGGTTTGGGTGACAAATCACGTTTCCGACTCGGTCAGCATTATCGACACGAACCCAAAAAACAAATCCTACATGCAAGTAGTTGCCACGGTACAGCGATTCCATCCAACCAATGGATCGACTCGATTTGACGAACCAGTTGGTATTGCATTTGCCAGTAATGAAAAAGCCTATGTTGCTCTTTCTTCGGAAAATACCATCGCGGTTATCGATGTGGCTAGTCGCAAGGTCACCAAGTTGTTGCCCGTCACAGCACAGGATCCCCGCGCGATTACCGTTCGGGGTAATCGATTGTATGTCATTCCATTTGAGTCCAATAATAAATCTCAGCTTTCCGGTGGCACCGGTGAGCTAGACAAAGAATATGAGACATTTGACGCTTGGCAACATTCGATTGCTGTAAACAACGTTTTGTCGTTGGGGCACGTAACCGATATCACCAAACACCCTGAAGTACCGGACCGTGATTTATACGTGTTTGATACGACAACTGACGAACTTGTTGAAGTTGTGGATACCTTGGGCACGCTACTTTACGGACTAACAGTGGATTCCAACGGAAAAGTATTTATTGCTCAATCCGACGCGCGTAATGACGCAAACGGAAAATCTGGCACAAAAAAACACGGCCTCAAGGAGTTGGAAAACCGAGCCTTCCTTAACCAAATCACACGCGTGACTTTCAAAGATGGCAAACCGGAGAAACCGGAATTTTTTGAATTAGAACCACTCCCGCCAAGCCATCCGGAACGAGAGATGGCATTAGCGACCCCCTTTGCAATCCAGATCAGTGATGACGACACAACCATCGTCGCATCAGCGGCCAGCTCTGATACAATATTTACGCTCAATGCTGCGACGGGTGAAATACTTGGTCGCGTCAGGGTAGATGCTGTCCCGCGAGGAATCGCGCTACAATCGGATTCGACCGGCAGGGCGTCTCAAGCCTGGGTTCTTAACGCAGTCGCCAATACCGTATCACTAATTGATGTATCCAACTCTACAAAGCTAAAAGTCATGCAGACCATTGCGCTTCATGACCCGACGGATTCTGAAGTCAAGCGTGGGCGTATCGCATTCAACACCGCCGCAGCTTCCACAACCGGAACCTATTCTTGCGCCAGCTGTCACCCCGATGGCCATACGGATCAGTTGCTATGGGTTCTTAACACGCCTATTGTCACCGGCGGTGATCAAATCATGCCTCGTAGCACTATGCCCATTCGTGGCTTACGCGATACCGAACCCTACCACTGGGATGGAGTACCAGGAGATCCGTACGGAGGAATCAATAGTGCTAATATCCGCAAACATGTTAAACCCAACAGTGAGGTTAAAGATCCGGTTACTAGCGCCCGCCACCTAATTGACGGTGGTTTGGCAAATACTATGATGACCGTCGGCAATAAAAAAGTTAACGACAAGGGGCAGGCAGGCGAGTTATCCGATAGCGAACGTGATGCGATGGCTAAGTTTCTGCTGAGTGTCACCTATCCTCCGGCCCAGCGTCGTTCCTTTACCAACGAGGTCTCGGCTATCGCCAGAGAGGGATTTGAGCTTTTTCATGTACATGGTGACCTGCAACCTAAACAAAATGTCTGCGGAGATTGTCACCGCATGCCATTTTTGGTAAGTACCAATACACCCGGTACGGGGATGGAGGCTCCCACTTGGCGAGGAGCGTATGACCGCTGGCTGATTCTACCTCAGGGTCGCCTCAATATTATTGACTTCGATTTCTATCGCAATGTAGCCGAAAAAGGTGTTCCGGAACGCAGTGTATGGCAGTTTTCTTGGGCGGGGCGGAAACGCTTTGATCCCGTCTGGGATATGGTGTTAGAGGGAAGCACTGGATTTAGCGGCGCCTTCGCTCGCCAAGTCACGCTCAATAATAAATCCGTTGAAGAACCACTATCACTCCAAATACTAGACTCCCTCGAACAGTCCGCTCGTGAAGGGGGAATTGTACTGGAAGTTGACGGAGTATGGCTGCATACCAAAAAGGGACAGGCCGTAAATCTACAATTTGATGGTGAAAACTACGTGGAAACAACCGGACCCCGAAATGCACATACCCGCAAAGAGCTTTTTAGTTTTGTCTCTAACGGACAATTCATTGGTACTTTCACCGGTCAGATGGGTTCTCCGGTGGATCTGAAGCATCCCCAACCGGCTTTATGGACGCTCGGTTCGATACAACGCCAGAGCGGTCGCCAGAGATTTCCTGTTCTACATGAGGATAAACAAGTAATGGGTATGAGCGGCCGCCACTTTAGTGAAGACGCCCATCTAATCGTTGACGGTCGGCGAGTGGACGGAAAAATTGAAATCCAGCGGGAGAAAAACCTTGTCTTAGTCTCTTTCGAGAAAATACCTTCACTAGGCATGCATTTGCTGCAAGTTCAAAATCCCAACGGTCTGTTTAGCAATGACTTTATTTTTTACGTCAAAGAAACACCGAGCAATTCTGAATAAACAAATGCGTCTTTTCAGCATTTACTGGGCAAACCAATTAATGCGAACTCCAAAAGATCAACGAACATGAGCATCTTCAACTACCTACGGTCCGTTTTAGTTTTAGTCGTCATAGCCAGCCTAACCTCTTTACCATGTCTAGCGCAAGGCGACAAATCGGGTGCGTTACAAGCTGGTGCGGCAGCCATTGATATCAGCCCTCAGCACTTCCCCGTCAATATGCTCGGCCAGTTTCATGAAAACTTCGCCGAAACCGCTCATGATCAATTGTATGCCCGCGCCATCGTACTAAAGAACGACCAGACCAGCATCGCTATGGTGGTCGTGGACAACCTGGGCGTTGACCCGGATACAATCGAAGCTGCCAAACAACTTGCCGCTAGGCAAACCAATCTGCCAACCGATCGAATCATGATATCTTCGACCCACACACACACCGCTCCGCCCACCGGTATCACGACAGCTGGCACTACGGCCGCTAAATATCGGAAATTGATAATCAATGGAATTGCCGAGTCCATCGTCCAAGCTCACCACAACTTGCGGTCGGTTGAATTCGGATTTAATGCTAAACCTCTGGCCGATGAAGTATTCAATCGTCGCTGGTATCTGAAACCGGGAAAAATGCCACTTAACCCTTTTGGAGAACTAGATCAGGTAAAGATGAACCCTGGTAACAACACTAGCACGCTAGATCGACCGGCAGGGCCTACCGACCCAGATATTACAATCATTTCATTACGTGATGCGAAACACAAACCGTATGCCTTATTCGCAAACTATTCGCTCCACTACGTGGGTGCCGTTCCGCAGGGCGGGGTGTCCGCTGACTACTTCGGCGAATTTGCACGCCTCATGCCTATCCGTTTGCGTGCCTCTACTGAGTTTGTGGCGATGATGTCCAATGGCACATCTGGTGACATCAACAATATCCCTTTTGGCTCAACCCGCCCTCCGCGGGAACGTTTTGAACAAATACAAATCGTCGCGAGGAAATCCTCCGATGTCGCCTGGCACGCCTATCAGGAAATCCCAAAATACAAGACTCACGTGACACTACAGATGCTGCAGCGGGAAATCACCCTGCGTTATCGTAAGCCGACCGTAGAGCAACTCACGCGAGCGAAATCTATTCTGAAAATCACCGACCAGGCAGAACTCGACCGCCTCCCCCGACTGTCTGTGCCCTACGCCAATCGAACTATCCTCGCCGCTGGTAGACCTGAAACCATTAATATTAAAATACAGGTCATTCGTATTGGTGATTTGGGAATCTGTTGCATTCCCTTTGAAACCTTTGTAGAAATCGGACTAGACCTCAAACAACGCAGTCCCCTGCCACAGACCATGGTCATCAGCATTGCCAATGGCCGTTATGGATACTTACCAACTCCCGCACAACATCGCCTAGGTGGCTACGAAACTTGGCTTGGAACGAATATTGTGCAAAAAGACACCTCCGACATTTTAACCACCCATTTACTCGAAATGCTGGAGACGTTATCCAACGAAAAATCCGGAGCACGTTAGCAGACTACAGGTTATACTAAGACTAGTACTTGAGGTACGAATCAAATAAACGTCATTAGGTGGAATTATCATGAGTTGGATCGGTCGCATCACAGGCATTGCTATCCTCCTAGCCGGTTTGGCTGTGGGATACGTATATCTTTTTAATGCCGATTCTGGTCCGGTTGCCCCCGCCTTGGATGACACTTTGACCTATTCCGTAACGCGATTGGATTTCGAAGCATTCGTAACGGAAACAGGAGATGTCGCTAGCGCTAGCAACAGAGAGGTCCGGTGCGAAGTAGAGGCTCGGGGCGCCCCAGGAACGACTATCATCAAAATTGTCGAAGAGGGCACCATGGTCGAGACGGGAGATTTCATCGTCATGTTTGATTCATCGTCATTAGAAAACGACGAAACCGCCCAACGAATTGTCGTTGCCAACAACCGCGCTAACCTTATTCAGGCGGAATCGCAACTTGCCAATGCGGAACGAACCCTGTTGGAATTTGAAAAGGGATTGTTTCAACAGGAAGTAACGACCATCGAGAGCGAGGTATTTGTTGCCCAGGAAGCCGTCGAAAGATCACTCGCAAAATTACTCCATAGCCAGCGTTTAGCAGCCAAAGGATTCACTTCCATTGAGCAATTACGCGGGGACCAATTCCAACATGAAAAAGCTAAGCGTGACCTTACGGCCGCAAGCTTAAAGCTCAACGTATATCGCGAATTTACAAAGGATCGATTGGCCGGTGAATATAACGCTGCTATCAAACAGAAAACAGCACAGGTGGCTGCCGCGCAAAGCACGTTGGATCTCAGCACCAATCGACTTGCCGATATCCAAGAACAAATTATTAAATGCAAAGTTCTTGCACCTAGTGAGGGGCAAGTCGTTTACGCCAACGACGAGCGTAAAGGCGTCGTTATCGAGGAGGGAGCGATTATTCGAGACAATCAAGTCGTCGTCCGGCTGCCAGACATCAAGAACATGGAGGTCGCTGTTCGAATTAATGAATCACATGTTAATCGGATAGAAACTGGGCAAATTGCTCGGATCGAACTCGATGCAGATCCAGAGCATCCGCTAGACGGAAAAGTGCGTCAAGTTGCCGCATATCCATTCCCTTTGCGGTGGCACGGGGCACCCCTAGAATATGACACCAAGGTAACGGTCCTTAATCCCCCAAGTACATTACGACCGGGACTTCGGGCCAAGGTCAAAATTTACTTCGAGTCTCAGACAGATGTACTACAGGTGCCTTTAGCGTCAGTCATGGAGCACGATGAATCACACTATTGCCTCGTACGCACCGATGCGGGTTGGGATACTCGACGAGTAACCATCGGCAAGAACAATAACACTCATGTTGTAATTGAAAATGGGATAACAGAAGGGGATGTCGTCACCTTAACACCCTTTCGCTTTATACAGCGCTCTGAGCTTGGCGATCAGAGTGACGCGCCTTCGACAGTGCAAACATCTGTTTCCAAAAAAGTAGAGGCGGTTTCCAGTTTACCGGTACCAGAGAACGCTCCCGGATCATGATCATACCCAAACTGCACACGTTGCGGGTAGGTCTCAGCAGCATTTTTCTTCACCCGCTGCGTTCCATTTTGACGATCTTAGGTATTTTTGTTGGTGTTGCTAGCGTCATTTGGTTGCTCGCCATCAGCGAGGGCATCAGCCGTGAAGTCCAACGTCAAATCGAGGAATTAGGCGCGCGCAATGTTATCTTACGTAGTCGCATGCCGGCAGAAGAGTATGTCGGCGACATGGAAACTTTTTTCGTGAAATACGGAATACGGCGGTCCGATGTTGCGGCATTGCTAGAAATCCCCACGGTCGAAAACCATCTACTGATCCGTGAAACAAAGCGAGAAACCCATTTTGGTGCCCAAACGATCGCGGCCCATATAGTCGCTTGCACACCCGAATACGCTGAAGCAATGAAACTAACGATCAGCAAAGGGGGATTTATTTCCGATTTACACGTAACGGAAAAGGCTAACGTTTGCGTACTTGCTCAGGAAATTGCAGATGTCTTCTTTCCCGTGTCTGAACCATTGGGCAAAACCATCCGAATACGTGAGATCCCTTATGTCGTCATCGGAGTTATGCAACCACGTCAAGCGATGGCGGGTATTGGAAGTTCACTTGCCGCACAAGACTTTGTCAGCAACGTTTATATTCCTTTAGAAACATTTTGGCAACGCATTGGCGATACCGTAATGTTTCAAAGTGCCGGCCAACGTTCTGGCGAAGAAGTTCAATTAAGTCAAATTACGTTTCAAGTGGCTTCGGTAGATGAAGTCGTAGATACGGCTGCCGCAGTTGAGCGCACGATGAACAAATTACACCGTCAAAACGACTTCTCGGTAGTCGTACCCTTAGAGCTTTTGGAGCAAGCGCGAACAACTCGCATGATGTTCATGGCATTCATGGGGATCATTGCTGCAATGACTCTGATCGTTGGTGGCATCGGCATCATGAATATCATGCTAGCGACAGTAACAGAACGCACTCGAGAAATTGGCATACGACGCGCCTTAGGTGCTCGACAATCAGATATTATCCGCCAATTTCTTACCGAGACAATTGTCTTGTCCGTAGCGGGTGGTTTAACAGGTGTTATCGGAGGTTTGTGCTGCCCAGCGATCGTTGGGTATTTACAGGAACTGCTTCACCAAACGATGCCAGATGTTATGAGGACGCTGCCTACGTCAGTTAAAAATGTTACTCCTGTCATTGTTCCATGGTCTTTGCCTTTGGGTGCGGGCATCTCCATTTTAATTGGAGTTTTGTTTGGGATTTATCCCGCCATTCGAGCAGCTCAAATGGATCCGATTGAAGCCCTTCGCCATGAATAGCGGACGATATCGACGCTAAAACAACACCTTTTACGCGCGAAGCCTATAAGATATCGGCAGCGGCATGCAGGGTCTTAGCAGCTTAACCTTCTCTGACCTGCTGGTGTTAACCGCGTTTTCACAAGCGTCAACCCTTTTGGTTGACGCCAAAGCATTGCGTTCTTTAAACTAAAGACTACTCAACCTACGAAACACATCCTTACCCGCACCAACATGGCCTCCAATGCCGTCACCAAATAACGACAACTCACAACAGGTTCATGCGCATCAGGCAGCACGATTACCTATTTCAAGACGGACGCTACTCGTAGCCGGTGGCCTGTCGTTTTGCGGATTGTCACTACCGGAACAAGTGCAGGCTAGGGCTTCCGGCACGGCCAAGTCCACAATCCTTATTTGGCTCAGCGGCGGGGCCTCTCATATTGACACTTGGGACATGAAACCCAATGCACCGTCGCCTATTCGAGGGCCGTTTAATTCGATTCCCACAACAGCCAAAGAATATCAGTTGTGTGAGCATTTGCCAAAACTCGCCAAACAGTCCCACCACCTAACCGTGATCCGATCCCTTGGTCATTATCGACGTGGTACCGGAGATCATCATGCTGGGTACTACTACAACTTGACGGGCCAACGTCCCGATCCCAGCTTTCCACAACTCTTGAATGCCCGAAAACCACGTGCTTCAGACTGGCCAGCTATCGGCACTGTCGTTGGCTACAAATCATCGCGTCACCCTTATCTTCCACAAAGTATCACTCTGCCTCTGAAACCTGGTGCCCCTCAATATACTAGGCCTGGGCAATTTGCCGCTCGCTTAGGAGTAGAACACGATCCCTTATATGTAATGGCGGACGTTGATAACCCGATGAAATTTGCTGCTCCTGCTATTGAACTCAAGGCTGACATCCCAGTCGATCGACTCCTTACCCGCCGTCAACTACTAGATGACTTTAACAATAACGACAAGGACCTTTCCCAATTTGCAAAAAACAGTAATCTGCAAACCTTTCAAGACAAAGCATTTTCACTCTTAGGTTCCCCTAAAGCACGAGACGCATTTGACTTATCCGGGGAACATGACAGAACAGTCGAAGCTTATGGAAAAACACACAATGGTATGAGCATGCTCATGGCGCGGCGACTTGTTGAAGCAGGAATACCTTTTGTTAGCGTCTTCTGGCAAGGCAACAAAAAACTCGCTGAACAAAACAAATGCAAAAGTGGTGGCGGTTGGGACACCCACGGAAATAATTTTGGGTGTCTCAAGGATGTTTTGCTCCCAGAATTCGACCAATCTTTTTCAGCTCTTTTGACAGATCTTCACGACCGCGGCCTACTCGACCAGACTTTGGTACTCGTGAATAGCGAAATGGGGCGTAAACCAACTATTGGGGACCCCCGCAGCGGGGGCAAAGCAGGGCAGGGACGAGATCACTGGACCCATGCTATGTCGGTGCTAATGGCCGGCGGGGGAATTCAAGGTGGCCAAGCGTACGGGACATCAGATCGCCACGCTGCATATCCCGCTGATTTACCAGTTGCGCCAGAAGATATTGCCAAGACGGTCTATTACGCGATGGGTATCGATGACCTCACCGCCGTTGACAAGAGTGGGCGACCGTATAACCTCATGGCCGAGGGGCATGCCATTAAGGCTTTGTTTTAAACTTGGATAGTGACAATCTACCCATCCCGCCTCACACTACATAAAACTTTTGCTATACTAAGTTTTTACTTTCGCACACCTAAACATAAGGCTAACCACATGAAGCGTTCATTCATTTTTGCAATTTTGTTTCTCGCGGGCATCACCACTATCTTCGCTGTCGCAAACGTGTCAACAGCAAACGCTAAAGGCAAAAAATCCTACGATATTGAGAGCTTCATGCACGCAGTCAAAGATGACGGCTTACACACAAAGGTGATTAAGGGCGAAGCGACACGTAAAGAACAAAAACTCTTCTCGGCTTATGTCAACGCGATGCCTAATAACCAACCACCCAAAGGGACTGCGGAAAGTTGGGCTACCTTAACAAGTGCATTGGTAAAAGCTACCGCCAACCATCGAAAGGGTGTTGAAGGCAGCGGAGAAGCCCTAGCCGCCGCCATGACCTGCAAAGCATGTCATGAAAATCATAAGGTATATCCTACGAAATAATCGATAAATTCCTGGATCACCTATGTACCGCAAAATGTCGCAAGGACAGTTTCGTTTTTCGTCGGTGCGGCTTCATAAGCGGCATTTCGAGGCTGTTCCACAAAGGGATGCTGTAATATTTCACACAATCGGTGAAATGGTTCGAAGTCGCCTCGGTATCCGGCCTCGATCACCTCTTCAATGCGATGATTGCGTGGGATAAAAATTGGATTACTACGTTGCATTAATGCAACGGCGGAATCGACGTCCGTTTCAGCCACGCGCGCTTGCCACGTTTTCAACCACGCAGCAGCCTCTTTGGTACAATTAAACAACGCCAGCACTTTATCACCACATTTATCCTCAAGCACCTCGGATAAATGTCGAAACACTAGCGTAAAATCCGCTTTACCGTCCTCCATTAAAGTCAACAACTCACGAACGAGTTCCCAATCTGCGTCATTTTGGGGGTCTAATTTGTCACCGTTTATTGCTAATCCTATTTTCGCCATAAACCGGCATTGCAGATCGCGCTCATAAATCTCCACAAATCGGTCTAGCGATTTTTCCGCTATCGCTACGCCTCGATCGGTATCCGACGCCAGCAGCGGCACCAAAGTTTCTGCAAATCTCGCCAAATTCCAATGTGCAATTGGTCCCTGATTCCCAAATCCATATCGTCCTTGATGATCGATGGAGCTAAACGTCTTGTTAGATTCATAAGTATCCATGAAGGCACAAGGGCCATAGTCAATAGTCTCGCCAGACACCGCAGTATTGTCGGTATTCATCACGCCATGTATAAACCCAAGTTGCATCCAATGCGCAACCAACCTTGCTTGTCGTTCAACCACGCTTTCCAGCAGTATTCGATAGGGGGCATCTGACTCTTTGGCCTCTGGGTAATGGCGGTCAATTACATAATCTGCGAGTACTTTTAAATTCCCCACCTCGCCTCGGGCAGCGAACCACTGAAAAGTTCCCACTCGCACAAACGATTGGGCCACTCGAGTGAGAATCCCTCCTGCCATCATCCCTTCACGCCGTACGTTTTCGCCAGTCATCACTGCTGCAAGCGCCCGCGTTGTGGGCACGCCCAACGCAGCCATCGCCTCAGATACTAGATACTCCCGCAGGACGGGTCCGAGCGCCGAACGACCATCACCACGTCGGGAGAACTTGGTAGGTCCAGACCCCTTCAACTGAAGGTCATAGCGAACACCGTCGGTGCCGATAACCTCACCTAACAGTATCGCCCGCCCGTCGCCTAACTGTGGCGAAAAGCCACCAAACTGGTGCCCCGCATATCCCATCGCCAAGGGAACTGACCCAGTGCAGATTTGATTCCCTGCCAGCATGCTGAGGCCAGCAGGAGATTGCAAGGTCTCTACGTCCGCTCTCAACAGTTCTGCCAACTCCCGATTCAAGTGAATCATACTGGGTTGGATCACTGGCGTTGGTGTGACGAACGAATAGAATTCTCCCGGCAAGCGAGCATAACTGTTATCAAATTGAAATGGCATGGGAAGATAAATCCTAAACGGATATTAACCGCGCCGTCGGCGCTGTGCGACTTATTAGAATCTATTCTAGTCGACCTGTGTTGATTCTACGTTGCAAAACATGACTTACTACGCGCGTGACCCAAGTGAGTTATACTGTGGTTATGCTTGGTAAGCTCACAACTTGATATTAATAAGAAGGCACGCAAATATGTCATCACCCACTCGCGTAACATTGATCGTTTTACTAACGGCAATCTTCTCAGTCAATTCCCTGCAGGGAGAAACTAGCTTCGGAGCTGCCAAGTGGACAAAACACGTCGTCATGGAACTAGGTCATTGCAATACAGCGGTAGCTATCGACGCCAACGGTGACCGCCTGTTAGATGTCATCGCTAGCTTCAATGGTACCGTAACCTTATTTATCGCGCCCTCGTGGCAGCAACAATACATCATGCACCGATTTACCAAAGGTGCAAAGTCTTGCATACACAGTGAAGTACTCGACGTTGATGGAGACGGTGACCTAGACTGGGCCGGAACCATAGCAAACCAACATCCGTTCTGGCTCGAAAACCCAGGTCCTAAACACATAAAACAGGGCACATGGATACCTCGCATTATCGATCCCGTCATTACCGGTATCCACTGTATTGTAAAATCCGATATCAACAATGATGGCAAACCTAATCTAATCATTAACAACTTCCAACCTGATGAAGGTCTGGGCGATTCCATAGCCTGGTATAGCATTCCTAAAAGTCCGCGCCGCGCCTCGCAATGGCAGCGTCACCTCTTTGCCAATGGCGATGCCCGCGGTGGCAGTCACTACATGGGAGTCGGTGATATAGATGGCGATGGCTGGAAAGAAATTGCCGTAGGCGCTAAGGGAACTCCCTTT
>Ga0315315_10005152_pt1 | contig 12054 bp, 3 predicted proteins | sample M140m3416metaG_FD_203699 | JGI IMG/M metagenome (GOLD analysis project Ga0315315, IMG submission 203699) | Ammonia-oxidizing marine archaeal communities from Monterey Bay, California, United States - M1 40m 3416 | ecosystem: Environmental > Aquatic > Marine > Intertidal zone | place: USA...
TGTTTATCCTAACCCATCAAGAGACTTATTCAATGTGACTTTCACATCTGAAGATGTACAGGATCTTGAAGTTAGAGTAATCAATGTAGTTGGTGAGGTTGTTTACACTGAAAACTTACAACAATTTATTGGTGAGTACACTAAGCAAATAAATCTGCATGAAAATGCAAAAGGGATTTATTTATTAGAGATTGAGACTAATGATGGAGTGGTTAACAAGAAACTTATTTTGCAATAAGTTTAGATGATACTCTAAAATATTTAAAGCTCCTAACAGAAATGTTAGGAGCTTTTTTTAGATTAGTTGTTTTAAAAGAAATTTGACTATTTTTTTACATTAGTTATTTTTAAAAACCAATAAATTTTCTGTTTGTTATTGTTAGTTTTTTTTATAAAATATTGATTTTGTATTAGATGTGTCTTTATGTTTCAATTTAAATACGGATAAGACAATTCAACTATATTACCTATATTGCAACCATAAATAAAAATTAAAATATGAAAAAATATCTACTCTTAATTTTATTAATACCCATTTTTAGCTTTGCTCAGAGTCAGATCGATACGGTAATAGTTGGGAGTGATTCATTAGTTTATACTTATTCTGATGCTAGTTGTTATGCATCTTGTGATGGTCATCTACAAGTTTCTGTTTTTGGACCAAATACCCCTTATAGATTTATTATTGGAGCATCTAATGATACAATAGTTAATGGTTCAATCTTAGATACGCTTTGCCCAAGTAATTACAGTATTTTGGTGCTTGATGTAGGAAATAATCTTGTACATGTTTATGATGTTGAAATTAATGCACCATCAGAACTACTTATTTATTCAAATTTAATAAAAGATCCAACATGTCATAATGAAAGTACAGGGTTAATTAATTTAGCTACTTTCGGTGATAATCCATTTTTATGGAGTTGGAATAATGGTGAAATTACTGAAGATATTACAGGATTAGATAGTGGAATGTATATTCTTACGACAACAGATGGAAATGGTTGCTCAAGAATTGATACTTTTGAATTGAAAAATCCATCGGAAGTAAATTCAACTACAATTACAGATACTCTGAGCTGTATAGGATTATGTAATGGAGAAGCAATTGTAACACCTTCTGATGGAGTAGCTCCTTATACTTATCAATGGAGTAATGGCGATACGGATTCAACAGCAACAGGTCTTTGTTATGGAATAAATACTGTTTTTATTACTGATACTAAAGGGTGTTTAGATACAAATGAAGTGTTTATAGAAAACCCTGATACTTTGCAGTTAAGTAATATAACTATCGATAGTGCTTGTTATCAAATTTGTGATGGGCAATTATCAGTTACAATTGAGGGTGGTGAATCTCCATATGCTACTGAGTGGAGTATAGCTGGGAATATCTTTAATACGACTGATACAATTACAAATAATGACTTGTGCCCAGGTGATTACCAATTAATATATACTGATGCGAATTCTTGCACTGACACTGTTTTAATTCCTTTAATTGAAAGAGATTCTTTCATATTACAAGATTGGGTAATTGATGATAGTTGTTATAACAGTTGTACTGGTCAAATCACGGTTCAGTTATTAAACCCAGTGAACTTGCCAATAATTTATTCTTGGGATAATGGAGGTGTGGATACTGTTATCTCTAACTTATGTTCAGATACATTTGACTTAATTGTAATTGACAGTAGATTATGTCGTGATACTGTTGCGTTTTTTGTTCAACCAGGAGATTCTATGTATTTTGATACTGTGCTTGTAACGCATAATAATTGTTATAGTGATGAGGATGGAGCTATTTCATTAATCAATTTTAATGGAGGAGTTCAACCTTTAGATTATTTATGGTCTAATTTAGAAACTACTTCCGGAATTAATTCTTTACCATCTGGTTTTTACAATGTTACTATTACAGATGCGAATGGATGTAGTTTAGATTCTTCAAATATTGAGGTGAGCCAACCGGACTCTCTTTTTGCAGCACCAAGTTCAGAAGATGTTAGTTGTTTTGGTGGAGCTGATGGTTTAATTGATATTGATTTATTTGGTGGAGTAGAGCCATATTTTATTTCTTGGGATATTGCAATTCCAGATTCTACATTAATAGATACTGTTTCTGCGGGTGTTTATATTTACTCTGTAATAGATTCAAATAATTGTACTATAACAGATACTATTATTATAGAAGAACCAGACGAATTAGTGTTAACTGATAGTATTGTTGATGTATTTTGCAAAGGGGATGCTACAGCAGAAATTCATTTGGAAGTAGAAGGAGGTGTTTCTCCATATCAATATTCAATTGATAATGGTGCTAATTTTCAATCACAAGCATATTTTGATAACCTGAGTGCAGGATCATACTTAATAATTGTGAAAGATGCGAATGATTGTGAAATCTCTTCAAATTTATTAAATGTTTCTGAGCCTTTTTCAGTATTAAGTACTGGTTTAACTTCTCCAAATTTATTATGTTTTGGAGATACAGGGACAGTTATTTTAACGGTAAGTGGTGGAACACCTAATTATTCTTTTTTATGGGATAATGGTGAAACTTCACAAAACTTGAATGGTGTTGGTGCTGGAAATTATTCTGTTAGTATTTTTGATGCAAATAATTGTGAATTACAAGAAATGATTAATATTTTTTCACCTGATGAAATTGAATCAAACCCATCTCCAATAATAACAGATGTAGATTGTTTTGGGAATATTACAGGAAGTATTAGTGTTACAATAGTTGGAGGTGAAACTCCATATGATTACTCATGGAGTAATGGAGGTACTTCATCTAGTATTTCTAATTTAACATCTGGCACTTACGATTTAATAGTTATTGATGATAATAATTGTAAATATGAAGAATCAATAATAGTTAATGAACCTGATTTATTAGAAGTAACTTATATAGCATCACATGTTGCTTGTTTTGGAGAGAGTAATGGTGAAATTGATATCACAGTTACAGGAGGAACATCATCTTATACTTATGCTTGGTCAAATTTAACTCTTGATGAGGATTTATTAAATATCCTTGCTGGTACTTATACAGTCACTGTAACTGATGTTAATAACTGTTCAACTTCAGTTACAGTAACTATTAATGAGCCATCTGAAATTTTTTATACAGTATCTACAATTGATTTATTATGTGAAGGTGAAGATGAAGGTCAAATTTCTATTTCTTCTATTGTAGGAGGTACTCCTGCTTATGAGTACTCAATTGATGGTTCTACATATCAATCAAGTACAGCTACTTTTAATAATTTATCTTCAGGTAATTACGCTGTCAATATAAGAGACCAAAATGGATGTTCTAAAGATACTTTAGTTGTTTTAGATGAGCCAATAGGTTTCTCAACAATAGTAAATGTTCAAAATATTGATGAAGCTGGTAGTTGTAATGGAGATGCTAGTGGTAGTATTAGCTTCTCTATATCAGGAAATACATATCCTTATTCTTATAGTTGGTCAAATGGAGAAAGTACTTCATCAATTTATAATCTTACAGCGGGAACTTATAATTTAGATGTATATGATGCAAATAATTGCTCTATGGTTTATTCATATTTAATCACTGAGCCTGATGCTCTTTCTCTTGATTATTCAGTAACTCCAACTAGTTGCGAGGAGAAAAATGATGGTTCAATCACTACATTTGTTACAGGTGGCACAAGCCCAATTACTTATTTTTGGGGAACTGGTGAGGCTACTTCAGATATTTATAATTTAGCTAAAGGTACTTATTCTCTTTTGATAGAAGATGCAAATGGTTGTAGTTTGCCATTAGAATTTATTGAAGTTAATTTTGATGGCTATAATGGTTGTATAGAAATTCCATCAGGATTTACACCAAACAATGATAATGTACACGATGAATGGGTAATATATGGTTTAAGTGATTTTCCTGATGTTTTAGTGAAAGTATACAATAGGTGGGGACAAGAGTTATTCAGTTCATTAGGTTATGATATTCCTTGGGATGGTAAACATAATGGCGTTGACTTACCTACAGCAACTTACTATTACTTAATAGAGTTGAATGAATCAAATAAAGTGTTTAACGGTACAGTAACAATTAAAAGATAATGAAAAAAATACTTACAATATTATTAGTTGGTTTTGGATTAGTTGCTAATGCACAACAATTACCTCATTATACTTTATATATGTTAAATGAAGCAATAATAAATCCTGCTTCATTAAGTTCAAAAACAGAAAATGAGTTAACAATAATGCTTAAAGAACAGTGGGCAAGTTTTGAAGGAGCCCCTTCAACGCAAGCAATTTCTTACAACCATCTCAATCATCATAAATTCAAAAGAGGTATAAAGGTTGTAAATGATGTAACAGGTCCAATTTCAATGCTGAATGCTACAATTTCAGGTTCATATATTTTGCCTTCTAAAGGCAAAAATTCACTAGCAATAGGTGGATCAGCATCAATTATGCAGTATATTTTTGATAATAACCAGATTACATTAGAGGATGATGGTGTATTAGATCCTATAATTAATGGGGGAGTAGATAAAGTGTTGGGGAATAGTTTTACAGCTTCCGCATATTATTTTAATTCTGATTATTTTGTTGGCTTATCAGTTCCAAATATAATTGGAAGTAGTTTGGATATAAGTGAAAATAAATCAAATAATAAATTAGAGAATCATTACTATTTAAATGGTGGAATTAATTTTGATTTGAAAAATAAATATACGGTAAAACCATCTGTACTGATTAAAAAGATTGGAGCTACTCCAGTTCAATTTGATGTAAATATACGTACTATATATGATGACTTTATTTGGAGTGGAGTTACTTATCGTACGGGTGATGCAGTTGCTCTACTAATGGGATTAAATTATACTAATTATAATTTTGCTTATAGTTATGATATTACTACTTCATCTATTAGAATACCTTCAGCAGGTTCTCATGGATTGCTTTTTACTTATAAATTTAAAAGTAAACGAAATGATAGGGACAAAGACGGTATTTATGATGATGAGGATGATTGTCCAAGAATACCAGGCTTGTTAGATTTAAAAGGTTGTCCTGATAAAGATCAAGATGGTATTAAAGATAGTGAAGATGAATGCCCTGAAGAATTTGGATTAAAAATTAATAATGGTTGTCCTGATAAAGATAGTGATGGGGTAGTAGATAAAAAAGATGAATGTCCTGAAGTGCCAGGATTACCAAGATTTAAAGGTTGTCCTGATACTGATGGTGATGGACTCCAAGATGCATATGATGATTGCCCAACAGAAAGAGGACCTATACAAAATCATGGTTGTCCTAAAGGAGCTTCAAATACTGATACTGTTTATATTACAGTTACGGATACAGTATATATTACAATAAATAATGATACTGATTTAAAGAAGGCATTTAAAGATGTTAAGTTTGATTCAGATAAATATACACTTACTTATAAATCAAAATTAGTGCTTGCTAAGGTTTCTAATTATTTGGATGAAAAAGAGGCTTTAAATATCTCCATGATAGGACATACTGATTCACAAAACACAGAAGAATATAATATGGTATTATCAATGAATAGAGTTAAGGCTGTTCAGAATTATTTAGTTAGAAAAGGTATTTCTAAAACAAGAATTAAAATTGATTGGAAAGGGGAGACTGAACCTATTGATACAAATAATACTGAAGAAGGAAGAGAAAACAATAGAAGAGTAGAATTAATAATATTAACTGATGAATAAATTAAACTAATAATAGTATTTGTAATTTCTGCAATTTTAGTTTAATGTGGAACCTCTTCTAAATTAGTAACGCATGTAGAGGGGTATTAGAGATGTTGAGTTGATTAATCCATATTCAGTTAAAGATGGGATGATTACTAAAATAAATTATCCGTATTATTAGAAGAAATCCTTCTTTTTTGGAACTAGAATAATTAACTAATTACCAAATCCATCTATTCTTTTTATGTTTCAAGCCATACCCTTTTCGGTTTAGCATAACATTTTGCCATTTTCTATTATTTTCTAATTTTCCTTGGGCAGGGCACATAGTGGGTTTGTCTCTAAAATAATAAAGATTTAAAGATATTTCATTTGTTGCAATTGCATTAATATTGTTTAAACTCGATATATTATAATCATAGCTGTACGATAATTCCATTCCCATGTTACTGCCAATTCCCATTCTTATTCTAATGAGTGGTATGATTGATTCACTCATTAATGAGACTTTATTTTCCCCTTCTTGTATTTGACGAGACATCCTATAGAAAATCCCTCCTTCAAGTTGAATATTATTTGCAAATGAAAGTGATAATCCAATGTCATCTTTTTGTACAGAGTTGCTCCCTTGTAAAGTGTGTTTGTAAGAAACTTTCCAGAAATTGAATGATTCAGTAACTACATCATTAAAAGAACCAATAAATTGACCATGAATAGTAAATTTCTGTGGGATTGAAGTTGCTTCTCCTTGGTCATTATAAAATGATTGCATTGGAGGGTATAAGTGATGCCATGCAAAACCTATAAATGAAGTATTATTTGATTTTTTTTCTAGTGACGAATGTTTTGTAAGAATAAAACCAAATGAAGGATCAAGGTATGAACTTTGATTATAGAAAGCAGGTAAAGCGACATTAGATGAAGTAACTGTATTGTTGTAATCATTAATTTGGTTAGAGAATACAAGTTGATTCCAATCTAAAGAATTAAAGTGTAAGGTATTTTGAAGTCCCATACTTATATAAATACTTTTGGGTAGCTGAAAATGAAACGTCCAGGGTACTAGTCCAATTTCATAAGATTTAAATACAGTATTTGCTCGATCTTCAATAAAATAAATTCCACCTGTCCAATTTATTTCTCCACCTGAAATTCTTCTTTTTTTAATATTTGAAGTAAGGTTAAATTCAATAACATTGGAATTAAAAGCCTCACTAATTCCAACCCACTGATTTCTTCTTGTAGTAAGAATTCTAAAATTCTGTTCATATCCTGCAAGTGCAGGATTCATGTATAACATGTTCAAGTCAAATTGTGAAAATGAAACATCTTGTCCTTTTAAATTAAAAGAAACTAATAAAAGCAATAATAGACTGATTTTTTTCACTTTATCTTATTAAATATATTGGTCCAGTAGTCTCCCCATTAATACCTGGCCATACCGTTCCATCAGTAAATCTAGCATATATCTTCCAAATGTAAGTTCCTTGAGGTAAAGGTTTCCCATCTATTGTTTCACCTTTCCATGGGTATAATGGCTTACCATCAGGAACTGTTATTGCTGAAGTTTCCCATACCATATCTCCCCAAGTATCAAATATCTGCAAGCGGTATGATTTTAAAGATTTACCTTTAGGAAGGAAGTAAGCAGGTTCACCTGAGTTTCCATTAGGAGCTAATGCATTTGGAACTTGTAATCCTTTAAAATAGCTTACATATAATTGTGCTATAGTATCACTAACGCATCCATTTGAATTATCAGTTATTTCTAGAATAACATCATAGTATGTGTCACCTGTAGGAAATTGCCAGGTAGTATAATTAGCAGTATATGGAAGGTCAGGAATTTCACTGCCTTCTGCAAGCCAATTAAAAGTGTAATCATTTAATGATAATGGAGTGTAACCGCTTGAAGTTGTTGAATTTCTTCCATCTAAGTAGAACATACCAGTATTTCCACCATCTTCTGGTAGAACTTGTATAAATGGCTCTATAATTGCAATTGGAGATGGTGAAGATGTTAATGTATAAATAGTTGGTGAAATATTATATATATCTGTACATCCACTATCTGTAATCACTTCTAGACTTGGAATGTAACTAGCAGAGCTATCTCCATTTGAGTAATATGTTATTAATCCTGGATATTGATTGTCTACTGATGGGTTTCCTACATCAAAATTCCAGTTCCAATTTACTATAGAAGTTGGAGCTCCTGTATAAGAAGATGGTAAACTAATATAAGATGAATCTGTAAATATTACATTTAATGGCTCACAATCTGATGTGTCACTAATAGTAAATAATGCTGTCGGATCTGGGTATGTTGATACTATGTAAGTAGAATCTAATTGACAATAAGTATTTTTAATAAAGATATTTATAGGCCAGTTACCGGGTTGTACGAATATATGTGAAAATATAGTGTCAGTGGATATTGTGTCTGGATTATAAGAATCATCAATTATAAAATTGAAATTATTCCAGTAATTGATTGTATTAGTATTAAAAAAGAAAGTTACATCTTCACCACATGCTGGTTGAGGCTGGTAACTAGTATTAAAGTCAATCTCTGGTGCTTGATGATACATAACAGTTATATCAGTGTCATTACTGCAGTTGAAATTAGAAATAAGCACTAGATTGACATTGTGGGAGCCAGTGGGTAATGTAGATGGTGGGTTAAATGGTATCCAATCCCACATATACCAATCGTAGACCCCATCAAATGACCAATTTATATCTGTAATAGAATCTAAGAAGATTGTATTTAAAGTAGAGTTATTGTAAAATTGAAACCCAACAGTATCATTTGTGCAGATATAGGGGGCATCAAAATTTACAAAAGGTAATGGGTGTATTTCAATGTTATTACCTGTGACATTTGAATAAAACGTATCTTTACAATAGGCGCTATCTGTTACCACTAAATAAGCAGAAAATTCTCCTCCATTATACTCATTTACGTCAAAAATATGTGTAATAGTATCATTTCCATCTCCACTTGTTCCTCCGTCACTAAAAAACCAATTAAAATACTCTAATCCATTATCTGTAGAATCTGATAAGTTAACAAATTCAGTTAGCTCACCTGCACAATTATTTACCCAACTAAATGAAGCAATAGGATTATTATTTATGAAAACTAAGGAATCTATGTCATCAACACATCCGTTTGTGTCTATCACTTCAAGGTAAATTAACTGATTTCCACTAACTGAACTATAAATTATAGAAGGGCTTTCTAAATAGCTAGTACTAGGTAATGAGTTTGGACCAAAATTCCAATACCAACTATTTAAAGGTGCATCAATGCCAAATGATTGATCAGTTATTGAAATAGGAGTGTTTTTACATTGAATATTTCCAGCAGAGAAATCAGCAATTGGATTATTATAAATATCAATATAAGCAGAGGTGCTATCTGTACATCCTAGAAAATCTGTGACTACTAATGAAACAAGTTGATTGCTTCCAGAACTAATGAATTGTACCCAAGGATTTTCCATTGCACTATCACTTCCAAGGACAAAATTACCAGTTGGAATTGTCCATAACCAACTATTTGCAGTGAATGAATATGTTCCTTGAGTAGATTCATCAAATAATTGGAATAAATTAGATTCACATGTGTCTCTATCAGAAAGAATTGCAGTAGGGGGAGTTGCAACTATAATATTACTATCAATATAAGTATCAAAACAACTATTGGTATCTGTTACAGTCAGTGAGGCTGTAAATGTGCCATCAGAATTAAATATATAAGATGGTTCAAAATTTGTAGAATTATAAATTGGTGTATCATATAAAGTCCAAGAATGAGACATAATAGATGCATCAACACCTTCTGTAGAGAGGTTAGCGAATTGCGTTGTATCATTAAAACACTCTATTGTAGGAGTGAAAAAAGCTGTAGGATTTTCATAAACATAAATTGAGTCATAGAAAATATCAAAACAGGTGTCTGTTGAAAGATAGTTATATGTAGTTAATGAAATTACATTCCATCCATAGTTAGGTAGTGTAAAATTAATAGTCATTCCATTTGTATCTTCAATCCCATCTAAGTTAAAATCCCAACTCCAATAATCTGTTGTACTTGAACTTCCTGTTCCATCAATAAATGTAGCTTCTCCTTCACATACAGTGGTTATAGAGGTAAAGAAAGCATTTATATTTGGTGATATATTTATAGTATCTTCAAAAGTATTAGAGCAACCAGCATTATCAATAACTGTTAATCCAACAATATAATTTCCTGAGGAGTAATAAGAATTTGTTGCATCAACATAAGTTGTTATTGTATCAATATTTGTAGGGCTATCACCATAATCCCAGATCCATGTATTTACAGGCCAACTGCCATCAATTGAGTTATCTATAAAAATTGTTGTATCACCTAAACATATTGTATCTGGCACAACATAGAAGTCTGCACTTGGTAAATCGTAAACTGTTACTAAACAGGAATCTTCAGAATAACAACCTAAACTTGATTCTACTACTAACTTTATCCAATAATTACCTGGTAAAATTGGCGTAAATATCAAGTCCCAAGGTGCAGTTACTACTAGATTGTTATTGATATACCACCAATGGCTAGTTATTGATTGAGCTACCATTCCTGGTATAGAATCATTAATTGTGGTATTATTATTTATAATTAATGTATCTAAATTACATATTGGCTGACAGTTATCTATTTGTATATCTGGTAATGGGTATACGTATACTGTGTCCATCTGATTAAATGATGTGTCAGAAGGAGCCCCAGTTGTTGAGTCTCCAATTATTTGATGTAGTACCATATAAACACCAGCAGAATCATAACAATGAGAAATAGTGTCATTATAAACAAAAGGAATACTCAAGTCTGGATTACTTAATGGTACAGTTGATGATAGATCCCAATTAAACCACCAATTAACTATGGAGGTGTTGTAATTATAATTATTTGAAGTTTCTCTGAAATAAATACAAGAATCTTTACAATTTGTGTTCGGGTCAAGAACTTCAAATTGAGAGAATATATCTGATGGTACTATTTCAATTATACAGCAAACTGAGTCAATTCCACAATAGTTGTAACCGACTACACAAATAGTATCTGTTCCTAAAGCAGAGTAAGTGTGACTTGGGTTTGTCCACCAGATAGCTCCATTTGTTGTATCTGGGTATGGATATAATATTGTATCAGTACCATCTCCCCAATAGATTCTTATTGAATCTGTATATTCTGGGTTGTTAAATCCATTTCCATCCCAATTCATTACTAGTGGAGTTCCTGTCATTAATTGTGCATTAGGACCGCAATCAAAAGGCTCAGTATAAAAACTTATACTAGGTAATGGTGTAATCACAATAGAGTCATTATAGTTTGAATATCCGCAACAATTACTTACATTTAAGTTAATATAATATGTTTCAGTTGTTAAAGATGTAGGTAGTGTTGGAAATACTGGAATACTATTAGTGTTTAATGAAACGTTCCAAATAGTATCATTATCACTGTCTACAATAAACCAGTTGTAATCTAATATATATCCTGAACTAGAATTAGTGTCAATAAATAAAGTTGGGGCATTTACACAGAATGAATCTTCAATTAATGTGAAAGATGCAATTGGTATATCAACAACTTGTATAGTGTTTGATATAGAATCTTTACAACCAAACTCAGATGATAGTATATAATTTATTGAATATAATCCAGCTTCAAATGAGGTATCAAAAGGAATATTGTAAGATGTTGAGTCAGCAAATGAGCTATTTACATACCAATATTGGTTTGTTAAAACACCCCCTAATGTTTCTATTGATGAAGCATCATTAAATATTATTATTTCATTTGCACAAGCTGAATCTGGGAAACAACTATATAAACTATCAAAATCAATAATTGGATTTGGATAGATAGTAATAAGTGTGTCTGCAGTATTTTTACATCCATTTTGATCTGTGATAATTAAATTCACATTCCATTGCCCCCATGTTGTATAGATATATGGTATTGGGTTTTGTAATATTGATGTGTCATTTAATACTAGTGTATCTCCAAAATTCCATTGCCAGTTTGTGATAGGAACGTTTGTTGAGTCTGAGTTATCAATAAATATTGCATCTATACTATCGCATACATTTTCAGTTGTAATATCAGCTATAGGTATTGGAAATACCCTAATTGTATCAGAGACTATCGTGCTATCACATCCATTACTTAGATCGCCCACTGTAAGTTCTATCACATATAGGCTATCAATAGTATGTGATGTATTGGTTAGTGTAAATATAGGTGTTGATACGTTGGTTGTAAATAGGGTAGTATCTAATGTAGCAGGACTATCAC
>Ga0315315_10005153_pt1 | contig 12053 bp, 3 predicted proteins | sample M140m3416metaG_FD_203699 | JGI IMG/M metagenome (GOLD analysis project Ga0315315, IMG submission 203699) | Ammonia-oxidizing marine archaeal communities from Monterey Bay, California, United States - M1 40m 3416 | ecosystem: Environmental > Aquatic > Marine > Intertidal zone | place: USA...
AAGATATGATATTTCTTCTAATTTTGGGACACTCGTTGTAAATACAAGTGCAAGTAATTTTAATACAACTGATAATACAGGTTATTTTGTTAACAATGATAAAGTTGAAATAGAAGGTGTAGAAATAATTTTTCATGCAAATGGTTTTGTATCAAATGGTAGAAAAAAAATATATACAAATATTACCGTTACAGTTAATAGTGATTCAAAATTTTTGTTTAATAATAGCACTACAAAACCAAATTTAGAGTATGATAAAAATTATAAATTTGATGTTTCTGATCCATCTAATGAAAATTATAAATTAAGATTTAGTAATTCAAATTCTACAAATGTTTACAATTCTATTGGTTATGGAACTCCTGGAACAACTGATGCTTTTGTTACTTTTACACCAGGAAATTTTACAGAACAAAATGTTTATGTTTTTGATAGTTCAAATAACGATTTAAATATAGGAAGTTTATATAACCCTATGTCTATCAATAATGGTATATCAAAAGTAGATTTAGATTCTATTGTATCTCAAACAATTAATGGTGGGATAACTTTACCAAATACACTATATTCCAGTTTAACTGGTTCTAATGATCAAGAAAAACAAATTCAAAAAAATTTAAGACGTCATCAAATGTTAAGAACTATATTTGCATCAAACCCGACCGAAAAAATTTTAGAAACTTCCAGTAGTAATTTAGGTTTTAGCAGTGAATATATTAAAACAAATTTTAAAGTTTTTAATACTTTAAACGATACTAATAGTGTAAATATAAATGTAACAACAGATACTACAAATACAAAAGGTTTTTATGCTGGTTTGGAAGATAATACAACAGCAAATATTACATTAAGTGACGGTGTAACAATTTTAAAGATTGAAAGAACTGGAACAGATACAAATAATAAAGGTATATATTATGTATCCAATACTACTGACAGTGATAATTTAATTGTTACGGCTACTTCAAGTGTAAACTATGTAATTGATTCTAATCCTGCTGGACCTTTTAAAGATAATGACACGGCTACTATTAACTATATGCCGCTTGTATTTGGTGGTATTGGTGATGGAAGAAATACTAATCCAGCTTTAAATCCTTCTCCTCCTGTTAAAACACCTGTATTAAGTATTGATGTTTCAAGTATACCGATCATTCCTGCTTGGTCATTTGAATGGGGAACATCTGGTGGTTTTGCAGGAATAGCTACAGATGGTAAATTATACAAATGGGGTGTTAGTCATACTAAATATTTAGAACCTGGTAATGGAGATGGGAGTGCACCAAGTTCAAGTAGAATAACAGATATTTCTTTTTGTAAAATGGTTGGTTACCATATTTTATATTGTAAAACAAATGGTTTAATAGGAAATACATCTGCTGGGACGGGGGTTTTTACTTTAAATAATGGAAGTAATATTTTGTATAAGAATGGAACACTAATTAATGATTTTACAACAATTACAGACATAATAGATTTTTTTACTGCATCAAAAGGGAATACCACAAGTGCTATTGTTTTAAGAGGAGATGGTAGTATAGGTTTTTGGAAAGGTGATTTTTCAGATCCATATGGATCACAAAGTACTACAAATAAAGATAAATATTCATTATTGGGTAAATATGGTAAAAGATTAATGGATTCTACGGATAGTAATTTTTCAAAAATTATTAAAGTTATCGGAGGACCAAACACAATTTTATTATTGCGTGAAGATGGTAAAATTGCACTTTTATCTTTTACTACAACGGATGATATAAGAAATAAAAGTATTAAATGGAATGGTCCAAGTAGTGCTGTAAATAGTGATTATTTCACATTGGAAAATTGCTTAGAAAATGATGGTGTTGTAAAAAAATACGTTGGTAATGTTGTAGATATAGGTGTCTATGGTATCGTAACAAATGATGATGGATATTATATATTAAATGATAAGGGACAGTTTATGATTGCAATAGCGCAGGTACATGACACAAATACATACAAAAAAAGAAGGTCTCCACATTATTCAATCAGTTATGATACAACCAGTCGTTATTTTAAAAAAACTATAAAGGTATTTACTTTTAAAGATCAATATTTGCAAATAACTGAAGACTATTCTGCTATAATGCCTGGAATGCTTTGGACAGGTGGAGCTGGCAAGTCAATTACAAATAAAAGTGACCCATGGGAAATGTGTGTTGATGATGGAAACCATTATCCTGCAAATGTTAATATATTAAATGGAAATTTAAATACAAACGAAGGTGGTGTTACCATGTATAATGCTTCATCTAAAGATAAAAGAACTATTAGTAAATATTATGGCCAATTTATATTAATGAACGATGGTTATGTTTTTCCAGCTGTTCTATTCAGAAAAGAATATGAAAATCACTATTTTTATTATAATTCCAACTGGAATTGTGAAACATATGGGATATATGGAACATACAATGGATACCCTGCAAATACACCATCATATGGTGTTGATTTATCAAATGTAAAAATGATTTCAGTAGGATGGAGATCATATGCTGCTTTATTAAATGATGGACGTGTTTTAACTTGGGGTAAAGGTTACCGTAATCCTTCTGGTAACAATTCATTTTCTGTTTCAAGTCAATTAACTAATGTAAAAAAAGTATTACTAAATTGTGGTGGCGGTGGTGCAGCTTTAAAAAATGACGGTAGTGTTGTAGTTTGGGGACATCCACAATACGGTGGTTCTACAACTGGTGCTGCTTTTACCACAGGTATGAGTGATGCTACATTAAATTCTGGTGTATTAGATATATTTTGCAATTGGGATACATTCACAGCTGTAAAAAGTGATGGTATTATTGTTTGGGGAAAACATAAAAATAGTGATTATTTTGATGATTTACAAGGAAAAACTTGGGCAATTAATAATAATATAAATAAAAAATTCAATTCACAAGGTATGGAAGTTGGTTTATGGTATTCTAATGTATATGACCCAAATCAAATTGAAAATGTTCATCTATATGATAATACAAATGCTATAACAAATAAAGTTAGTGAATTATTAAGTGCGGGAGTTTCACAATCAGATATAAATGCTGTACTATATTATCCGCCATATATGGCTAATTTAAATAATGTTTATATCCCATCAAGTTTCTTTTCATCAGGAACCAAAGATAGTATTCGTAAATTATTGATTGAATTGCTATTTTTAATGAAACCTACTATAAATAAAATAAATCATAAAACTGCAAATTTTTCTTTAGATACAAAAATTAATAAAAGTAATTTAAATATATTTAAATCTAATATGGGTGTAGTTGAATTGTATAAATACAATAATATTGAAAATGGGTTTTATTGTAAATTAGAAGATAATGATATAATTAACTTTAAAAGTATCGATAATGATTTAATTTTCCAATTAAAAAGAAGTGGTGATTCATATATTTTATCAAAAATAGAAGGAACAGCAGATATTTATGCCAATGATTTAGGTCCATTTACAAGTGGTTCATTGAAAATTAACAAATCAATAATAAAATTTCAAGATGGTACATATGATGGAAGTGATGACGTTTCTCAAAAATTTAATTGTATTGCAACTACAAATCGTGCTGCAGCATATTTAACAAATACTGGTAAAGTAATTACTTGGGGTTCTTCTGATTATGGTGGTTATTCACACGAAGAATTCTATAAATCAACCTCCGGTGACTTTCTTAAACCACTTTACACAGGTTCTACAAAAGCAAATGATTGGAGTTATAGTATAAGTAAAAAACAAACATCTGTTAGCACTGATATTACTTCTGATGTTATTGATATTGTAAGCACATATAGAGCTTTTGCCGCTTTAAAACTCGATGGAAGTGTTGTTACTTGGGGACATCAAAGTGATGGTGGTTCGCAAATCGAATCAGGAAGCGATGTAGAATCATTATTAACAAGTGATGTAAAAAAAGTATATTCTAATAATTATGCATTCTGTGCTTTGAAAAAAGATGGAACTGTTGTTTGTTGGGGAAATCAAAGTTATGGTGGTAATAGTTCCACAAATAAAAGCGGTGGAACATTAAAAAATATTGAAAAAGTTTTCTCTCACAGGTCTGGTTTTATGGCATTGAAAAGCGATAAAAGTATCGTAACTTGGGGTAATTCTACTTCAAAAATAGACCATGAAACATATGGTGTAAATGGAACATCTCATAATAATACAACGGCTTTAACAAATCTAACAAATGTTTTAGAAGTTTATGCAGGAGAAAAAGACGACTTGTATTGTGCTATAAAAACTGATGGTTCTTTAGTAAGATGGGGTATTAATTCCAATGTTAGTGCTGGTATGTCTTCTGATTTATACGACCGTTTAAAAAGAATAAATACTCATTCAAGCGCTCCTGCATTTGTAAATGCATATAGTATCGGAAATGGTGTTTATCCTGTTGACGCATCTGGTGGTGTATATGTTTTTAGTGGAACATCTTCTAATTTTACTGCTTGGACTGCAATAAAAACAGATATTAGTGCTAATGTTACAAGGGTTGTAGGTAATGATTCTGTTATAGCTTGTTTAAGAAACGACAATAAATTAATTGTTTTTAGAAGTGGTAGTAATTATAAAAGTTATGGTGGTGATTTTAATAGTTCAGATACTGGTGTAACAAACAATGCTCATCTACCACCAAGTAATTATATTGTAAATAATAATACTTTGCAAAACATTAAAGATGTTTTTCCTTCTAGAACTGGTTTCGCAGCAATTGATACATCTGATAATGTTATTTGTTGGGGATGGAAAAATGCTAACTATGTTAATAATATTGATCATACAAAAGTTTATGGTGGTGATTTATCAGGAAATGATATCAGTAAAAATCGTCCTGTTGCATTATTCAGTAATGGTAAAGCTTGGTGCTGTTTAAAAGAAGATTCTACTGCTATAACGTGGGAAGGAACAAATACAAATTCAACAGCTGTTGGTGCAAAACATATAGATGCTACATATGGTATAAATTCCACCAGATGGGGTGCTGCTGCTGATACAGGTGGTTCTATTCGGAATGGTAGTAATAGTTCTACCGTTTTAGCTAATGTTAAAAATATAATCCCTTATGGTGAAGATGGTGGAAGCATAAATGAAGCTGGTGCCCATGCTGGATTTATTGCATTATTAGAAGATGGATCTGGAAATAAATCAACTGTTGCTTGGGGTAGTGATTTTAATGATTCACTATGGACATCCACTGTAACCAGCTCAAATGGTCGTGGTTTTAGACATATAGTTGACAAATTAACATCACACTCTAAAAATCAAATTGGTATATTTAATAACAGAGGTGATTTTGTTTCTTGGCGTAAAACTGCAAGGGAAAATCTACACGAATTCGATTTTGGTAATCAAGAGTTTACAGGTGTAGATACAGGTTTCGGTAAAGGTGTTACAGTTGAAGAAACATATGATGTCGGTGCTCAAGAAACAGATGCAAGCAATAACGGTGTCACTGGTTCCACTATCGATAAATTTAAAACAACAAAATTAGATGATGTAGACGAATCATCAACTCTTCCAGTTGAAAGTAGTATATTTTCTGGTTCTGTTGTTGAAACTGGCAAAACAAAAAAACAAATAAGAAAACAAAGACATAGTATTTGTAAACTCGCATTTGCAAATAATCCTAAAAGAACTAAATTTAAAACAACTGCTGCATCTTTGGGTTACGGTAACAGCACTACGTGGAAAGGTAAAACAAATATAATGGTTGTAAAAGTTAATTTTGGAAAAGCTACATTAAATATTAAAGAAGATAATAATTTAGACAATAACACAGGATTTTTAATTCCTATCGAAGATGGTCAAGAAGCTACTATAACAAATAAAGAAGGAACATCAACATTTAAAATTAAAAGAGATGAAACAAGTTATCCTGATGGAGACGGTAAATATTTCGTTGAAACTGTTACAAATATTTCAATGATTACTAATTATGTTTCAGATACTTACATAAAAAATAGTTCTCCGCAAGGTCCATTCAGAGATGGTGATACAGCTATTATCGCTGGTGTCCCTATCTTATTCGGGGGTTTAACTGAAGATGAAGGTAATTACAGTTTTGGTGATCCATATATTAAACCAATTATTGGAAGTATCACCAAATTACCAGACGAAAAAGCTATTTATCGTTTATTCCAAGGTTTGGACGTTTATATCAATTGTTCTGTCGATAAAATCAGCGAAAAGAAACAAAAATTTATGGAAGATTGGTTTTACAGAAAAACTGGTTTTGATTCCAAATTATTTGGTTTCATTACAAGTGGTTACTTCTACAATAAAATTTACATTACAAGTGAAAATCATGAACTTTTATGTGATTTTGATAAACAATCTATGACTATGGATGAAAAAGACCAAGATTATTTTACAATTGCTAATACATATAGTGTTGAAAAAGACAATAAATTTATATTAAATGAAAAATGCTCCATATACACTATTTCTTGGCCACATAAAGAATACAACAACATTGAATTTACTATCAAAATTTATGAAAACCCACAAATAGACAATGCTGTTAGTATTCAAGTTGCAGGTAACATTATAGATTGTAAAGGTCTATTGGTTAGAAATTATAAACCTTCATTAATGAAAATTTCTGATATTAAAATTAAGAAAGATAAGAAATTGAATAAAAAATTGAAAAACGCGAAACATAAATTTGCTACGAAAGCTATTAAAGATAATGGTGAAGTGTGGATTAAAGTTAAGGGAACCTAGGTTCCCTTATAAACCCTCCTATGAGGAGGAAATTCCCTTAAGATCCCTTTTTAATAAAATAATTTTTATAAAAATTATTTTATTAAATTGAAAATATATTTAAATCATTTAAAAGATTTAAAAAATATATTATATAAAATGCCTGGACAATGGCACAATGATATGGAAAAATTATTCCCAAAAAATATGCAAGAAATTAAATTCTTTTGTTCATCCAGTGAAAATAATACTTGTAGGAGAGCTGATATTCTTCTTAATAATAAGAGAACTCTTGAAATACAACATTCACATATTAATGAAAATGAGATTATAAAACGTTTTAATGATTGGAATAAATTTGGAAAAGAAATAATATGGCTTGTTGATGGAAATACAAATGATGTTGATTGTGAAAAATTAACAAATAATAATTATATTATCCAATTTAATAAATCATGGAAATACAAATCTTTTATAAAAACATATAATAACATTTTAATTGAAATTGATGGAAATATTTTCAATATTGAATTAAAAAAGATTAAATGTAAAATGATTTTATTGTCAGAACCAAAACCATTAAAAGATGTAATAGAAATACTCAAAAATAATCCCGAAAAAATATGGAATATATGGGATAATTCAAATGTTATTAAACCAATATTAAAAATTTATCAGCAGGGGGCAGGAAATGGGAAAACATATGGGATTTGGAAAAATATATGTGAAAATGAGGATAAAGACACCTATGTAATTGTGACAAAACAACATTCGGCGAAAAATGTTATTTATGAAGAATTAATCGACCAAACAAATCGTGAAGAATATCATATTGAAAATTTAACAAAAAAAGAAGAGATTAATACACATAAACATTATGCTATCAAATATACTCATAAAAAATCTAATAGAGAGTGTAAAGTATTAATAGGGACCATAGATTCATATTGTTATAATTTATCAGGAACTGATGAAAAATCTCAAAATTTTTTCGAAGGTATTTTAAATAATATTGACAAAAATGGTTTAACCAAAGTAACTCCATATGGCTTTATGAATTTTGCAGGACAGGGAATTTTTATAAATAGAAAAAGTGAAATTTGGATAGATGAGGTTCAAGATTTACCAATTTCTTATTTATACGCATTTACTCGTTTAATGTTAGAAACGTGCTGTGATGTAAATATTGTTGGTGATAAACTACAGACACTTGAATATAATAAAAATTTTCTGACTGAAATTGTTAATGAAAAACTTCCAAATATCAATATTGTTATTGAAACGGAAAAGAATGATAATAGGAGGATAAAGGTAAAAAGAATGTATAATAAAATTAATGAATTTATTGAATTTAAAAAATATAAATTAAAAGAAATTAGTTGTAATGAATCAATATTATCAGAATCAAAAGAAGAACCTTTTGAAATAATAGATTCGCCTGTTATTTATGCAAATGATAAAGATGAAAATAAGATTAGTGATTTTGTATCATCATTAATAAAAAAACTGGATTCCCAAGTAAATTTTAATAATTATACACCAGAAGATTTTATGTTTATATTTCCAATAATGAAATCAAATATACTCGCAATTGAACTTCAAACAAATCTACAAAATTATTGGTTAAAGAAATTTAATGATAAAAATTATATAGCAAATATTAAAAATAAACATTGGGAAAAGTATAATCATATTAATTATACACAATATGTCCATTTACATAAACATACAGAAGGACAGGTTATTAATACAAGGGATTCAATTCACGCAACGAGAATTATGTCTATAAGAACATCAAAAGGTGATGGTCGTCCTGTAGTATTTATTTTGGGAACAACAGAAAGATCATTAAAACTCGTCAGCAATAATGAAAACGGTTTGGTATATGAGTCGCATTTACATGTTGCTCTTACACGTGCCAAAAATAAAATTTATTTTGGATTAATTAAGAATAATGATAATATACATAGTAGGTTTAAAAATATTGACGAGGTTGAATATTTACCTATAATAAAAAGAAAAATACAAATAAATAAATTAATAGAACAAACATTAGATAAAGATAAAATTCAAAATATATTATTAGAAAATAACGTAAGCCTTGAAGATTATTTTCCAGATAATTCAAAAAATAATATGAATATTAAAGAACAAGTAGATTGGGGATATCATTGTATTAAATATGCAGTATATGTATCTAAAATTATTTTTAACATTATAGAAACACACAGTGATTCAATAGAATATTATAACTCGCATTTATATATTACTATACAAAAAATATCAGAATTAAAAATCACAAGAAAATCTACAACAGATTATTGGAAATATTTAAAAGATAAACAATATAAATATGGTTATAAACAAATGAAAGAAATGCCCATTTGTGTTTTAAATAAACAACATAATTGGATTGAATATATTAAAATAATTGAAAATACAATGAAAGCAATACAAAAAAAAATTATTAGTAATGAAATAACAAATATGGACGTTTTTGAAAGTATTGTATTCGTTTATATGATGGATATATATATTAACCAATGTTATTCTGAAACTATAACACCAATGGACTTATATAATATAACACACTTCTTCCACGGGAATAAAAATACAAAAGAAAAAGATTTATTAAATCAACTGGATAGCATTAATGATATGGTTGAATCTGCCTTAAACAATAATGAAAAAAATATGAAATGGAATTTATATAAACATATAAAATTAGATAGTAATGATGAAATTGAGGTAAAAAAATTACAATTTCCAATAATAGGATATGGAAATAAAATTTCTCATATTATGTTAAAATCAAGTATTAGTGAATTAAATTTTTGGGATATAATGATTGATTGTTTAATGGATAGATTTTTGATATATAATCCTGATAGTGAAAAAGATAAGGAAAAATATAAGGATAAAGAAATAGAAACTTTTATTTTCATTCTTGATGAAGGAAAATGTATTAAAATTAATTGGGACTGGGATAAAAATTTATATAATGATATATTGGAAGAATTAAAATTATCTATAGAAAAATATTATGGTGATTATCATATGGATATTTATAAATATTTAATACAGATTAAATCACCAGATAATAACGGTAAATATTGGGGGAAAAAAACTAAATTTAAAAATCCGTTTTCATATATTAGTAACAAAATAAGAGATATTAAATATAATGATATCCCAATTTATCCATCTTATATTTATAATTTATTTGAAGAATTTGATAATAAATGGTTACAAAACAAAAAAGATTTTGTTAAAAAATCATATGAAACTTATGATAGTTTTAATAATATACTTAATATAAAATTAAAGGAACTATTGAATAAAAACTTTAAAAATATAGTTACTGAAGAAATATATGATGATTTTTAGAGTAATAAATATATATGTTAATTTAATAAAATAATTTTTTTGTAAGAAAGAATTATTTTAACGACGGTAACGATTGCGGCGTTTCTTGTGACTTTTACGTTTCTTGCTTTACTCTCTTTAAATTTTTCAATATACGGATATAAATTCATTATATGTTCAAATTATATATTTATAAATGTTTAAACATTTATAAATATATTAATATATAAATGATGCATTTTTTTAGAGAGAAAAAAAATGTTTTAAAAAATACATCAATAAACAATATTAATGTTGATGCCATTGAAGAGTTAATTACGCCCAATGATTTACATAAAAAACAACCAACTACTAAAAAAATTGTCGCATTTGTTGAAAAAACCAGGAATTCAATTAGGAAAATTCTCTCCAGAGAAGATAAAAGAAAGCTAATGATTATTGGTCCCTGTTCTATTCACGATATTTCCATGGCAAAAGAATACGGTTTAAAATTAAAATCCATTACAGAAAAATACAAAGATAAAATATTAGTTGTTATGCGTGTTTATTTTGAAAAACCAAGAACAACTGTTGGTTGGAAAGGTCTCATTAACGACCCCGACCTCAATAATTCATTCAACATCAATAAGGGATTACAAATGGCGAGAGAATTATTACTTTTTTTAAATGAAAATGAAATTCCATGTGGTTATGAAATTCTCGATACTTTCACACCGCAATACATTTGTGATTTAATTAGTTGGGGTGCTATTGGTGCACGCACTACAGAAAGCCAAGTACATAGACAACTTGTTTCGGGTCTTTCAATGCCTGTTGGTTTTAAAAATAATAGCAGTGGTGATATGGATATTGCTGCCAATGCAATGATATCAGCCGATTATCAACATTGTTTTTATGGTATAAATGGAAATGGTAAAGCTGCTATTGTAAAAACAAAAGGGAATAAAGATACACACGTTATTTTACGGGGTTCAAAATATGGCACAAATTATGATATAGGTTCAATCAATGATGTGAAAAAAACCTTAAAAAATAAAAATCTTCGTGAAAATGTTATGGTAGATTGTTCTCACGGTAATAGTAATAAAAATTATAAAAATCAAATGAGTGTAATAGAATATGCTGCTAATATTTTAAGTGAAAATAAAGATGCTATGATGGGATTTATGGTGGAATCTAACATGGTTGAAGGTAAACAAACGCTTGTATTTGGAGAAGCAGATAAACTGGAATGGGGTAAAAGCATTACGGACAGTTGCGTAAATCTTGATGAAACTGAAGAAATGATAAAAAAAATATATAATATACTTTAAAAAGTATGACAAACAACTACTTTAAAAGTTTAAATAGCAAATAACATATTCATATTATTGACTTCAATTTTGTTTTCTTCAGGTAAGAATAATTTTTCTATAAGTGAATTATCTCTAATTCGTAATGTATAATCCATTTGGTTATTTTTCCGTCCAATTCTTCCAAATGCTTGAATTGTTTTTTCCTGTGTCATGTTTGTCAAATCTTTACTCAAATATCCATGACAAAACTGATAATTTGTTCCATAAATATAATCGCTGGATGCAATAATCAAATACAATTTTTGTTCTTCTGCTAATTTTTTCATAATTTCCATATATTTAATTTGGTCTTTACTATCTTCTCCCTTATCTTCTCGAATAAAACAACCAATTCCCATTAATAATAAAATCTTCCAAGCATTTGCAACATTTAATAGCATGATTTCTTCTACAACTTCTTCGCCTATTCTACATGTGAATTCATTTGTTCGGTCATCATTTTCAGTCCATTTTCTAATGTGTTGTTTTGTATTGGGAACAAATGTTTTCTTTAATTCAACGGATTCGATTCTACTTTTAATAATTTCTACTTGTTTTTTATATTTTTCCAATAACTGAAATTCTTTTGTATCCATTTTTAAATTTTTATCACGTAGAGCTTCACTTTT